>Ga0209763_100003_pt1 | contig 287417 bp, 244 predicted proteins | sample UppTromiDAQCA003_FD_185837 | JGI IMG/M metagenome (GOLD analysis project Ga0209763, IMG submission 185837) | Upper troposphere microbial communities from California, USA - DAQCA-003 (SPAdes) (version 2) | ecosystem: Environmental > Air > Outdoor Air > Unclassified | place: USA: California...
GGCCGCTGGCGACAGCGGCAAGAGCAGCTTCGTGGGCCGTGAAGTGACCAAGAGCGACCGCCCCGAGCTGACGGCCGCCAAGATCATCGTCTCCGGCGGCCGCGCGCTGGGCAGCAGCGAGAAGTTCAACGAGGTCATGACCCCGCTGGCCGACAAGCTGGGCGCCGCCATCGGCGCCAGCCGCGCAGCGGTGGACGCAGGCTATGCGCCCAATGACCTGCAGGTCGGCCAGACCGGCAAGATCGTGGCGCCCCAGCTGTACATTGCGGCCGGTATTTCCGGCGCCATCCAGCACTTGGCCGGCATGAAGGACTCCAAGGTGATCGTGGCGATCAACAAGGACCCCGAGGCACCGATCTTCTCGGTGGCCGACTACGGCCTGGAAGCCGACCTGTTCCAGGCCGTGCCCGAGCTGGTGCAGTCGCTGTAAGAATGCAAGGCGCCGCACCGGGAGGCGGTGCCAACGGGCCCGGGTGAAGTATCCGGGCCCTGGCCAGAGCGGCACACAAGGCATGTGCCCCGGCCCCACCTGGTTCAGAGATGCAGGAGACAGACATGCAGATTTCCATTGGCCGCCGCAGCCTTGCGCTTGCGGCTGTTGTCTTTGTGGCCACCACGGGCGCCAGCGCGCCGGCATGGGCCCAGGCCAGCGACTTTCCCACGCGCCCGATCACGCTGATCGTGCCCTTCCCCGCAGGCGGCTCCACCGACCGCCACATGCGCACCCTGGCCGACATCGCGGGCAAGCAGCTGGGCCAGGCCATCATCGTGGAGAACAAGCCCGGCGCGGGCGGCACGCTGGGCCCGGGCAACATGTCCCGCACGGCCAAGCCCGATGGCTACACCATCACCCAGTTCCCCATGTCCATGCTGCGCATGGCGCACATGCAAAAGACGGCCTGGAACCCGGTCACGGACTTCACCTACATCATCGGCGTCTCGGGCTACACCTTCGGCTTCACGGTGCGCTCGGACTCGCCCTACAAGAGCTTCAACGAATACATTGCCGCCGCGCGCAAGAGCCCCGGCAAGATCGAGTACGGCTCCACCGGCATAGGCTCCTCGCCCCACCTGCTGATGGAGGAGCTGGCCGAGAACGCCAAGGTCACGCTCAACCACGTGCCCTTCAAGGGCAACGCCGACCTGCAGCAGGCCCTGCTGGGCGGCCACGTGGCCGCGCAAAGCGATGCCTCGGGCTGGGACACCTATGTGGATGGCGGCCAGATGCGCCTGCTCATGACCTTCGGCGAAAAGCGCACCCAGCGCTGGCCCGACGTGCCCACGGCCAAGGAGCTGGGCTATGGCGTGGTCTCCACCTCGCCCTACGGACTGGCCGGCCCCAAGGGCATGGACCCGGCCGTGGTGCGCAAGCTGCACGACGCATTCAAGAAAGCCATGGATGACCCGCGCCACATCGAGGTGCTCAAGCAGCTGAACCAGGACGCCTGGTACCGCTCCGGCGCCGACTATGCGCAGTGGGTGCGCGAGGCGTATGCCAAGGACAAGGTCCTGATCGACCGCCTGGGCCTGGCCGCCAAGTAGGCCTGTCCTCCAACGCGCCCGCAGGGCCAGGGGGCTGGCGGGCGCAGTCCGCTTGAGATTCGTGAATTCCTGGAACGGAGCCCCTCATGACTGTTACCCTGCCTTCGCCCGATGCGCCCTTCACCACGCTGGCCGAGCTGATCCGCAGCCACGCGCGCCAGCAGCCTGCCCATGCCGCGCTGCGCGACGACCAGCAGACGCTGAGCTACGCGCAGCTCGACGCCCTCATGGACCGCGTGGCCGCCGCGCTGCAGCGCGACGGCGTGCAGCCTGGCCAGGCGATTGCCATCTGCGCGTTGAACTCGGTGCGCTATGCCGCGCTGTTCCTGGGCGCCTTGCGCGCGGGCGTGGTGGTTGCACCGCTGGCGCCGTCCTCCACGGCCGACAGCCTGGCCTCCATGCTGCGCGATGCCCAGGCGCGCCACCTGTTCCTCGACAAGGCGGCCCAGGACCTGGTGCCTGCCGACGGCGCCCTGCAATGCATCTCGCTGGACGGCGCCGCGCCCGGCCGGGCCTTTGACGACTGGCTGGCGCCCGAAGGCGCGCAGCCCGCGCCCGTGAGCGTGGAGCCGGCCGCGCCGTTCAACATCATCTATTCCTCGGGCACCACGGGCACCCCCAAGGGCATCGTGCAGTCGCACGGCATGCGCTGGGCCCACATCAACCGGGGCAGCGTCTACGGCTATGGCCCCGAGGGCACGACGCTGCTGGCCACGCCGCTGTACTCCAACACCACGCTGGTGGTGTTCTTCCCCACGCTGGGCAGCGGCGGCTGCGTGGTACTGATGCCCAAGTTCGACGCGGCCCGCTACCTGCAGCTGGCCCAGCAGCACCGCGTCACCCACACCATGCTGGTGCCCGTGCAGTACCAGCGCATCATGGCGCTGCCGCAGTTCGGCGAGCATGACCTGTCCAGCTTCCGCGCCAAGTTCTGCACCAGCGCGCCGTTCCGGGCCGAGCTCAAGGCCGACGTGGTGGCGCGCTGGCCCGGCAGCCTGACCGAGTTCTACGGCATGACCGAAGGCGGCGGCACCTGCATCCTCGAAGCCCATCTGCACCCGGACAAGCTGCACACCGTGGGCAGGCCCGCCGAGGGCCATGACATCCGCCTCATCGACGAGGACGGCCGCGAGGTCGCCCCGGGCGAGGATGGCGAGGTCGTGGGCCACTCTGCCAGCATGATGACCGGCTACCACGGCCAGCCCGCCAAGACGCGCGAAGCCGAATGGTTCGACCCCACGGGCAAGCGCTTCATCCGCACGGGCGACGTGGGCCGCTTCGATGCCGATGGATTCCTCACCCTGTTCGATCGCCGCAAGGACATGATCATCAGCGGCGGCTTCAACATCTACCCCAGCGACCTGGAGACCCAGCTGCGCGCCCACCCGGCCGTGGACGACGTGGCCGTGGTCGGCGTGCCGTCCGAGCAATGGGGCGAGACGCCCGTGGCCTACGTGGTGTCGCGCGCGGGGCAGCCGGCCCTGCCCGAGGACATCATGGGCTGGTACAACCAGCGGGCCGGCAAGACCCAGCGCCTGGCGGACCTGCGCTTCATTGCCGAGCTGCCGCGCAGCGCCATCGGCAAGGTGCTCAAGCGCGAGCTGCGCGACCAGTACGCGACGGGGCGCTGAACCGGCGGAGGCTTTCTCCAAACGATGTCCACCACGATGTCCACCAAGAGGTACACCCCATGAGCAACGACACCACGATGTCCGAGGTCCGCCGCCAGGTGACGGCCGAGGAATGGCAGACCCGCATCGAGCTGGCCGCCGCCTACCGGCTGGTCGCCCACTTCGGCTGGGACGACCTGATCTTCACCCACATCTCGGCGCGCGTGCCGGGCCAGCCCGACCAGTTCCTGATCAACCCCTACGGCATGCTGTTCGACGAGATCACGGCCTCCAGCCTGGTCAAGGTCGATCATGAAGGCCGGCCGCTGATGGAGACCGAGTACGACGTCAACCCGGCCGGCTTCGTCATCCACAGCGCCATCCACGACGGCCGCCCCGAGGTGCAGTGCGTGCTGCACACGCACACGCGCTATGGCGTGGCCGTCTCGGCGCAGAAGGAGGGGCTGCTGCCCATCTCGCAGCAGTCCATCTTCCCGCTGGCGCGCCTGGCCTACCACGACTACGAAGGCGTGGCCCTGCGCGACGACGAGAAGCCGCGCCTGGTCGATGACCTGGGCGCCAGCAACTTCCTCATCCTGCGCAACCACGGCCTGCTGACCTGCGGCCGCAACGTGGCCGAGGCCGTGCTGGCCATGTACACGCTGGAGTCGGCCTGCCGCATCCAGATCCTGGCGCAGTCGGGCGGCGGCGAGCTCACGCGCATCCCGCAGGACATCATTGCCGACGCGGTCAACCAGTCGCGCCAGGTCACCAAGGGCAAGGGCGCAGGCCTGGCCTGGCCCGGCCTGCTGCGCCGCCTGGACCGCATAGACCCTTCTTACAAGGACTGAAGGAAACCATGGGAATTCTGGTCAACATCCATCCGAGCATGGGCGCGCCCATCGTCGACTCGCTGCGCGCGCTGGCGCCCGGCGTGCAGGTCTGGGGCCACCGCGAGGAGGCGCCGGCCGATGCTGTCGAGGCCATGCTTGCCTGGAGCCTCAAGCCGGGCGTGCTGCCGGCCTATCCGGGCCTGAAGCTGCTGTGCGCGCCCAGCGCGGGCGTGGACAAGCTGCTGGCCGTGCCCGACCTGCCGGCTGGCCTGCCCGTGGCGCGCACCGTCGATCCGCAGCAGCATGTGGAGATCGCCCAGTACGTGGTCGGCACCGCGCTGCGCCACACGCGCGAGCTGGACCTGTTCGCGCGCCAGCAGCAGGCCGGCGACTGGCTGCGCCGCCCCGTGCGCGCCAGCGCAGACTGCCGCGTGGGCATCCTGGGCCTGGGCGAGGTCGGCCGCTTCGTGGCCGGCGCCATGCAGGCCATCGGCTACCCCGTCGCAGGCTGGAGCCGCAGCGCCAAGAGCATTGCAGGCCTGGCCACGCACAGCGGTGCCGAAGGTCTGAAGCAGCTGCTGTCCACCAGCGACATCCTGGTCTGCGCCTTGCCGCTCACGCCCGAGACGCGCGACCTGCTGGACCGCCGCACCCTGTCCCTGCTGCCGCGCGGTGCCTACTTCATCAACGTGGGGCGCGGCGAGCAGGTGGTGGAAGACGACCTGCTGGCCCTGCTCGACGAAGGCCACCTGGCCGGCGCCGCGCTGGACGTGCTGCGCGACGAACCGCCCCAGCCCGGCAACAAGGTCTGGGGCCATCCCAAGGCCTTTGTCACGCCGCACATCGCGGCCCAGGCCTCGGCCGACACCGTGGCCCGCCAGTGCCTGGAGAACCTGCGCCGCCTGCGCGCGGGCGAGCCGCTGCTCAACCTTGTGGATGTGGCGCGGGGGTATTGAGCCTTGTTTTCCATCCGACGCTGCGCTGTTGCGTGGCGTTTTTTCATCGCCGGGCCGCCCCAAGATGAAAAGCGGCCCCCTTGGGGGGCAGCGGACCTTGCGCAGCAAGGGTAGCGTGGGGGCCATTTTTCAACTTAGAAGAATCCAGAGACACCATGCCTTCGACTTCCCGCCGCGGCTTTTTGCAATCGACCGCTGCCGCCGCTGCAGCAGCCACCACCGTGCTGGCCCCCTTGGCCTGGGCCCAGAGCCCCTGGCCCTCCAAGCCCATCCGCATCATCGTTCCGTACACGGCAGGCGGCTTCACCGACCAGATGGCGCGCCTGCTGCAGGTCGGCCTGCAAAAGGCCCTGGGCCAGCCCGTCATCGTGGAGAACAAGCCCGGCGCCAACAGCATCATCGGCGTGGACCAGATCGCCAAGGCCGCGCCGGACGGGCACACCTTCGGCGTGGTCATCGCGGCCTATGCGGCCAACACCACGCTCTATCCCAAGCTGCCCTACAACCCGAAGAAGGACCTGGTCGGCGTCTCGCTCATGGGCGTCTCGCCCCTGGTCGCTGCCGTGGCCATGAACGCGCCCTTCAAGACCACGCCCGAGCTGATCGCCTATGCCAAGGCCAATCCCGGCAAGGTGGGCTTCGGCTCCTCGGGCAGCGGCTCCAGCGCCCACCTGACCACCGAGCTGATGAAGCTGCTCACCAGGACGGACATGGTCCACGTGCCCTACAAGGGCGCCGCGCCTGCGCTGGCCGACCTCATGGGCGGCCAGATCCCTCTGTTCCTGGACCCGCCGCCCAACCTCATCCAGCCCGCCAAGGCCGGCCGCATCCGCCTCATCGGCGTGGCCAGCGACAAGCGCCTGGCCGCGCTGCCCGACGTGCCCACCTTCGTGGAGCAGGGCTACGACGGCCTGCTGGGCAGCACCTGGGCGGCCATGATCGCGCCGGCCGGCGTGCCGCGCGAGATCGTGCAGCGCATGTCCGCCGAGGTGTCGCGCATCATCCGCAGTGCCGAGGTGTCGCAGCGGCTGGAGCAGGTGATGGGGACGTTTGCGGAGGGGTCCACGCCTGAGGAGTGCGATCGGTTCATTGCTGCCGAGACGGAGAAGTGGGGGAGGGTGATTCGGGAGGCGAAGGTGACGGTGGACTGAGTCTTTCTTGTTCTCGGGTCTGTTTTTTGACCCGGCAGGGGCAAAAACAATCAGGCAGCCCCCACCCTCCACCGCCTCCTCGGCGCCCTCAACGCATGCCTTTCCCGATAGGCCGCAGGCGCCATCCCCACATACCGCAAGAACACCCGCCGAAACGCAGAGGCATCCCCATACCCGCAGGCCAGCGCCACGGACGGCACGCTCTCCAGCGTGATCTCCAGCAGCACCCGGGCCCGTGCGCAGCGCAGGCGGTGCAGGTGGTCCAGCGGGCTGTGGCCCAGCTCCTGCTGGAAGTGGCGCAGCAGGGTGCGCGGGCTGGTGGATGCCGCGTGCGCGAGGGCCTGCAGGTCATAGGGCTGCTCCACGCGCGCTTCCAGCCAGGCGATGGCATGGGCCAGCACGCTGTTGCGCGTGGCGGGAATGCGGCGGTCCTGCAGGGCGGCGCGGGTGGCGCGTTCGCGCTGGGCATCGGGCTGCAGCACGGCGGCCAGCGCTGCGGCCAGGTCGTCGCCGAAGGCATGGCGTGTGAGCGCGACGGCCATGGGTGCCAGGGCCTCGGGGTGGGAGGCGCTGAGCCAGGGCCTGTCGTCCACGAAGGGCTGGCCCTCGGCCAGTTCGATGCCCGGGAAGTCCAGGCCGAAGCCGCCCATGAAATACCAGGGCAGGGCCACAAGCCGGCCCTGGCAGCGGCCGCCCGCTGCCGCAAACCAGGCGGCGCTGCCCAGCGTGCAGACGGCCAGGCCCTGGTCTAAGGCCGTGGTGATGCGGCGCACGAGGGCCGGATGCGCGGCGACGATGTCGCGGATGGAGGGAATGTCAGGGCAGTGCAGCGCGCTCACGAAGACGGCCTGCGCGGGCCCTTCGGCTGCCGCGCCTTCGTCCGCGTGCGGCATGGTGGGCAGGGGCCGGCCCTGGCCGTCGACCCAGCGCCAGCCAAAGCGCGGTGCGCGCCGGCCCAGGCGCAGGCTGGCGACCAGGTTGGCGCTGCGCAGCATCTCCACCAGGTGCGCGGCGTGGCCGATGGCGCTGTGCTCCAGGCAGGGCAGCTCGATGACAAAGGTCCGGGGCATGGCGGTTCTGGCTCCTCGAATGGCGATTTTGACGTGCCCGTCATACGTGCTTCACTTTTAGCATGGCTGCTTGTGCCACTTTCCAGGACCACGAAGATGCTCCACACCAGCGCCGAGACAAAGCCTTCCTCCTTCCCGCGCACAGGCCTGCGCTCCATCGCCCTGGCCGGGCTGCTGACCTGCGGCCTGCCACTGGCGGCCAGCGCCCAGGGGCTCGATGCACAGGGCCTGGCGGCCCTGGATGCCGCCATCCAGCCGCTGGCGCCCAAGATGGTGGAGTGGCGCCGCGACATCCACCAGCACCCCGAACTGTCGGGCCAGGAAGAACGCACGGCCAAGGTGGTGGCCGATCACCTGCGCCGCCTGGGCATGGAGGTGCAGACCGGCGTGGGCGGCACGGGCGTGGTGGGCGTGCTGCGCGGCGGCCGGCCGGGCAAGACCGTGGCGCTGCGTGCCGACATGGATGCGCTGCCCGTGGCCGAGAAGACCGGCCTGCCCTTTGCCTCCAAGGCCAAGGCCCAGTACATGGGCAAGGAGGTTTCGGTCATGCATGCCTGCGGGCACGATGCCCACGTGGCCATGCTCATGGGCGCGGCCGAGGCGCTGGCCGGCATGCGCGCCAAGCTGCCCGGCACGGTGAAGTTCATCTTCCAGCCCGCCGAGGAAGGCGCTCCCGTGGAGGCCGATGCCCGCGGCCATGTGCCCAGCTTCGGCGCCAAGGCCATGGTGGAGGCCGGTGTGCTCAAGGACGTGCAGGCCATCTACGGCCTGCACATCACGTCCAACCTGCCCTCGGGCATGGTGGGCTACCGCAGCGGGCCGCTGATGGCGGGCTCGGACAGCCTGAGCATCCAGGTCGAGGGCCGGGGCGGCCATGGCTCGTCGCCGTGGAATGCGGTCGATCCCATCGTCGCGGCCAGCCAGGTGGTGCTGGGCCTGCAGACCGTGGTCAGCCGCCAGCTCAACATCAGCCTGGAGCCGGCCGTGCTGACGATCGGCTCCATCCAGGGCGGCACGCGCTACAACATCATCCCGGACAACGTGGAGATGCAGGGCACGCTGCGCACCTTCGACGAGGACATGCGCCAGGAGGCACACAAGCGCATCACCGCCACGGCCGAGCAGATCGCGGCCTCCAGCGGCGCCAAGGCCAAGGTGCGTTTCGGCCCCGTGGCCTATCCGGTGACTACCAACCCCGCGGCACTGACCGAGGCCTCGCTGCCCGCGCTCAAGCTGGCCATGGGCGGCAAGGCCATGGTGATTCCCAAGGTCAGCGGCTCCGAGGATTTCTCGGAATTCCAGAAGGTGGTGCCGGGCTTCTTCTACTTCCTGGGCGCACCGCCGGCCGGCCAGGACTTTGCCAAGGCACCGTCCAACCACTCGCCGCTGTTCGACATCGACGAGAAGCAACTGCCCACGGGTGCGCGCTCACTGGCCGCGCTGGCCGTGGACTATCTGCAGCGCAACCCATAGTTATTCGACTCGCCCTGAGCGGCGGAAGCCGCATCCCGTTGCACGGTGCCCCTGGCTTGAGATCGAGTCCGTGCGAACCGCGTCGGCTTTATTTGGCGCTGGCGATTGCCGATGGGCCTTTCCACCACCGGGCGATGGCGAGCCGGAAGGGCAGCAGCAGTGCCACGCCCAGCACCAGCTTCACGCCCAGGTCGCCCAGGGCCCAGGTCACCCAGGGCTCGGCGGCGCCCGCGAAGGCGATGCTCCAGAACAGGAAGGTGTCCAGGCAGGCGGCCAGCAGCGTTGCCACCAGGGGGGCACGCCACCAGCGGCCCGCACGCAGGCGGTGGAACACGCCGATGTCCAGCCACTGCGAGGCAATGAAGGCTGCGCCCGAGGCCAGCGCGATGCGCGGCGGCGCCAGCACCAGCGAGGCGGCCACGGCCACGGCAAAGCCCACCCAGGCCGCGCGCCGGGCCTGCTGCGGGCCGAAGCTGCGGTTGACCAGCTCGCTCACCAGGAAGGCGAACGGATAGGTGATGGCGCCCCAGGTCAGCCAGTCGTTGATGGCGTACTGCACCAGGATGTTGGACGACAGCACCACCACGCCCATGGCCGCAATGGCGGCCAGCAGCTGGGTGCGCGAGGGGGCGGCGAAACGGGGCGGGCGCGGTGTCATGCTGCGCCACCGGAGCCGCGTGCACCCGACGAGGGCAGGGGCAGCCCGAGGATGGCGCAGGCCACGGCCTCGCCCACCTTGACGCCATCCACGCCGGCCGACAGGATGCCGCCCGCGTAGCTGGCGCCTTCGCCGGCCGGGTACAGGCCGCGCGTGTTCAGGCTGTGGAAGTCCGCGCCGCGCTCGATCTTCACGGGCGAGGAGGTGCGCGTTTCCACGCCGGTGAGCACGGCATCGTGCATGTCGTAGCCGCGGATCTTCTTGCCGAAGGCGGGCAGCGCCTCGCGCATGGCCTCGATGGCGTAGGCCGGCAGCACGTGGTGCAGGTTGGTCAGCGTGATGCCGGGCTTGTAGGAGGGCTCGACCTCGCCCAGCGCGGCCGATTCCTTGCCCGCGATGAAGTCGCCCACCAGCTGGCCCGGCGCGTTGTAGTTGCGCCCGCCCAGCAGGTAGGCCTTGGTCTCCAGCTGGCGCTGCAGCACGATGCCCGACAGCGGGTGCAGCTCGCCGTCCTTGAGGTTTTCCACGCCATGGGTCTTGCCGTCGAAGGCCCAGGCAAAGCTCTTGGCATCGCGCGGGTAGTCGGAGGGGTCGATGGCGCAGACCATGCCGGCGTTGGCATTGCGCTCGGCGCGCGAGTACTGGCTCATGCCGTTGGTGACCACGCGCTCGGGCTCGCTGGTGGCCGCCACCACGGTGCCGCCCGGGCACATGCAAAAGCTGTAGACCGCGCGCCCGTTGCTGGCGTGGTGCACCAGCTTGTAGTCGGCCGCACCCAGCAGCGGGTGGCCGGCATGCCTGCCCCAGCGCGCGCGGTCGATCACGCTTTGCGGATGCTCGATGCGAAAGCCCACCGAGAACGGCTTGGCCTCCATGTGCACGCCGCGCTCGTAGAACATGGCGAAGGTGTCGCGCGAGCTGTGGCCCAAAGCCATCACGGCATGGTCGGTCTCCAGCCACTGGCGCTCGCCGCTGTCCTGGTCCAGCACTTCCAGGGCGGTGAGACGGCGATCCTTGCCCTCGCCCTCGATGCGCATGTCACACACGCGCTGGCCGAAGCGGATCTCGCCGCCCAGGCGGATGATCTCCTCGCGGATGCCCTCGACCACCTTCACCAGCTTGAAGGTGCCGATGTGCGGATGCGCGGCATAGAGGATCTCGGGCGGCGCGCCGTGGGTGACGAATTCCTGCATCACCTTGCGGCCCAGGTGGCGCGGGTCCTTGATCTGGCTGTAGAGCTTGCCGTCGGAGAAGGTGCCTGCGCCGCCTTCGCCGAACTGCACATTGGACTCGGGCACCAGCTCGCGCTTGCGCCACAGGCCCCAGGTGTCCTGGGTGCGCTCGCGCACCGAGCGGCCGCGCTCGATCACGATGGGCCTGAAGCCCATCTGCGCCAGCACCAGGGCCGCAAAAATGCCGCAGGGCCCGAAGCCCACCACCACGGGCCGGCGCTGCAGGTCGGCAGGCGCCTGGCCCACGGCATGCCAGCGCATGTCGGGCGTGGGGTTCACATGGGCATGGCTGGAGAACTGCTCCAGCAGCGCGGCTTCCTGGCTTTCGTCGGCCAGCGTCAGGTCGACGATGTAGACGGCCAGCAGCTCGGACTTGCGCGCATCGAAGCTGCGCTTGTGCACATGCACGGAGGCAATGGCCTCCTCGGCAATGCCCAGCTGGCGCGCGGCCAGGGTGCGCAGCGGCTCCAGGGGCAGGTATTCGGTGTGGCTGTCGGGGTGGTATTGCACCGTCGACAGGGGCAGTTTCAGTTCAGAGACGCGGATCATGGCTTGTACCTATCAAGCAGAGGGCCGGCGATGGTAAGCCAAAGTGGGCGACCGCACAGGCTGCGGGCCGCACAGCCTTGGGGTGTGCTCGGGTTCGGATTTTCCGCCAGATATTTCCGGTGCTGGTGCCGTCCCGATCCGGGCACGGACCTTGCATGCAGGGCCGGCCATCCGCGAACGGGGCCCTTCAGTCCCGCTCTGATGGGGTGGCTGCATCTGCGCGAAGTGGTGGTGGAACGGATGTAAGCTCGCGGCAAGCCTGAGGGCGGGTGCTGCCCCAGGTGAACAAGATCAACGCATTCCACGCACCACAAGGAGACATTTCATGAAGCAACCCCCTTCCAGGCAACGCCTGCCCGCATGGCAGTGGATCGGCCTTGCGGCCGTCACGCCGCTGTTCCTCGCATCGTGCGGTGGTGGTGGCAATGGCGGATCGGGCCAGGACGACCTGGCGGCCTGCGCCATCACCTCGGGCGATGGCAGCGTGGTCGTGGGCTCGGGCCTGCCCGGTGATCCGGCTGCACCCGAACCCTCGTCGGGCTACCGCCTCGGCAAGAAGGCCCTGCACACCTCCAAGTACATGGTGGTCACGGCCAACCCGCTGGCGTCCAAGGCCGGTTGCGAGGTGCTCAAGTCCGGCGGCTCGGCCGTGGATGCGGCAGTGGCCGTGCAGATGGTGCTGGGCCTGGTGGAGCCGCAGTCCAGCGGCATCGGCGGTGGCGCCTTCATGCTCTACCGCGATGCGGCCACGGGCAAGGTCGTGGCCTATGACGGCCGCGAGACCGCACCGGCTGCCGCCACGGAAAACTACCTGCGCTACGTGGACGATGCCACCGACCAGACCGCGCCCAAGCCTTCGGCGCGCTCCAGCGGCCGCTCCATCGGCACGCCGGGCGTGGTGCGCATGCTGGAACTCGCGCACAAGGACTACGGCAAGACCGCGTGGCCCCAGCTGTTCAATTCGGGCATCGACCTGGCCAGCAAGGGCTTTCCCATCAGCGGCCGCATGGCCGCCGCGCTGGAGGGCTCCAAGACGGAGCTGGCGCGCGATGCCGATGCCGCCAAGCTGTACTTCGATGCCCAGGGCAAGCCGCTGGCGCTGGGCGCCAAATTCGTCAACCAGCCCTATGCCGACACGCTGCGCAGCATCGCCACGGGCGGTGCCGATGCCTTCTACCGTGGCGACCTGGCCCAGGCCATCGTCAGCAAGGTGGGCGTGACGCAGACCGTCTCGGACGGTGCGCCCATCACCCCCGGCAAGACCACGCTGCAGGATCTGGCCAGCTACGAGGCCAAGCGCCGCGAGGCCGTCTGCACCACCTACCGCGCGCGCTACATGGTCTGCAGCATGCCGCCGCCGTCGTCCGGCGGCATCGCCGTGGCACAGGCCATGGGCATTCTGGAGAATTTCGACCTCAAGGCCTATGCGCCCACGGCCATCGATGGCGAGGGCGGCAAGCCCTCGGTGATGGGCGTGCACCTGGTCAGCGAAGCCCTGCGCCTGGCCTATGCCGACCGTGACAAGTACGTGGCCGACACCGACTTCGTGTCCCTGCCCGGCGGCTCGCCGGCCCTGATGCTGGACAAGAGCTACCTGCGCCAGCGCGCCGCCCTCATCTCCACGACCAAGAGCATGGGCACGGCCCAGGCAGGCAACTTCGGTACGCCTTCGCAGGGCGTGGTCGATGTCAAGGAGGCCGGCACCACGCACATGAGCATCGTCGATGCCAAGGGCAACGCGCTGAGCATGACGACCACGGTGGAGTCCAGCATGGGGTCCTTTCACGTCACGCGCGGCTTCGTGCTCAACAACCAGCTGACCGACTTCGCGGCCATCCCCAGCACCGCCGACGGCCCGGTCGCCAACCGCGTGCAGCCGGGCAAGCGCCCGCGCAGCTCCATGGCGCCCACGCTGGTGTTCGACCTGAAGACCGACGGCACCGCCGGCGACTTCAAGATGGCCACGGGCTCGCCAGGCGGCAGCACCATCATCCAGTACGTGACCAAGACCCTGGTCGGCGCGCTGGACTGGGGTCTGGATGCGCAGCAGGCCACGTCGATGGTGGACTTCGGCGCGGCCAACAGCCCGACCACCAACGTGGGCGGCGAGCACCCCAACATCAACACGGCCAATGGCGGCAACGACGATCCGCTGGTCAGCGGCCTGCGTGCCCTGGGCCATGTGGTGTCCATCAGTGCGCAGTCCAGCGGCATCGGCACCATCTTGCGGGTGCAGCGCAATGGGCAGGCGCAGCTGGAAGGTGGGGCTGATCCACGCCGTGAAGGGCTTGTTCTGGGCGATACCGTTCGCTGATTTCGGTCTGATGATTGACTGAGGAAGGCGCTGCTGGCAGGGATGCTGGTGGCGCCTTTTTTGCTGGTGGGTCTTTTTTTGACCCTGCCGGGTGGTTGTTTTTCGAGGCCGGGGTTCGGCCCGGCGGCCGACCCGCTTTCTTGTCGCGCGACAAGAAAGCGGGGCAAAGAAGCGCGCCCCGAACTGCCCACGACCCTTCGCTTCGCTGCGGGCGACCTGCGTTGGGCGGGATGCGGGGTGTGCCGCAGAACTCACTCCTTGCGCCTGCGGCGCAATCCGTTCAAACAACTGCGGCAAGCTAGACAACGAAGCAGCCCTGTCCTTCGGCAGGGCTGCCACCCCGCATCCCGCCCAACGCAGGCGTGGGCAGAAGGGGGGAGGCTGGGGAACAGCCAACAGCCAACAGCCAACAGCCAACAGCCAACAGCCAACAGCCAACAGCCGGCGCCATCGCTCCGCTCGGCTTCAAACCGGGGCCGAGCGAAGCGAAGGCCCGCACCACCTCCCGTATGTCAGCGCCTGCGGCGTGGTGGTTGCGGGGTTGCAGTCCTGCCGAAGGACAGGACTGCTTCGTGACCTGACTCGCTGCGGTTGTCTGAGCGGCGCGCGAAGCGCAAAGCGAGTTCCGCAGCGAACCCCGCAACCGCCACGACGCAGGTTGCCCCGGAGCGAAGCGCAGGGGTCGCGGGCATTTGGGCGCGTTTCTTTGCCTACTTTCTTATCGCGCGATAAGAAAGTAGGTCGGCCGCCGGGCCGAGACCCGGCCTCGAAAAACAACCCCCCGGCAGGGACAAAAAAGCATCCCTGAATGGCAGCCGCTCTGAGGGCACACGCCCCATGACTGTCGCCTCAAAGACATGCCCCACCCACCACAATGCGCAAAAAAACACCCCACCACCCCCCGCAAACCAAGCAACCACGCCACCCCCTGCTATAGAGCCATCAGTCCCGCACCCACGCTGCGCGTTTTCCCCAGACGCCCCAACGCTACGGGCTTGCCCGAATCCATGGTTGGCATGCATCCATCTAAATTGAACAGCAGCAAGTTCGATGGTCGTGAGCCTCTGAGGAAGATGGAAATGCAAAGACGAGTGTTTGGCGCATGGATGTGCGCATCGGTCCTGATGACGGGCGCAGCATGGGCGCAGGACAGCTATCCCAGCCGCCCCATCAGCCTGGTCGTGCCCTACGGCGCGGGCGGCGTGACCGACGTGGTGGCGCGTGCGCTGGCCCAGGGCATGGGCAAGCAGCTGGGGCAGACCGTGGTGATCGAGAACAAGCCCGGCGCGGGCGCGTCCATGGGCGTGATGGACATGCGATCGGCCAAGCCGGACGGCTACCGCCTGACGCTGGCGCCCGTGAGCATCTTCCGCCAGCCGCACATCCAGAAGGTGCAGTACGACCCGGTGCGCGATCTCAGCTACATCGCCACCTACATGACCTATGACTTCGTGCTGGCCGTGCCCCAGGACTCGCCGTTCAAGACGGTGCAGGACCTGGTCGAGTTCGCCAAGAAGAATCCGGGCGCCGTGGACTACGGCACGCCGGGCAAGTTCACGGCCAACCATGTGGTGATGGCGCTGCTGGAGCAGGCCACGGGCGCACGCTTCACGCATGCGCCCTTCAAGGGCGATGCCGAGGCGCTGAACTCGCTGATGGCCGGCCATATCAAGTCCGGCGTGTACGCCAACACGGTGCTGCCGTACCTGAGCTCGGGCAAGCTGCGCGCGCTGGCCTCGGCCTCCGAGGTGCGGCCCGAGGCCTTTGCCAACGTGCCCACGTTCCGCGAGGCCGGTTATGCCTTCGATGTGCCCTCGCCCCTGGGCATTGCCGGGCCGCGCGGCCTGCCGCCCGAGATCGTGCGCAAGCTCGAAGCCGCCATCAAGGCCGCCATGGACGACCCGGCCTTCCGCCAGGTCGTCGGCAACTACGGCGTGCGCACGCAGTTCCGCGGCAGCCAGGAGTACACGGCGTTCGCCAGGAAGGCGTTCGAGGACGAGAAGAAGATCGTGCAGAACATAGGCCTGGAGGATTGAGGCCGCTACGCGGGCGGCAGCCCGGCCATGGCACGCAGGTCCACCAGCCGGTCGTACTCGGCCGCCGTGACCAGCCCCAGCTCCACGGCCGCCTCGCGCGGCGCAATGCCGCGCGCCATGGCCTCGCGCGTGATGCGTGCCACGGCGTCATAGCCCAGCACCGGGTTGAGCGCGGTGGCCTGCAGCAGCGAGTGGCTGACCTGCTGCTCCAGCCGCTCCGTATGTGCCTGCAGGCCGGCCACCAGTTTCTCGGCAAACACGCGGCTGGCGTCGCCCAGCGCGCGCATGGCGCGCAGCAGGTGGTGGATCAGCACGGGCTTGGCCACGTTGAGCTCGAAGTGCCCGGCCGAGCCCGCCAGCGTGACGGTGAGGTGGTGGCCCATGGCCTGGTAGGCGGCCTGGACCACGACCTCGGCCACGGTCGGGTTGCGCTTGCCCGGCATGATGGAGGAGCTCAGCCCATCGTCGGGAAACACCAGCTCCCCCAGGCCGCAGCGCGGGCCTGAACCCAGCAGGCGGATGTCATTGGCCATCTTGGCCAGCGAACCGGCCACCACATTGAGTGCGCCCGAGACCTCGATGAGCGCATCGTGCGCGGCCATGCCTTCGAACTTGCAGGGATTGGGCGTGACCGCCAGGCCCGTGAGCGCCTGTATCTCCTCGCAGAAGACCCGGTCGAATCCGGCCGGCGCGTTGAGCCCCGTGCCGGCCGCCGTGCCGCCCTGGGCCAGGCTCCACAGCCGGGGCTGGGTGTCCCGCAGCCGGTGGATGCCGTGGCCCACCTGGTGGGCGAATGTCTCGAAGCTCTGGCCCAGCGTCATGGGCACGGCGTCCATCAGGTGCGTGCGCGCCACCTTGAGCACGCCGGCAAAGGCCAGGGCGCGTTCCTGCAGGCGCTGCTGCAGCTGTTCCAGGGCGGGCAGCAGGTGGTCGCGCAGCTCCAGCGCCGTGGCCAGGTGCATCACCGTGGGAAAGCTGTCGTTGGACGACTGCGAGGCATTGGCATGGTCGTTGGGGTGGACCGGGCTGCGCGTGCCGGGGGGCTGGCCCAGCATCTGGTTGGCGCGGTTGGCGATGACCTCGTTGGCATTCATGTTGGTCTGCGTGCCCGAGCCCGTCTGCCAGATGGTCAGCGGGAAATGCGCGTCCAGCAGGCCGTCGCGCAGTTCGGCGGCTGCGGCCTCGATGGCCGCGCCGCGCTGGTCGTCCAGCACGCCCAGGCGCCGGTTGGCGCGCGCTGCCGCCAGCTTCTGCAGCCCGAATGCGCGGTACAGGCCCTGCGGAAAGCGCTCCTCGCCAATGGTGAACAGCTCCAGCGCGCGCTGGGTCTGCGCGCCCCAGAGGCGGTCGGCAGGGATGTGGACGGGGCCGAAGGCATCGTGCTCGATGCGGGTATGAGCTTGGGTCTGTGCCTGGGCCTGGGTGCGTGTCTGGTCCATGGGCTCAGTCCAGCGAGATCTTCGCGTCGGCTGCCACCTTGCGCCAGCGCTCCACCTCGGCGGCCGTGTGGCGTGCCAGGGCTTCGGGCGCGTATTGATCTGCGGGCAGCAGGCGTATGCCCTGGGCGGCCATCCTGTCGGTCCAGGCCTTGTCGGCCAGGGCCTTGGTATAGGCCTGGTAGACCTTTTGCACCACGTCGCGCGGCGTGCCCTTGGGCGCGTAGATGCCGTACCAGGTGGCGGTCTCGAAGCCCGGCAGCAGCTTCTGGCCCAGCGCGGCGGCGCCCGGGAACTGGGGCATGGGCTTGTCCGAGGTGAGGGCGATGGCGCGGATGCGCTCGCCGGCCAGCTGGGGCAGGGCGGTGTTGGTCTGGTCGAACATGGCATCGACCTGGCCCGAGATCACATCGGTCATGGCCGGTGCCGCGCCCTTGTAGGCCACCTGGGTGATCTCCATCTGCGCGCGGCTGGCGAACAGCGCTGCCACCAGGTGCGAGGTCGATCCCACGCCCGCGTTGCCGAAGTTCAGCCGGCCCGGGTTCTGCTTGCCGAAGGCCACCAGCTCCTCGGCTGTCTTGTACGGGGAGTTCTTGCCCACCAGAAGCACCAGCGGCGTGTCGGGGAAGCGGAACACCGCCTCGAAGTCCTTGACCGGGTCATAGGCCAGCTTCTTGTACAGCGACGGCGCTGCGCCCATGTAGCCCATGTGGCCGACCAGGAAGCTGTAGCCGTCGGGCGCCGAGCGCGCCGCCTTGGCCGCGCCGATGGTGCCGCCCGCACCCGGAACGTTCTCGATGATGATCTGCTGGCCCAGCTGGGTGCTGGTGCGCTGGGCGATGTCGCGCGCCATGGCGTCCGTGGGGCCGCCGGCCGCGAAGGGCACGATCCAGGTCAGCGGCTTGGCGGGGTAGCCGCCCTGGGCGTGCGCGGCCAGGGCGAAGGTGGTGGCGGCCAGGGCAAGGGCCAGGCGTGGCAGGCGGGGAAGATGGAAAGGCATGGTGTTGTCTCCTGTAGTGCTGTGTTCTGTCCTGAGCCGGGATGTCAGCGGCCGCTGGCTGTATGGGCGCGCGACAGCGCAAGGGCGCGGTCCACCATCTGCGGGGCCTCGCCCAGGTAGTTGCGCGGGTCGGTGAGGCGCTGCAGCGCCGCGCGGTCGAAATGGGCCGTGACTTCGGGCAGGCGGGCCAGCGCATCGGCCAGCGTGCCGCCCTCGGCGTTGACGCTGCGGCAGGCGGCATAGACGATGTCGTGCGCCTGCTGGCGGCCCGTGTGCGGGGCCAGGCCCATCATCACGGCCTCGGCCACGATCAGGCCGTCGGTCATGTCCAGGTTGCGGGCCATGCGTTCGGGATCGACGATGAGGCCGCCCAGCATGAAGCGCGCCTGGTGCAGGGCGCCAGCCGAGAGCACGAAGCTCTCGGGCAGGGCCACCCATTCGGCGTGCCAGGGGCCGGTGGCGCGCTCCAGGTCCTGGACCATGGCGTCCAGCATCAGGCCCGCATGCTGGCGCACGGCCTTGGAGGCGGCCAGCATCAGCTCGCTGGAGATGGCGTTGCGCTTTTGCGGCATGGTGCTGCTGGCGCCGCGCCCCGTGACGAAGGGCTCGAACACCTCGCCGAACTCGGTGGAGGACAGCAGCATCACGTCGTAGGCGATCTTGCCCAGCGAGCCGGTGACCAGGGCCAGGAAATTCACGGCCTCGGCCAGGCCGTCGCGCGCCACATGCCAGGTGGTGGCGGGCACGCCCAGGCCCAGTTCTTCCATCAGCAATTGCTGCACTTCCAGGCCCCGGCCGCTCAGCGAGGCCAGCGTGCCTGCCGCCCCCGCGAACTGGCCCACCAGCACGCGCGGGCGCAGTTCCTGCAGGCGCTGGGCATGGCGGTCGAACATGGCCAGCCAGATGGCGGCCTTGTAGCCGAAGGTGATGGGCAGGGCGTGCTGCAGGTGCGTGCGGCCGGCCATGGGCGTGTCGCGGTGGCGTTCTGCCAGGTCGGCCAGGATGGTGCGCAGCGCGGCGATGTCGGCATCGACCAGGTCCAGCGCATCGCGCACCTGCAGCACGGTGGCGGTGTCCATGATGTCCTGGGTGGTGGCGCCCCAGTGGATGTAGCGGCCTGCGTCGCCGCACTGTTTCACCAGCTGGTGCACCAGCGGCAGGATGGGGTAGCCGACAATGTCGGTTTCCTTGCGCAGCAGCTCGAAGTCCAGCGCTTCGAGGCTGCAGCGCTGCGCGATCTCGTGTGCGGCCTCGGCCGGAATCACGCCGCAGCGGCCCTGGGCGCGTGCCAGCGCGACCTCGACCTCTATGTAGCGCGACACCAGCGCGCTGTCGGCGAAGATGGCGCGCATGGCGGGGGTGCCGAAGGCGTCGCGGAACAGCAGCGAATCGATGGCGGTGCTGGCGGTGAAGGACGGAAGGGTCATGGTGCGCAATTGCGATTAAGTTCGGACATATCGATATTTTTATTTATGTACGTACATTACGAACATCCGGGTTTGCCTGGGGGGAAGGCCTGCGCCCATGGCTGAGACACGCTATGCCCAGGTGGCGCGCGACCTGTCCGAGCGCATTGCCTCGGGCGAATACGCCGTGGGCGCCCTGCTGCCTACCGAGCTGGAGCTGTGCGACCGCTATGGCGTGAGCCGCCACACTGTGCGCGCGGCGATTGCCGAGCTGCAGCAGTCGGGGCTGGTCTCGCGGCGCAAGAAGGTCGGCACGCGCGTGGAGGCGGCGCAGCCCCATGCGCACTACCGCCAGGCGCTGACCTCGCTGGAGGACTTGGTGCAGTTCGGCGCCACCCATGTGCGCGAAGTGCGGCGCATCGAGGAGGTGGTGCTGGACCAGGACCTGGCCGCCGAGCTGGACTGCCCGGCCGGCAGCCGCTGGCTGGCCATCTGCAGCCTGCGCCGCGACGGCGCCGCACCACACCTGCCCATTGCCTGGACCGTGGTCTATGTGGATGCGCAGCGCTTTGACACGCAGGAACTGGCTGAGCGCGTGCGCGCCGCGCCCGAGTTGCTGGTCAGCAGCCTGCTGGAGCAGCAATACGGCCTGCGCATCGCGCGGGTGCGGCAGGCCGTGGTGGGGGCGCTCATTCCCGAGGCGCTGTCGGAGGAATTGCAGGCCCCGGCCGGGTCAGCGGCGCTGAAGATCGTGCGCCGCTACCTGGATACCGATGGGGAGTTGATGGACCTCAGCGTGACCTTGCACCCGGCCAGCCGCTACACATTGCATACGCAGCTGGACCGGGATCTGGCGAGCGTCTAGCCGTTGGCGTTGGCAGCTTCCGAGCCCTGCTCTGCGAGGAAGCCGCCGCTCTGGTGCGACCACAGCTTGGCGTAGATGCCGCCCAGCTCCAGCAGTTGCTGGTGCGTACCCTGCTCGACGATCTGGCCCTGGTCCATGACGATGAGCCGGTCCATGGCCGCGATGGTCGACAGGCGGTGGGCGATGGCGATCACGGTCTTGCCGTGCATGAGGCTGTCCAGGCTTTGCTGGATGGCGGCCTCGACCTCGCTGTCCAGCGCGCTGGTGGCCTCGTCCAGCAGCAGGATGGGCGCGTCCTTGAGCATCACGCGCGCAATCGCCACGCGCTGGCGCTGGCCACCCGACAGCTTGACGCCGCGCTCGCCCACCTGGGCGTCGTAGCCGCTGCGGCCCTTGAGGTCGGTCAGCGTGGCGATGAAGTCCGAGGCCTTGGCCTTGTCCGCGGCGGCCAGCATCTCCTGCTCGGTCGCATCGGGGCGGCCGTAGAGGATGTTGTCGCGCATGGAGCGGTGCAGCAGCGAGGTGTCCTGCGTCACCATGCCCACGGCGCCGCGCAGGCTGTCCTGCGTGACGGTGCGGATATCCTGCCCGTCGATGGTGATGCGCCCGCCCTGGGGTTCATGGAAGCGCAGCAGCAGGTTCACCAGCGTGGACTTGCCCGCGCCCGAGCGGCCGATCAGGCCGATGCGCTCGCCCGCGCGAATGTGCAGGTTCAGGTGGTCGATCACCTGCTTGCCGCCGTCCTTGTAGGCAAAGCTCAGGTCCTCGAAGGCGATGGCGCCGTGCGTGACCTGCAGCGGCCTGGCGTCGGGCGCGTCCACGATGGTGCGCGGCTTGGTCAGCGTGAGGATGCCGTCCTGGATGGTGCCCACGTTCTCGAACAGGCCCGTCATCTGCCACATCACCCAGTGCGAATAGCCCATCAGCCGCAGCGCCATGGCAATCACCGCTGCCACCACGCCCGCGCTGGCCTGGCCGGCAGACCACAGGTACAGCGCCGTGCCCGTGGAGCCCACCAGCAGCAGGGTGATCATCAGGTGGTTGGTGATCTCGAACAGGCTGACCAGCCGCATCTGCGCATAGCCGGTGGACTTGAAGGCGTCCATGGCGTTGCGCGCGTACTCGGCCTCGCGGCGCGTGTGGGCGAACAGCTTGACGGTGGCGATGTTGGTATAGGCATCGGTCACGCGGCCCGTCATCATGGAGCGCGCGTCGGCCTGCTCCTTGCCGATCTTGCCCAGGCGCGGAACAAAGTAGAAGCAGGCGCCGATATAGGCCAGCAGCCACAGCGCGAACGGAATCATCAGCCGCCACTCGAAGCTGGCCGCCAGCACCAGGATGCCGATCATGTAGACGCTCACGCCCACCAGCACATCGACCACCATGAACACCACTTCGCGCACCGACAGCGCCGTCTGCATGATCTTGGTGGTGATGCGGCCCGCGAACTCGTCCGCATAGAACGACATGCTCTGGCCCAGCATCAGCCGGTGGAACACCCAGCGCAGGCGCATGGGGAAATTGATGGCCAGCACTTGGTGCATCACTGCCGTGTGAAAGGCCAGCAGCAGCACGCTGGACAAGAGGATGGCGGCAATGCCCCAGACCGTGCCGCGCTGCTGCTCCCAGAAGCCTGCCGGCGACACGGTGGACAGCCAGTCCACCACATGGCCCATCAGGGCGAACAGCGCCGCCTCGTAGACGGCCAGCAGCGCCGAGGTGCAGGTCAGCAGCGCGATCCAGCCGCGCATGCCTTGCGTGCAGGCCCAGATGAAGGCGAAAAAGCCCTTGGGCGGGACCGTGGGCTCGACGCTGGGATAGGGCGGAACGCGTTTTTCAAAGAAACCGAACAAGATTTTTTTACTCCTTGGTCAGACCATCGTAGGCCAGAGTCGGGTTTGCCCGATGCGCGTTCAGCATGACCTTTGGGCGCAACATGTTTTGTAAGAGATCTCCACACAACTGTCTTACGCCGGGCTGGGCGTCACGTCTGCGCTGCACACAGGCGGCGGTCCGGGATGCGGTCGCGGCGCCGGTACGGATTGTCCAGGCCCGAGGCTGTTCACTTTGTGCGCGAGCAGACAACGCAGCATGCAGCGGCCAGCAACAATGCACGCCGCTGCGATTGCCGGCCATGGCTCTTCATGGAGTGGATCATGCGCAGTGCGCGTGCCTTGCTCGCCCCGAGCGTGCCATGCACAGCGCCGCCACGGCCGCCAGCATGGCCAGGCCGGCGGCAACCCGGCCCGTGGACAGAGGGCCTGCGGTCTGCAGTGCCCATCCGCCCAAAAGGGCACCCAGCGCAATGCCGGCATTGGCGGCCGAGACATTGGCCGTGCCCGCCAGGGCCTGCGCCTGGGGTGCGGATTGCATGACGCGGATCTGGCAGACCGGGTACAGGGCCGTGTTGGCCACGCCCCAGACGGCCAGCGCGACCACCAGCCAGGGCAGGGCCTGGGCCAGCTGCACGGTGGCCGCCATGCCCAGGGCCAGTACCAGGCACAGGGCCGCTGTGACTCTCAGCGCGTGGCGCTCGGCCCAGCGCCCGCCCAGCCAGTTGCCGGCCAGGCCGACGGCGCCAAATCCCATCAGCCACCAGCCCACGCGTGCGGGTGCCACGCCGGCGGCGCGCTCCAGGATTTCGGCCAGATAGGTATAGGCCGTGAACATGGCCGTGAAGACCAGCACCGACAGCGCAATCTGCGCCAGGAACCGGGGAGTGCGCAACACGCGCAACTGCTGCGCCAGGGGCATGCGGGGCGCGCCTTCAAGCGCCGGCATCTTCCATTGCAGGGCCAGGGCCACCAGCAGCGACAGCAGGGCCAGCAGGCCGAAGGCGCCGCGCCAGCCCACGGCATCGGCGGCCAGCGTGCCCAGGGGAATGCCCAGCAGCAGCGCCGCAGAAATGCCCAGGTAGACGCTGGCCACGGCACGGCCTGCGCGTGACGGTCCTGCCAGTTGCGCAGCGGTTTCGCTGGCCGTGCCCCAGAACACCGGCAGCGCCATGGCCGGCAGCAGGCGCGCCAGTGCCAGCACGCCCAGGCTGGGCGCCACGGCCGCCAGCGCGTTGGAGCCCGCAAACAGCAGGGCAATGGCCACGAACAGGCGCTTGCGGCCCACCGGTGCCAGCCAGGCCGTGAGCGGCGGACCGGCCAGCGCCACGACCAGGGCGAACAGCGTGACCAGCTGGCCGGCCGCCGCAGCGCTGGTGCCCAGGTCGCGCGCCAGCGCCGGCAGCAGGCCGACGATCAGGAACTCCGTTGTGACGATGACGAAAGCCGCCACCGCCAGCACGGCGGTGGCGGCCTTGCCTTGGGTGGCAGGAATGGAGGGGCGGGCATCGCGGTTCAGGGATGGGGCAGGGGACATGCGCAAAGACTCCGGGAAAAGAAACAACAGGCCCGCGAGCTTATTTAAGATGTGAATTCTTATCTCGGATGAATTTTCTGCAGATACTGGAAATTGATTCTTGAATGAAAGCCGCCATCGCCATGTTTCCTTCGGAGCGTCTCAAGGGTATCGAGGCCTTTGTCTGTACCGCAGACGCGGGCAGTTTCACGGCTGCTGCCGAGCGGCTGCACCTGACGGGCTCGGCCGTGGGCAAGGCCGTGGCCCGGCTGGAAGCCCGGCTGGCGACGCGCCTGTTTGAACGTACGACGCGGCGGCTGCGGCTGACCGATGCCGGCGAGGCCTTCTACCGCACCTGTGTGCGCGTGCTGGGCGAGCTGGAGTCGGCCGAGCAGGTGCTGGCCGCCGAGCACCTGGAGCCCGCAGGCAGGCTGCGCGTGGACCTGCCGGCGCTGTACGGACGGCTCAAGGTGATGCCGCTGCTGCTGGAGTTTGCACAGCGCCATGCGGCGGTGCAGCCCCAGGTGTCGTTCACGGACCGCTTCGTGGACGTGGTGGACGAAGGCATCGACGTGGCCGTGCGCATAGGCGGCAGCGTGCAGCTGCCTGCGGGACTGGGCCAGCGTCTGCTGGGGCGGGAGCGGCTGGTGTTCTGCGCATCGCCTGCGTATCTGGAGCGGCGCGGAGCGCCTGACAGCCTGCAGGCACTGGCCGGCCATGATGCCGTGGCCTATGGAAGAACCGATGCAGGCATGAGTGCATGGCAGAGCAGTGCCGGAGCCATTGCGGTGCAGCCGCGCATGGTGCTGGGCGATGGCGAAGCGGTGGTGGCTGCCGTGATGGCGGGCTGCGGCATCGCCCAACTGGCCACGTGGATGGTTGAGGCGCCGCTGCGCGATGGCCACCTGCTGCGGCTGCTGCCCGGCGCCGAAGTCGATGGCCTGCCGCTGCACCTGGTCTGGCCGCGCAGCCGCCAGTTGCTGCCCAAGGTGGATGCGCTGCTGCGGCACCTGGCTCAGGGCCTGACGATCTGAACGGATCTGCCATGACAAAAGGCCCGCGAAGGGCCTTTGGCTTGTTCAGGGGGGCAGGGCGGTCAGGCCGGCAGGAAGCCTTCCACCGACAGGTAGCGCTCGCCCGTGTCGTAGTTGAAGCCCAGCACCTTGGCGCCTGCGGGCAGCTCGGGCAGCTTTTGCGCGATGGCGGCCAGGGTGGCGCCCGAGGAGATGCCGACCAGGATGCCTTCCTCGCGGGCCGAACGGCGTGCGTACTCGCGCGCGGGTTCGGCCTCGACCTGGATCACGCCGTCCAGCAGGCTGGTGTCCAGGTTCTTGGGCACGAAGCCTGCGCCAATGCCCTGGATGGGGTGGGGCGAGGGCTGGCCGCCCGAGATCACGGGCGAGGCGGCAGGCTCCACGGCGAAGACCTTGAGCTGGGGGAATTGGGCCTTGAGCACCCGCGCCACGCCGGTCAGGTGGCCGCCCGTGCCCACGCCGGTGATCAGCACATCCAGGCCTTCGGGGAAGTCGGCCAGGATTTCCTGGGCGGTGGTGCGCACATGCACATCGATGTTGGCGGGGTTCTCGAACTGCTGGGGAATCCAGGCGCCGGGCGTCTGGCTGGCCAGTTCCTGGGCGCGGGCGATGGCGCCCTTCATGCCCTTTTCCTTGGGCGTGAGGTCGAAGCTGGCGCCGTAGGCCAGCATCAGGCGGCGGCGCTCGATGCTCATGCTCTCGGGCATGACCAGCACCAGCTTGTAGCCCTTGACAGCGGCCACCAGGGCCAGGCCCACGCCGGTGTTGCCGCTGGTGGGCTCGATGATGGTGCCGCCGGGCTTCAGGGCGCCGGATTTTTCGGCGTCCTCGACCATGGCCAGCGCGATGCGGTCCTTGATGGAGCCGCCGGGGTTGCCGCGCTCGGACTTGATCCACACATTGGCACCGGCGCCGAACAGGCGGTTGATGCGCACGTGGGGCGTGTTGCCAATCGTTTGCAGGATGTTGTCAGCTCTCATCGGACCTCCGCGATTTTGGGGTGGTGGTTGGACAGTCGGGGTGTTGCGCAGCCAGCGTGCGCGGTCACGGAGCATTGTGCACGCAGGCGTTCCATGCATGGGCTATATCGATATGGCCTGGACGGCTAACATCGCCGCATGAATCTACGGTTCCTGGAAACCTTTGTGCTGCTGGCCGAGCTGCGCAATTTCCGCATGACGGCCGAGCGGCTGTACACCACGCAGGCCGCCGTCTCCAGCCGCATCGCCACGCTGGAGCAGGAGTTCGGCGTGCGCCTGTTCGACCGCGGCGTGCGCGAGGTCACGCTCACGGCCGACGGCGCCAAGGCCCTGGTCCATGCCGAGCGCATGCTGCGCCTCATGCGCGAGATGCGCGAGGACATGCTGGACAAGCAGGCCTATGCGGGCGTGATCCGCATCGGCGCCATCGAGTCCATCGTGCACAGCTGGTTCCCCGATTTCCTGGCGCTGCTGCAGCAGCGCTATCCGCGCCTGCAGGTGGAGATCGCCTGCGACACCACGCTGCACATGTCCGAGCAATTGGTGAAGGGGCAGCTGGACCTGTCGCTGCAGGCCAAGCCCGTGACGGCGGCCGGCGTGGGCCATCTGTCGCTGGGTGAATTTCCCATGGCCTGGGTGGGCAGCCCCAAGCTGGGCATTGGCGACGAGACCCTGAGCCTGGCCGAGCTGGCGGCCTTTCCCATCATGTGCTTTGCGCGCGGCTCCGAGCCCTATGCGGTGATCGAGCAGCTGTTCTCCACCGAAAGCAGCGCCTCGGTGCACCTGAACTGCATTGCCTCGGTGGCCACCATGATCCGCGTGGTCTGCGACGGCCTGGGCGTGGCCGCCGTGCCGCCGGCCATCATCCAGCGCGAGCTGGCCGAGCAGCGCCTGCGTCTGCTGCGCGTGGACCGTGAGTTCCCCTCGCTGCCGCTGGTGGCCTGCTTTCGCAATGACCACCAGAACCCGCTGACCGAAGTGGTGGCGCGCGCGGCCGAGGAGACCGCCGCCGCCTTTGCGCTGAACCACGGCCAGGCCGTGGCGCGGCTGCCGGGCAGCGGCCTGGGCGGCTAGGCCCGAGGCCGTCTGGTCGATCAGCCCTGCGCCGAAGCCAGCAGCTGCTCCACGGCCAGGGCCACGGACAGCAGTCGCCGGTCCTGCCCGCCGAGGCCGGCCAGGCTCAGGCCCACGGGCGCCTCGCCTGCGCGGTGGCAGGGCAGGGAGATGGCGCAGCCGTCGAGGAAGTTGATCAGCGTGGGGTTGCGCAGGATCAGGCCGTTGGCGCCGAAGTAGGCCTCGTCGCTCTGCGTGAGGTCGGCGATCTTCGGGGCGACCACGGGCACGGTGGGCATGACGATCAGGTCATGGTCGGCCATCTGCGTGCTCACGGCGGCAATCCACTGCCTGCGGCGTGCCAGCAGGTCGATGTAGTCGGCCGCGCTGATGTCCTTGCCGCGCAGGATGCGCGTGCCCACGCGCGGGTCGTACTCGGACAGGCGCGTGGCGATGTGGTGGCGGTGCCAGGCCCAGGCCTCGGCGGCCGTGAAGCCGCCCTTGGAATTGATGTCGGCCAGCTCGCCGAAGGGCGCGACCACGGCATGGGTGATGTGGGCGCCCGCCTGCGACAGCAGGGACAGGGCGCGCTCCCAGGCGGCGGCCACGGTGGCGTCCATGCCGTCCAGCACCACGTTGGTGGGTGCCAGCAGGCGCAGGCCCTGCAGCAGCGCGGCATGCAGCTCGCCCAGCGGTTCGCCGCTGAGGATGGCATCCAGCGTGGCGCAGCAGCGCACGCTGGGGGCCAGCGGGCCGATGGAGTCCAGGTTGGCCGACAGCGGCAGCACGCCTTCCATGCTCACGCGGCGCGCCGTGGGCTTGAAGCCCGTGAGCCCGCACAGCGCCGAAGGAATGCGCACCGAGCCGCCCGTGTCCGAGCCGATGGCCGCCATGGCCATGCCGTCGGTGACCGAGATGGCCGCGCCCGAGGACGAGCCACCAGGGATGCGGCCGCCGCCCTCGTCACGCTGCCAGGGATTGCGCGGCGTGCCGTAGTGCGGGTTGATGCCCAGGCCCGAGTAGGCGAACTCGGTCATGTTGGTCGTGCCCACGATGACGGCGCCGGCCTGGCGCAGGCGCTGCACCACTTCGGCCGTGCGCTGCGCGGGCGGTGCGTCGGCCAGCAGGCGCGAGCCGCCCAGCGTGGGAAAGCCGGCGATGTCGAACAGGTCCTTGACCGAGACCGGCAGGCCCTCGATGGGCGAGCGCGCCAGGCCGGCCGCACGCAGCACGTCGCTGGCGCGGGCCTCGGCCAGGGCCGCGCCCTGGAACACGCGCGTGAACACCTTGGGGCCTTCCCCCGACATGGTGCGGGCCAGGGCCTGCTCGGTCAGCTGCACCGAGGTGGTTTCGCCGCCATGCAGGCGCTGTGATGCCAGTTCCAGGCTGGGCAGGGGGAGGGCTTGGGTCATGTGGGAAGTCCTGTGGGTGAAGGCGGGCGTGGGCGGATCGGAGTCGCGGCTCAGGCCACGACGTCCAGCAGTTCGCTGCGGTAGCTGTGGCGGATGGAACGCTGGCTGCGGGGATCGTACAGCTCCATGGAGAACTGCGTCGAGGGGCGGATGCCGCCGATGGCGCCCACCGTGCCGCAGGTCATGCCGCAGCCTGCGGGCAGCAGATCCTTGCCGCCCGTGAAGCCTGCGATCAGGTCCTGGGGCGTGCGCAGGCTGGCCAGCGTGCCTTCCTGGTAGAGCACCTCGCGGCCGTCTTCCACGATCCACGAGCGCACGACCAGCTCATCCCAGTGGCCGGCCACGTCGGCAAAGCGCCAGGCCTGGGTGGCCACGGGCTTGACGCAGGCCTGCTTGGAAAAGGCCACGCTGTAGGCTTCCAGCTTGCGGTCCGTGTGGTCGGAGGCCAGGCTCACGAACATCTCGCCTTCATGCGTGAACACGAAGACCTCGACCTCGCCCGAGGAGTCCGGGCCCAGCACCTGCAGCGCGCTGTGCTGGCTCAGCTGGTTGCTGGAGATGCGGTAGTACAGCGGCACGGCGCTGGGGCGCGGGATGCCGATGGCGGCCAGCTCCTCGATGTGGTGCTCGATGGCATCGCGGTCGCGGCCGGCCCAGCCGGCGACGATGAGGGTGTCGAATTCAGGGGCGAAGGTCTGGCCTTCGGGGGTGGTGAACTGCAGTTGCATGGCAGGCGATCCAGGGGGAATTCGGGGCCGCGGGCCCCGGTGAGAAAACGCGGAAGTCAGGCTGTGGCGTGCGGAGGGCGTGGAGCGGCACCGCACGCGCAGGCCTCACTGCTTCCTGACGAAGAGCACGACCAGGAAGGCCGCCAGGAATTCGAGGGCTGCCACGAAGTACAGGCCCGAGGACAGCGATCCCGTGCTGGTCTTGAGCGCGCCGATCATGTAGGGCGCCACGAAGCCGGCCAGGTTGCCGATGGAGTTGATCAGTGCAATGCCGCCGGCCGCCGCCGTGCCGGCCAGGAAGGCGGCAGGAATCGACCAGAACACGGGAAAGGCCGCGAGGATGCCGATGGAGGCCAGCGTCAGCGCGCACAGGGCGAGCACGGCGTTGTGCAGGAACAGGCCCGTGAGGATCAGGCCCGCCGCCGCGATCAGCGCGGACAGGGCGCAGTGCATGCGGCGCTCGCCGGTCTTGTCCGAATGCATGCCGTTCCAGACCATGGCCAGGGTGCCGGCCAGGAAGGGAATGGCCGAGATCAGGCCGATCTGCAGCGTGTTCTGGATGCCGATCTCCTTGATGATGGACGGCGACCAGAACGCGATGGTGGCGTTGCCGCTGACGATGCAGAAATACACGGCGGCGCACAGCCACACGCGGTAGTTGCGGCAGGCGTCCAGGAAGGACACATGCTTGTGGCCGCCCTGGTTCTCGGCCTCCACGGCAGCGGTCACGGCGCGCTGCTCGGCCGCGCTCAGCCACCTGGCGTTGGCGGGCTTCTCGGGCAGGTACAGCAGCACGAAGAAGCCGGCGATCACCGAGGGAATGCCTTCCAGGATGAACAGCCACTGCCAGTTGGACAGATGGCCCACGCCCTGCATGCCATTCATGATGGCGCCCGCAATCGGGCCGCCCACGGCGCCTGCAATGGCGAACGAGGTCATGAACAGGCCGTTGACGCGCGCCCGGTGGCGGGCCGGGAACCAGTAGGTCAGGTACAGCACCACGCCGGGGAAGAAGCCGGCCTCCACCACGCCCAGCACGAAGCGCAGCACGTAGAACATGGTGGGCGTGGTCACGTAGGCCATGGCCATGGAGGCCGCGCCCCACAGGATGGTGATGCGCGCCAGCGTCTTGCGCGCGCCGATCTTCTCCAGCAGCAGGTTGCTGGGCACTTCGAACAGGAAGTAGCCGATGAAGAAGATGCCTGCGCCCAGGCCGTAGATGGCCTCGCTGAACTGCAGGTCGTCCAGCATCTGCAGCTTGGCGAAACCGACGTTGACGCGGTCTATCCAGGCCAGGATGAAGAGCAGGACCAGAAAAGGGATCAGGCGCCAGGCGATCTTGCGATAGGTGGCGTCCATGTCGAGGGACGCGGCCTCGCCGGCGCCTGTGCTCTGTGCGAGGGGATGTGCGGCGGATGCCGGGCTGCTCATGGGGTGTCTCCTGTCTTCGAAAGTGCAGCGGGCACACGGGCCAGGCCGCTGGGACCGGGCCCGTGTGTCGTGGGAACCTCAGGCGTCTGGCGCTTGCAGCGGTTCCTTTGGCGGCAGTATCGAAAGGCAGGACAGGGCTGTCCAACAAGAAATTATGAGCAGGCCTGAATGCAAATTCTTATGGGCAGCAATGGTGCGGGCGCCGCACCGGCATGCGGCATGCGTGCACCATTTGCGTTCGGGAAAACCCTGATTTTTTCAGGCGGTGGCGGCGGCACGCGGCGCACGCAAGGGCTGCTTCCACAGCTCGGCCAGCAGCAGGCCGCCGATGGTCAGCACGCCGCCCACGGCGTGGTAGGCCGCCAGGGGCTCGCCCAATGCCATGAAGGCGATCACGGCCGTGAAGATGGGTACCAGGTTGAAGAACATGCTGGAGCGGCCCGGCCCGATGCGCGCCACCGACATCATCCACAGCAGCGGCGCGGCGATGGAGGCCATGATGCCCGCAAAGCCCACCAGCGGCAGGTTGGCCGCGTTCAACCCCGTGCGCGGCGCCATCAGGAACAGCGGCAGCTGCGCGATCACGGCCACCAGGATCTGCAGGTACAGCAGTTGCACCGTGGCCAGGCGCGGCATGGGCCAGCGCTTGAGCAGGATGTTGTAGACCGCATAGGCCAGCATGGCCACGAACATCAGCGCGTCACCGCCATTGAGGCCCTGGGTGAGCAAGGTGGCAGGCTGCCCCGAAGACACCACCAGGGCCACGCCCGCAATCGCCAGCACGCAGCCCAGCACGGCGCCCCGGCTCAACGCCTGGCCCAGCATGGCGGTGGACAGGCCCAGCACCATCATGGGCGTGAGCGAGCCGATCAGGCCCATGTGCGTGGCCGATGTCATATGGGCCGCGTAATAGGCCAGGCTCTGGTAGATCACCATGCCCAGCATTCCCAGCACGATGAGGCGCGGCAGCTGCGGCCGGATGTCGGCGCGCTGGCGCCAGATGGACGGCAAAAGGAAAGGCGTGAACAGCACGGCTGCCACCAGCCAGCGGTAGAAACCGATCTCGGCCGCGCCGATGCTGTCGGCCGCCATCTTGCTGACCACGGTATTGACCGACCAGATGAGCACGGCGATCAAAGGGAAAAGGTAAGACCCCATTGGAAGACTCCTAAGACTGGTCCTATGATCGTTCTGTCCGACTTGGAGTGCATCCCTGGTTTCGGACAATCGATAGCGCAACCCGGACCATCCGCCATGCCCCGTCCCAGCAAGCCCATGCGCATCCAGAACGTCGAGGATGTGCCGGGCGAGTACTACTTCCGCTACGACGAATTCGGCGCCGACACCGAGGTGCCGCCGCACAGCCACAGCTGGGGTCACCTGAACTACACGCCCCACGGCAGCATGTGCATGGACACGGCAGGCCAGCGCTGGGTCTCGCCGCCGCAGTACGGCGTCTGGGTGCCGCCCGGCGTGGTGCACAGCTGCCATGTGGCGCACGCCGTGGTCTACCGCTCGGTCTACCTGGCGCCTGCGCTGTGCAGGGAGCTGCCGGCGCAGCCTTGCTCCATGCGCATCGGCGCCATCGTCAAGGCCATCCTGGCCGACTTTGCCGTGCGCGACGTGCACATTCCCGCCACCGACGCCGACCTGCGCCTGGCCCGTGTGCTCTACGACCAGTTGCGGGCCGTCCCCGTGGAGCCCGGCTATCTGCCGGCCGCCGAACACCCGGCCCTGGTCGAAGTGCTGACCCGCATGCGCGCTGCGCCCGAGGACCACCGCAGCCTGGCCCAATGGGCCGCCAGCGTGCACATGACCGAGCGCACCCTGGCGCGCCACTGCCAGCGCGAACTGGGCATGGGCCTGGGCGAATGGCGCCAGCGCATGCGCTACCTGCTGGCCATCGATGCGCTGGAGGCCGGCCTGAGCGTGCAGCAGATCGCCTATGACCTGGGCTACAGCACGCCCTCGGCCTTCATCGCCATGTTCCAGCGCGAGGCCGGCACCTCACCCGAACAATTCCGCCGCGAGTTCTGCATGCCGCCGTGAGGCTGTTGCGCCATCTGCCTGCAGCCCGGCCCAAGCCGCGAGATAATGCCGCCCGTGAAGCACGCCAGACCGCCGCTGGTGCAATCGTGGAAACACGGCACTGGAGGAACGTCCGGACTGCACAGGGCAGCGTAGCAGCTAACGGCTGTCCACCGTGAGGTGAGGATCAGAGCAACAGAGACGAGTTTGGACGGAACAATTCCCCCCGGGTGTTCTGTGGGTCGGCGAAAGCCGAACCGGATGGCGCAAGCCATACGGTCCATGCGCAAGCATGGAACCCACAGCCACCTTGGACGGGAACCGTCCAAGGTGAAACGGGCAATCTCTACGCGCAGCAATACCAAGTAGGCACACGTTGACGGGGCCCCCGGAGTGTGCGGGTAGGTAGCACCGAGCCGGGCGGCGACGCCCGGCCCAGATTAATGGCGGTCACATGCGGGCAACCGCGTGCACAGAATCCGGCTTATCGGCGCGCTTCACACTTTCTTCCATGCCCCGCCACCGGCGGGGCATTTTCATGGGCGGTTCAGAACTGGTATTTGGCCGTCAGCAGCAGCCTGCGCGGCACGCCGAAATAGTTGCCGCCGTTGTTCGTGCCCAGGGTCTCGAAATAGCGGCGGTCGAACAGGTTGCTGATGTTCATCTGCAGGTCCAGCTGCCGGTTCACGCGATAGCCGATGACCAGGTCGGCCACGGCATGGGCGGGCTGGCGGATTGCATAGCCCTCGGCGCTGGTCAGCGACTCGGACGTGGTGCGGCTCTGGTAGCGCAGGCCGCCGCCCACGCGCCATGCGCCCAGCTCGCCGCCCAGGTGGTACATGGCTGACAGCTTGAGCTGGTGGCGCGGCGTGTAGCTGGCATAGGGCGCGCCCTTGGCGCCTTCGGTGCTGTCGCTGGCGATCTCGGCCTGGGTGAAGGTATAGCCAAGGCCGGCGTTCAGGCGCGGCAGGATCTCGCCGCTGATGTCCACGTCCAGCCCCTTGCTCCTGACCTTGCCGACGGAGCGGTAGCAATTGGTCTTCACCGTGCAGGAGTTGATGTCCGCGATGGCCTGGGGCAGGTTGTCCTGCGTGGTGTTGAACACGGCAACGGCCAAGTTCACGCGCTCGTCCAGGTAGCTGCCCTTGAGGCCCAGCTCGAAGTTGCGGCCCTCCACCGGCGCCAGCATGCTGCCCGAGACATCCAGAAAATCCTGCGGCCGGAAGATGCTGGTGTAGCTGGCATAGGCCGAGTAGGTCTTGTTGATGTCATAGGTCAGCGCGGCATAGGGCGTGGCATGGGCTTTCTCGCTGAATTCGCGCTCCCGGCTCCAGCTGCCCTGGCGCTGGACGTTGGTGAAGTCGTACCAGTCCAGGCGCGCGCCGGCGATCAGGTTCAGTGGCTCGGCCAGCAGGAAGCGGCCCGTGGCGTAGGCCGAGGTCAGCGTGGTCTTCTGGCGGCGCGTCCACAGGTCTTCGGCCAGCAGGCCGGAGCGGTCCAGCGAGTCGGGGTTCCAGGTATAGGGATCGACGCCATTGGCGATCAGCCATTCCCCCGTGGGCGACAGGTAGCTGTAGCCCTGGTCGCTCCAGCGGATGGTGCGGCGGCTGAGGCCGAAGGCCAGGTCATGCTCGCGGCCGAACAGGCGCACGGGGCCCTGGGCCGAGGCATCGAGGCTGAGCTGGCGCTTGTCGTAGTCGTACAGGCCGCCGGCCACGTCGTAGCGCGTGCGGCTCTGGTCGTCCAGGCCGCCCGAGACCAGGTAGGCGCCGTCCAGCGCGGACTGGGCCTGCAGGGCGCGCGCGGCCAGCCTGGCCTTCCAGCCGTTGTCGAAGCGGTGCTCCAGGTCGGCGAACAGGCTGACCTCCTTCTTGTCCCATTTGCTCCAGGAGGGCGAGAAACGCCTGGATCGCGCAATGTCGAGGAAGGAGCCATCGAAGCCCATGGGCACGCCCATCCATTGCGAGCCGGGGTTGTCTTCGTTCACATAGGAGCCGCCCACGCTCAGCGTGGTGTCGCGCCCCAGGTCGAACTCGGCGGTGCCGTACAGCAGCTGGCGGCGGCTGCTGTAGCCATCGATGAAGTGGTCGCGCGACTGGGCCGAGGCCACCACACGCCCGCGCGCCGAGCCGTCCTCGTTGAGGGCGCCGCCCACATCGACCTCGCCCACGGCCTGGTTCCAGCTGCCGCCGCGCAGGGTGACCGAGCGCTGGGTGGTGCGCGGCGCGCGCTTGCGCACGAAGTTGATGGTGCCCGAAGGGTCGCCCACGCCCGTCATCAGCCCCGTGGGGCCGCGCACCACTTCCACGTGGTCGTACATGGCCATGGTGTCGTAGGTGGAGGTGTCGGTTTCATACGAGACGGGCACGCCGTCCTGCAGGAACGAACCGATCACGAACCCGCGCGAGAAGTAGCGCGCCCGGTCGTCGCTCCAGCGGTTGATGGTGATGCCGGTGGCGCTGTTGGCCACGTCGTCGATGGACAGCATGCCCTGGTCGTCCATCTTCTGGCGCGTGACCACGGTGAGGGACTGGGGCGTCTCGCGGATGGACAGCGGCAGCTTGGTCGAGGTGCTCATCAGCCCCGTGGTGTAGGAGCCCGAGCCCTCGGTGGTCGTGGTCTCGCCCACGGCGGACACCGTGACTTCGGGCAGGGTCACGGTGCCGGCGGGCTTTTCCACCACCAGCGTGCCCTGGCTCACATGGCCTTCCAGCCCGCTGCCGCGCAGCAGCCGGGCCACGGCGGCGGCGGTGCTCAGGCGCCCTTCCACGGCGGGCGCACGGCGGCCCTGCACCAGTTCGGGCGCGGCCAGCAGCTGCAGGCCGGCCTGGCGGGCCAGTTGGGCCAGCGCCTGGTCCAGCGGCTGGGCGGGAATGTGGAAGTCGGTGCGGGCGGCCGTGGCCGGGGCTGCCTGGGCCAGAGCGGCTGGAGACAGCTGCAGGGCCAGCAGCGCGATGCCCGCGGCAACGGCATGGTGGCGGGCAAGGCGGGAAGGCTTGGAGGGGAATGAAGACATGGAAGGTCCCGTGGCGGATCTGGGCAATGGCGATTCCCGGGCTGCGAATGCGTCGCGTTCCCGGGTCCTCATGCCTATACGAACGGGCGCAGGCATTCCCTCATGCCTGGTGCGCATGCGCCGTGCATTCCGGGGCCATGGGCGCATCAGCGCATCAGCGCATCAGCGCATCAGCTGCGGCGGCGGATGACCAGGGTGCGCCCGGTTCCCGGGCCCTGTTCCTGTTCCTGCACGCTGACCGGCAGGGTGCGCGGGAGCATGCGCAGCCAGCCCTGGGCCGCCGCAATGCGCACGCGCCCCAGCACGGGCAGGGCGGCGGCGTCGGGCTCCACGCGCAGTGGCTGCAGGCTGTAGCGCTCCAGGCGGCGGGCGACCTCGGCCAGGGGCGTGTTCTGGAAGTCCAGCCAGCCTTCGCGCCAGGCGGCCACTGCCGCAACCGTTTGCACGGCGGCCGTCTGGCCTGGCGCCAGGCGCAGCATCTGGCCTGCGCCCAGTGCATGCCGGGCGCCGCTGCCGTCGCGCACCTGCACGCGGCCCGCATCGACGGCGACCAGCACCGCATCGTCCTCCAGCGCCACCTCGAAGCGCGTGCCCAGCACGGTGACCTGTACGTCCGCCGCCTGGACCACGAAGGGCCGTTCCGTGTCGCGCGCCACGGCGAAGAATGCGCTGCCGGCCAGCAGCCGCACCTGCCTGCGGGTGGCGTAGAAGTCCACCTCGGCACGGCTGGCGGCGTCCAGCGTCAGGCTGCTGCCGTCGGGCAGGGGCTGGTTCAGCAGGCGGCCGGTGGCCGTGGCCAGCCGCACCTGGTACTGCGGCATCCACTGGCGCCAGGCCAGCCAGATCGCCGGGCTGCCGACACCCAGGCCCGCCATCCCCAGCAGGGTGGACAGGGCGCGGCGGCGGCCCGTGCGTGGTGCGGGTGCGGCGGTGTCTCCGCGCCAGCGGCGCAGCGAGGCTTCCAACCTGTCCATGGCGCGCATGACCTCGCGTTCCACGGTTTTGACCGAGACGCCGTGGCGCTCGGCCAGCTCGGCATGCGAGGCGCTCTCGATGCGGTCGGCCAGGAAGATGTCGCGGCAGCGCGCCGGCAGCTGCGCCAGGGCGCCTTCGACCCCGGCCAGGGCCTGGCGGTAGGAATGGGTGTCGGCCACATCGGGGCTGAGGGGGGAGGGCGGCTCGCCTTCCCTCGCGCTGGTGTCAAAGCGCTCGGCCGTGCGCTGGCCATGGCGCAGGTGGTCGATGGCGATGTTCTCCATCACCGCGTAGAGATAGGCGCGGCTGGCGCCTGGCGGACTGTCCGGCGCGGCGGGCGCATCGCTTTCGCCGCGCTGGCGTTCGGCCAGGCGTATCCAGGCGTCATGCACCAGGTCACGCGCGGCCTGCGGGCCGGCGCGGCGCGCCACGAAGCGCACCAGCTCGTGGTAGCTGTCCTGGAAGGTGCTCAGCAGGGAAGAAGAGGAAGAGGCGGGCGCAGGCATGCGGGAGGCCCGAAGGCAGCACGGGAATCCCGCATTCTATGAAATGATTCTCATTTGCCGAATGTGCTGCCCGCCGCGCACCCGGCAATGCCGGCCTAGAACCGCTCCCAGGGCATCAGGTAGCGCCACTGGCCTTCTGGCACCTTGGCCAGAGAGAGGCGGCCAATGCGCAGGCGGCGCAGGCTGACCACGCGCAGGCCCACTTCGGTGCACATGGCGTCGATCTCGTCGGGCGCGATGCCCTTGAGCGCAAAGCGCAGGTGGTTCTCGTTCTGCCAGCTCACGCGGCAGGGCGGCAGCTGGCGCTTGCCGATCGGCAGGCCGGCCTTCATCAGCTCCAGGCCGTCCTCGTGGATCTGGCCCTCGACGCCGACGATGCATTCCTGCTCCAGCCACATGCCTTCCTCGCCCAGCTTGCGCGCCACGCGCTTGTCCTGGGTGTAGACGATGAGGCCGCTGGCAGGCAGCGGCAGGGGCAGGAAGGATTCCAGGTTCTTGAAGTGCTGGGCCAGCACCAGCAGCGGCATGGGCGTGTCCACCTGGGCCATGCTGGCTTCGCCCAGCAGGGAGTGGGCGCTGCGCACCCGGCCATAGGGCCGGCCCTGGGTATAGCCCGCAGGCTTGTTCATCAGCAGGGTGACGGGCGGCACTGCCTCGGGCTGGGCGCCGCTGCGCAGCGTGACCTGCTGCTCGGGGCGCACGCGCGTCTCGGGCAGTTGCACGACCTTGCCGTCCACCTGGACGTTGCCGGCGGTGATATGCAGCTCGGCCTCGCGGCGCGAGCATTGTTCCTGTTCGGCCAGGCGCTTGGCCAGGCGAACGCTTTCAGATTCAGACATGCGCGCAGCTTAACCAGATACCAGGCCCCGCGCGCGTCGTCGGTCATTGCCGGTCATTGCCGCCCGCACAGCGCACGGATGCGCTCCACATGCGCCAGCAGCGAGCGCTCGGCAATCGGCCACAGCTGCGGCGGGGCGTCGTCATAGGCCAGGCGCACCCAGTCCTGCACGCTGCCGTCGGGCTGTCTTTGCATGGCGGCCAGCACCTTGGCCTCGCGCGCCAGCCGGTGGGCCTTCAGCTTGGCGATCGCCTGGCGCGCAAAGCCCAGCACATAGCCATGGGCCGGCAGGATGAAGCGCGCATCGTGCGCGGCGCACAGCGCGTCCAGCCTGTCCAGCGAATCGATGTACTCGCGCATGTTGCCGTCGGGCGGATCGATGATGGTGGTGCTGCCGTTGAGGATGTGGTCGCCGCTGAACAGCAGGGCATCTTCCTCCAGCAGAAAGCACACGTGGTTGGCCGCATGGCCCGGCGTGAACACGGCCTGCAGCGTGTGGGTGACGGTGCCTTGCGCATCCTGCACGGCGATGCGCTGGCCATCTGCCAGCACGTGGTCTGGCGTGAAGCGGCTGGCCGGCCGGGCCGTGGGTGCCGAAGGCAGGCCGCCGATGGCCGGGCGTGGCTTGCCGGCCTGCACCGCCAGCGCCTGCAGCAGGGCAGCGCCCGGCGAATGGTCGGCATGGGAGTGGGTGCACAGGATGTGGCGTATGTCGCCGCCGGCCGCCTCGAACAGGCGCTGCACATGGGCGGCGTCGGCCGGGCCGGGATCGATGCAGATGTAGCCCGTGGCGGCATCGCCCACCAGATAGCTGTTGGTGCCGGGGCCGGTCATCACGCCGGGGTTGGGGGCCGTCAGGCGCAGCAGGTTCTTGCGCAGGGGCACGGCGCGCTCGCTCTGCCAGTCCAGCGTGTGCAGGATCTGGCCGTCCGGGCAGACCATTTCCAGCTCGCCGAAGGGGGCCTCGTCCTCCATGTGGCGGGCTTCCTTGCCATCGAGAAAGCCGGTGCGCGGGCAGCACTGCCACAGCGGCCGCTCGCCTTGCAGGGCGGCGAACACGGCATCGGTGCCCGCGAAGCGGCTGAGCCGGTCCAGCGTGCGGATGGTGGGAAAGATCATGGGAAAGCTGCCGGCGCGGTGGCGCTCCAGCGCCTGCTGGGGGCTCACCCAGATGGGCTCGAACTGTTCCGATCCGTCGGCGTCAGGCTCCTGGCCTTCGGGCATGCGCGCCACGAAGAAGGGCACATCGAAGCGCCGGGGCAGGTCGCGGTCGGCCGTCCAGTGGGCCAGGTACCACAGCGCATCCACGGCCAGGCGCAGGCCGCGTGCCTCGCACTGGGGAACCAGGGGAGCATTGCGGTCCAGCGTGGCCAGCTCGGCGGCCGATACCGGTCGGCCCTGGGCATCGTGGGCCAGCAAAATGCCGAGCTCCTCGAAAGTCTCGCGCAGGCCGGCGATGGCCTGGGTGACGCGCAGGCGGTCGCCGGCCTGGGCGGGGCGGGTGCTGGCGCAGGCATGGGCGGCGTCGGCAGAGTCCTGGGCCTCGATGCCGCCGCCCGGGAAGACATAGGCGCTGGGCACGAAGCTGGCCTTGGGCGAGCGCCTTGTCATGAGCACTTCCAGTCCGCTGCCATCGGCGCGGTCGCGCATCAGCAAAACGGTGGAGGCCTTGAGCGTGTCTACGGGCTGGCGCTGGGGGTGCAGGAGCTGGCTGGGGCGGGTCATGGGGGCATTATGCGGATGGACCTGCATCGTGCTGTTGCGCCGGAGACGCAGGCAGCTGGATGGCGCTCTGCGCCAGGGCATGCCCCGGATTGCGCCATGAGGCTGCCGTGCAGGGGATAATCGCGGGATGCAGATCCGCTTTACCAAGATGCAGGGCGCTGGCAACGATTTCGTGGTCCTTGACGAAACCGCCGGCCCGCTGGGCCTGAGCGCAGCCCAGTACCGCTTTCTGGCCCACCGCCAATTCGGCGTGGGCGCCGACCAGATCCTCACGGTGCGGCCCTCGCCCGCCGAAGGCATCGACTTCGAATACGTGATCCACAACGCCGACGGCGGCGAGGTCGAGCAGTGCGGCAACGGCGCGCGCTGCTTTGCCCGCTATGTGCACGACAAGGGACTGACGGACAAGTCCGTCATCCGCGTGCAGACGCTGGCCGGCCTCATCGCCCCCGAGCTGCATGCCGATGGCCGCGTCACCGTGGACATGGGCCAGCCCGTGCTGGAGCCCGCCCTGGTGCCCTTCGATGGTGCAGGCCTGGTTCCCCGCCCGCTGGGTGCGGCGCAGCAATGGCCTCTGCAGCTGGGCGACGAGGCCACGGTCTGGATCGCCCCCGTTTCCATGGGCAACCCGCATGCGGTGCAGCTGGTGGACGATGTGGACCATGCGCCCGTGGCCACCTGGGGCCCGCTGATCGAGCGCCATGCGCGCTTTCCCCAGCGCGTCAATGCGGGATTCATGCAGATCGTCGATCGCGGCCAGATCCGGCTGCGTGTGTACGAGCGCGGTGCCGGCGAGACGCTGGCCTGCGGCACGGGCGCCTGCGCGGCCGTGGTGGCCGGCATCCGCTGGGGGCTGCTCGACGCGCGCGTCGATGTGCACACCCGCGGCGGCCGGCTGACCATCGAGTGGGACGGCGGCGCAGTGCGCATGACCGGCCCCGCAGAGTTTGTTTTTGAAGGACAGATCGAGGTTCCCGACCAGCCATGAACAGCACTACCGATATCGCCGTCACCGAAGAGACGATTGCCGACTACCTGCTGAACCATCCGGAATTCTTCGAGCGCCACGCCGAGATGCTCGCGCGCGTGCAGCTGGTCAGCAGCCACAGCCCGCGCACCGTAAGCCTGCAGGAACGCCAGGCCGAGATGCTGCGCGAGAAGATCAAGGGCCTGGAGCACCGCATCATGGACATGATGCGGCACAGCAGCGAGAACGCCTCCATCGCCGACAAGCTGCACGCCTGGAGCTGCGCCCTGGCCAAGGTCCAGGACCTGCGCGAACTGCCCCATGCGCTGACGGCCAGCCTGCAGCATGTCTTCGAGGTGCCCCAGGTGGCCCTGCGCCTGTGGAACGTCTCCGGCGCGCAGACCAGCAGCATCTACACCATGGGCGTCAGCGACGATGCCAAGTCCTTCGCTGCCTCGCTGACCATGCCGTTTTGCGGCCCCAACATGGGCTTCGAGCCCGGCGGCTGGCTGGTCGATCCCGACGCGGCCCAGTCCCTGGCCCTGCTCACCCTGCACGATGGCGACCCCGGCAACCCGGCCCATGCCTTCGGCATGCTGGTCCTGGGCTCGCCCGATCCGCTGCGCTTCGAGGCCACCATGGGCACGGAATTCCTCTCGCGCATCGCGGCCCTGGCCAGCGCGGCCCTCTCGCGCATGCGGCCCGTGGCGCTGACCCTGGCGCGCGGCTGATCGGCTGAAAGCCCATGCCGGGGGCATCGGACAGGGACGGGCTCCCGGAAGGCGGCCTTCCGGCAGAGGATCTGGAGGCGGAGGACCTGGCGCTGCTCCCCTCCGCCGTCCATGCCTATCTGGAGCATGTGCGCGTGCAAAAGCGCCTGGCCGACCGCACCTGCGCACTCTATGCGCTGGACATGGCCCGGCTGTGCGCCATGGCCCGCGACGCCGGCCTGGATCTGCTGGCGCTGCAGCCCGCCCATATCCGCCGCTTCGTGGCCCGGATGCATTCCCGGGGCCGCAGCCCGCGCGGCATTGCGCTCATCCTGTCCGGCTGGCGCAGCTTCTTCCGCTGGGCGGCCCAGCAGTCGCTGGTGCCTTTCAATCCTGTGGAGGGCGTGCGCGGCCCCAAGGCACCCAAACCCCTGCCCAAGGCATTGGGCGTGGATGACGCCGTGCAGCTGGCCGCCTTCAGCAACGCCGATGCCGACCCCTGGATCGAGGCGCGCGACGCCGCCATCACCGAATTGCTGTACAGCTGCGGCCTGCGCGTGGGCGAGCTGGTGGGGCTGGACGTGGCGCCCGGCCAGGACACGCAGCGCCAGGGCCGTGGCTGGATAGACCTGCAGTCCGCCGACGCCCACGTGCAGGGCAAGGGCGGCAAGCGTCGCACCGTGCCCGTGGGAGCGGCCGCGCTGCAGGCGCTGCAGCGCTGGCTGGCCCTTCGGGAAACGGGTCTTGCGGGTGCGGCCGCGCAGGCTGCGCAACACGAACCCGCCCTTTTCATCGGCCGGCGCGGCGAGCGCCTTGGCGCGCAGTCGGTCTGGGCGCGGCTGCGCCAGCGCGGGCAGCAGGCCGGCCTTTCGGCCGGTGTCCATCCCCATGTGCTGCGGCATTCGTTCGCCAGCCACATGCTGCAGTCCAGTGGCGATCTGCGCGCCGTGCAGGAGCTGCTGGGCCACGCCAGCATCTCGACCACGCAGATTTACACGCGCCTGGATTTCCAGCATCTGGCCCAGGCCTACGAGAGCGCCCACCCGCGCGCGCGCCGCAAGAGCGGCGACAGCAGGCAAGTCGGCGAAATCGGCGAAACCCCTGAAAAGGACAACCTCGAATAAAAAAGGCCAAGCCCTCTGGCAAAACAGCACTTGACAGGCTCGCTAAACTTATTCGGAACGTCTTTTCGACAAGGCCCGTCCATGGTGGACGGGCCTTGCCGCTTCCCTTTGCTGAATTTTCTGAAAGCAATCCCATGGCACTGATTCCCGTCACCATCCTTACCGGCTTCCTGGGCTCGGGCAAGACCACGCTGCTCAAGCGCGTGCTCAGCGAGTCCCACGGCATGAAGATCGCCGTGATCGAGAACGAGTTCGGCGAAGAAAACATCGACACCGACATTCTCAAGACGGAGTCCAAGGAGCAGATCCTGCAGATGAGCAACGGCTGCATCTGCTGCACCATCCGCGAAGACCTGCGCGAGACCCTGCAGCTGCTGGCCTCCAAGCGCCGCAAGGGCCTGGTGGAGTTCGACCGCATCGTGATCGAGACCACGGGCCTGGCCGATCCCGGTCCCGTCGCCCAGACCTTCTTCATGGACGACGAGATCGCCGAGACCTATCTCATCGACTCCATCCTGACCCTGGTCGACGCCAAGCACGCCAACCAGCAGCTGGACGACCGCCAGGAAGCGCGCCGCCAGGTCGGCTTTGCCGACCAGCTCTTCCTGTCCAAGACCGATCTGGTCAGCGAGGACGAGAAGAACGCGCTCATCCACCGCCTCAAGCACATGAATCCGCGCGCGCCCATCCGCGCCGTGCATTTCGGCGAAGTGCCCCTGAACGAAGTCTTCGACCTGCGTGGATTCAACCTCAATGCCAAGCTGGACATCGATCCCGACTTCCTCAAGGAAGACGATCACGACCACGGCCATGATCACAAGCACGAGCATGGCGAGCACTGCAGCCATGACCACGAGCATGACGAGAACTGCGGGCACGACCACGCCCACAGCCACGCCCATGATCACGAGCACGGCGAACACTGCAATCATCCTCACCACCATCACCACGATGACGACGTCAAGAGCTTCGTCTACCGTGCCGACCGCGCGTTCGACCCTGCCCGCCTGGAGGACTTCCTGGGCGCCATCGTCAACATCTATGGCCCGCGCATGCTGCGCTACAAGGGCGTGCTGAACATGCAGGGCACGGAGCGCAAGGTCATCTTCCAGGGGGTGCACCAGCTCATGGGCAGCGACCTGGGACCGCAATGGGCCGAAGACGAAAAGCGCCAGAGCAAGATGGTCTTCATCGGCATCGACCTGCCCCAGGACATCTTCCTGCAGGGCCTGGAGCAGTGCCTGGTCTGAGCCGTCTGTGAACTTTTGTGAGGAATCACATGGTTTTTGCTGACATCTGATTGACGCAGGAGCCGCCCGCATCTGCAGGCGGTTCCTCTGCTTTCATGTGGGGTATGTGCAACGGCTTGCGCTCCTGTAGAGCATCGATACAATCGCGCCCCTGAAGAGAGCCCCCAAGCCCAATGGACTGCCCCGCAGGGGTCGCCCATACCGTGAGGAGACAGCAAGTGAGCGCCGAATCCAGCAAGAAGCCGTCAGTGGCCGCCCAGGCCCCGGCTGCAAGCCAGAAGGCCGCGGTCCGCACTGCGGTCGGCGTCGTCGACCTGGCCTCCCGCGCCGGCTGGAAAAGGGCTCTTTGCACGCACGGCCGCCGCACGGCCTGGATTGCCGCACCCCGCCGCAAGGGGAAGCCGGCAGGTTCCGCAACTGCGGCGATCGGCTGTCCTACATGGCATTCGACCCGGGCGCCTCGATTGACAGTACCATCCATGGCCCCGTCCGATGCCCCCGGCTCGGACTAAGTTAGCGAAACCAACACTATGCCTACCACTACGCAAACGCCTTCGTCGGGATCGACGAAACGAGACCCCAAGCTGGCCAATGCCTGGAAGACCAAGTCGGCGGAGGAGCTGACGGATGCCGAAGTGCTGGCCATGTCCGATGACGACTACATGAATGAGAAGCAGATGGCGTTTTTCCGCCTGAAGCTGCTCACTCTCAAGCACGACATGCACACCAACGCGGGCGAGACGGCAGAAAACCTGCGCGAGGACACCGTGGTGGTTCCCGATCCGGCCGACCGCGCCACCATCGAGGAAGAGCACGCGCTGGAACTGCGCACCCGCGACCGCGAGCGCAAGCTGCTCAAGAAGATCGAGCAATCCATTGCACGCATCGACGCAGGCGACTACGGCTACTGCGACGAAACCGGCGAGCCCATCGGCGTGGGCCGCCTGCTGGCCCGTCCCACGGCCACGCTGTCGCTGGAGGCCCAGCAGCGACGCGAGCTCAAGCAGAAGATGTACGGAGATTGAGTTGCGGCAACGGCCTTCGGAACGGTGGTGCTAATCTGATTCGCCATGGCAAAAGAAGAGAGCAGCAAATCGGGAGGGTTGTTGTCCAAGGTGGTGCGCTTTGTGCGCCACCCGACGGTCAATTGGTCCGATCTCGACGGCCTCGACGCTGACCAGGAGAGCCAGTACAGCAAGCAGGCGCTCAAGGAAATGATCGAGCGCAAGCGCCGCAACGACTTCGTACGCAAGCGCGAATTCGACCAGCTGCGCCGCCTGCGCCAGGCCGAGTTGCAACAGGCCTCCCGGCCGGGCAGCGCATCTGTCGGTGTCGGCGTGCCCGGACCGGCTGCACAGGGCTCGCAATTCCTCAGCAGCCTGCTGAGCTCCAAATCCTCCGGCGAGCGCGCCGTCACGCTCAAGAAGATCGACGAGATCGAGGCCCAGATGTCCCAGCAATGGTGGCGGGGCAAGCAGGCGGCCGATGCAACCACCATTCCCATGGCGCTGCCCGCTGGCGGCAACCCCGCGCCGGCGTCGTTTCGCAAGCAGCCGCCGCCGGGCCAGATTCCCATGCTCAGCGACGTGGTGCCTGCGGCCATCGCCTCGGCCGGCGACGTGGCGGCCTTTGCCACCACCTTGCCCATGAGCCTGGCACCTGCGCCGCAGGTGCCGTCCGTCTCCACGGCTCCCCTCATGGATTCCATGCCCATGGCCCGCCCCTTGCGGCCATTGGAAGGGGCCACCGATTTCCTGCCCGCCTTCGCGGCCACCGAGGTCTCTGCCCCGCAGCCCATGGACATGGTGCCGCCATCCTTCGTGGTGTTCGAGCACGATCCCGACCTCGAAGAGCCGGCCATCCTCTTTGCCAATGGCGACGTGGACGGCGCCGAGCAGGGCATGCTGGAGCTGATCGAGCGGCGCGATGTGCCTGCGCAGCTGCCGGTCTGGCTGGCCTTGCTGGACCTGTACCGCGCGGCCGATCGCCCGCTGCAGTTCGACAAGGCCGGCATTGAATTCGCGGCGCGCTTCGGCCGCTCCGCTCCCCAGTGGTTCGCGATGCCGCAGCAGCGCACCGCCGCGATGGCGCCCCTTCCCGGCGCAGCGGCAGGGCGCGGCTGGCGCTGGAGCGCTCCTGCCCAGGTCACGCCCAGCGCCGTCACGGCGCTGAAGGCCTCCCAGGCCAAGGCCGCCGGTCCCTGGACCCTGGACTGGGCTGCCGTGACCCACATCGACGAGGCGGCAGCCACCGCCTTGGAGGCGCTGCTTCAGCAATGGGCCGATTCCCAGGGCGTATTCGTGCTGCTCAACGCGGACCGGCTGCAGGCGCTGCTGGGCGCGCTGGCTCCCTCGGGCGACTCCGCTGTGGATACGCTGTGGTGGCGCCTGCGCATGGCCGTGCTGCGCCTGATGAACCGGCAGGATGATTTCGAGCTGGTGGCCCTGGACTACTGCGTGACCTACGAAGTCTCGCCACCTGCATGGGTGGACCCGGTCTGCCAGTGCCTGACGCAAGCCGTCGAGTCCGGCGGTGCACAAGCCCCTGTGCAGCCGGGCGCTGCCGCCCCGGTGGATACCGTGCGATTTGCGCTGTCCGGCACCATCGAAGGCGATGCCTCCACCTGGCTGGACCCGGTGCAGGAAGGCGCCAGCCTGGGCGAGCCGGTGTTCATCGACTGCACCCAGCTGGTGCGCATGGACTTTGCGGCGGCCGGCTCCGTGCTCAACTGGGCGGCCCACATGCAGTCGCTGGGCCATGTGCTGCAGTTCGGCCAGCTGCACCAGCTGGTGGCCGTATTCTTCAATGTGATCGGCATCCAGGAGCATGCGCAGGTAACGCCGAGACGGGACTGACCTGCCGAGCGGCGGCATTCTTTGGAGGGGCTCTTGAGAAGGCGGGAGCCGCCCTCATCTGGCACCGCTATGGAACAGTATCACGGCACCACCATCATCAGCGTGCGCCGGCAGACCCCCGAAGGCGTGCAGGTCGCCATCGGTGGCGATGGCCAGGTCACATTGGGCAACATCGTCGTCAAGGGTACGGCGCGCAAGGTGCGCAAGCTCTACCACGGCAAGGTGCTGGCCGGCTTTGCCGGCGCCACGGCCGACGCCTTCACGCTGTTCGAGCGCTTCGAGGCCAAGCTGGAAAAGCACCAGGGCCATCTGACGCGCGCGGCCATCGAGCTGACCAAGGACTGGCGCACCGACCGCGTGCTGCGCCGGCTGGAGGCCATGCTGGCCGTGGCCGATGCATCGGCCTCGCTGATCATCACCGGCAACGGCGATGTGCTGGAGCCCGAGCAGGGCATCGTGGCCATCGGATCGGGTGGCGCCTACGCGCACTCGGCGGCCAAGGCGCTGCTGACCAACACCGAGCTGTCGGCCGAGGAGATCGTGCGCAAGTCGCTGGCGATTGCCGGCGAGCTGTGCATCTACACCAACATGCATCACACGGTCGAGACGCTCTGAGACCCTCGCGGCGCGGGCGGTTCTCGCCCGGCCATTGAAACGGATAGCCGCCAGCGGCCAGGTAACGGAAGCGGGGCTGGCGGCGCAATGCTTCGAATACACACCATGTCCTCTGCCATGACCCCCCAGGAGATCGTCTCCGAACTGGACCGCCACATCGTCGGCCAGACCGGTGCCAAGCGCGCCGTGGCCATCGCTTTGCGCAACCGCTGGCGCCGCCAGAACGTGGCCGACGGCCTGCGCCAGGAAATCACGCCCAAGAACATCCTCATGATCGGCCCCACCGGCGTGGGCAAGACCGAGATCGCGCGCCGCCTGGCGCGGCTGGCCGATGCGCCCTTCATCAAGGTCGAGGCCACCAAGTTCACCGAAGTGGGCTACGTGGGCAAGGACGTGGACGCCATCATCCGCGATCTGGCCGAGGTCGCCGTCAAGCAGACGCGCGAGGCCGACATGAAGAAGCTGCGCCTGCGCGCTGAAGACGCTGCAGAGGACCGCATCCTCGACGTGCTCGTGCCCCAGGCCCGCAGCGGCGAGGTGGCTGCCGACAGCACGGCCCGCCAGGTTTTCCGCAAGAAGCTGCGCGAAGGCCAGCTCGACGACAAGGAAATCGATATCGACGTGGCCGACGCGCCGCCTCAGGTGCAGATCATGGGCCCGCAGGGCATGGAGGAGATGGCCGAGCAGCTGCGCGGCATGTTCAGCCACATGGGCCAGGAAAAGCGCAAGACGCGCAAGCTGCGCATTGCCGAGGCCATGAAGCTGCTGACCGACGAGGAAGCGGCCAAGCTCGTCAACGAGGAAGACGTGCGCACGCGCGCCATTGCCAATGCGGAGCAAAACGGCATCGTCTTCATCGACGAGATCGACAAGGTCGCCACGCGCCAGGAAAGCAGCGGCTCCGACATCTCGCGCCAGGGCGTGCAGCGCGACCTGCTGCCCCTGGTCGAGGGCACCAGCGTCTCCACCAAGTACGGCGTGGTCAAGACCGACCACATCCTGTTCATCGCCTCGGGCGCCTTCCACCTGTCCAAGCCCAGCGACCTCATCCCCGAGCTGCAGGGCCGCTTTCCGATCCGCGTGGAGCTGGAGTCGCTGTCGGTCCAGGACTTCGAAGCCATCCTCACCCAGACCCATGCCTCCCTGGTCAAGCAGTACCAGGCGCTGCTGGCCACCGAAGGCGTCACGCTGGAGTTCACGCCCGAAGGCATCACCCGGCTGGCCGGCATCGCCTTCGAGGTCAACGAGCGCACCGAGAACATCGGCGCGCGCCGCCTGTCCACCGTGCTCGAGCGGCTGCTGGACGAGGTCAGCTTCGATGCGGCCAAGCTTTCGGGGCAGACCGTCACCATCGACGCGGCCTACGTGGACCAGCGCCTGCAGTCCCTGAGCCAGGACGAAGACCTGTCTCGCTTCATCCTCTGAAGCCTGCCCCGGCGGCCGAGCGGCCGCCATCGAAGTGACTGCCCGCATTGCCGGGCAGTCACTTTTTGTAGGAGGCCGGCCCGAGTTGCACCCGGTCGCCAGCGAATTGAATCGTTGCAATTGCCTGCCGGGATTGAGAGTTCACTTGCAATCACTCCCCTAAGTGCTTGTAAAGTCTCGGTTTTTTGTCATCACTCACATTGCATTCGATCTCTAAGTTGTTGATTTCATTGCAAATAATTGTCCATTCCCGGGTTGTGAAACACCAAATTGCTGCTACAGTGCAAAAAAGTGCAATTAAGTGGTGAAAGTTGCCTTTGTGCCCCGATTTCCGGGACGCGATGGCTCCAACCGACCGGGGTGACTGACCGTGTTTCAAGGGGCGTCCTCGCTGAATCTCGATGGCAAGGGGCGGCTGTCTGTGCCGACCCGGCATCGTGACGCCCTCCTGGCCATGGCGCAGGGCCAGGTCACCCTCACCAAACACCCCCATGGTTGCCTGATGCTGTTCCCGCGCACGGAGTGGCTGCAGTTCCGCGAGCGGATCGCGCAGCTGCCCATGTCGGCGCAGTGGTGGAAGCGCATCTTCCTGGGCAACGCCATGGACGTGGACATGGATGCCACCGGCCGTGTGCTGGTGTCGCCCGAGTTGCGCGACGCCGTGGGTCTGACCAAGGAGGTCGTGCTGCTGGGCATGGGCAACCATTTCGAGCTGTGGGACAAGGCCACTTATGAGGCACATGAAGCGAAGGCCATGCAGGAAGAGATGCCTGCGGCCTTCCAGGATTTTGCTTTCTAGGAAAGAGGCGTTCTCTTGAATCAGCCGTTGCAACACATCACCGTTTTGCTCGACGAGGCCGTCGATGCGCTGCTGGGCGGCGCCGCGCAGCCCGTTGCCGGGCAATGGGTGGACGCGACGTTCGGGCGAGGCGGGCATTCCCGGCGCATCCTCCAGCGGCTAGGGCCGGGCGGGACCTTGCTGGCGTTCGACAAGGACCCGGACGCGATCGAAGAGGCAGCGCGCATCACCGATGCGCGTTTTTCGATTCGGCACGAAGGGTTTCGCCACCTCAGCGAGTTGCCGGCCGGCAGCGTGCAGGGCGTGCTGATGGACCTGGGGGTGAGCTCTCCCCAGATCGACAACCCCGAGCGTGGCTTCAGCTTCCGCTTCGAGGGTCCGCTGGACATGCGCATGGACACCACGCGCGGTCAGAGCGTGGCGGACTGGCTGGCGGAAGCCGATGCCCAGCAGATTGCGGAGGTGATACGTGACTACGGCGAAGAACGGTTTGCTGGCCCCATTGCAAAGGCGATTGTTGCTCGGCGCGAAAGCCAGGGGCCCCTTCGCAATACCGCGGAGCTTGCCGAGCTCGTGGCTGGCGCGGTCCGGACCCGCGAGGCTGGGCAGAACCCAGCGACACGCACATTCCAGGCTCTTCGGATTTTCATCAATGCCGAGCTTGAAGAACTCGAACAGGCGCTAGAGGCCAGCCTGCGCGTGCTCGCGCCGGGCGGGCGCCTGGTGGTGATCAGCTTCCACTCGCTGGAAGACCGCATCGTCAAGCAGTTCATTGCCAGGCATTCCAAGGAAGTCTATGACCGGCGCGCACCCTTTGCCGCGCCCACACCCATGCGCCTTGAAGCCCTGGGCCGCATCAAGCCCAGCGAGGCCGAGGTCGCCGCCAATGCGCGTTCGCGCTCGGCCGTGATGCGCGTGGCCCGCCGCACCGAGGTGCCTGCATGAAGCGCACGCACCGTCGTCTGGCGCAAGAGGAGGGCGTGGCATGCTGCGCCTGAACCTCGTGCTGCTGCTGGCGGTGATGGCCAGCGCCATCTTCCTGGTGCACAACCAGTACGAGTCGCGCCGGCTGTTCACCGAACTGGACCGCGCCGTGGCCGAATCGCGCCGCCTGGCCACCGAGCAGCAGCGCCTGCAGGTGGAAAAGCGCGCCCAGGCCACGCCACAGCGCATCGAGGTCATGGCGCGCGAGCGCCTGCAGATGAAGCCGGCCACGCCGGCCATCGCCCAGTACGTCAATGACGATGCGCGCACCGGAGTGGCTCCATGACGCGCAGCGTGCTCTACACCTCCAGCCCCTTGCTGGCGTCCAAGACACCCCTGTGGCGCAGCAAGATGATCGTGGCCATGCTGGGCCTGGGCTTTGTCGGCCTGGGCGCACGCGCGGCCTATGTGCAGGTGTTCGGCAACGACTTCTTCCAGCGCCAGGGCCAGGTGCGCTTTGCGCGCACGCTGGAGCTGCCGGCCAACCGCGGCCGCCTGCTGGACCGCAATGGACTGATCCTGGCCTCCAGCGTGCCGGCCGCCAGCATCTGGGCCATTCCCGAAGATGTCGAGCAGGACGACCCCGAGGTCAAGGCCAAGCTCAAGCAGCTGGCCGCGCTCATGGAGATGCCGCTGCCCGCGCTGATGGAAAAGCTGGCCGACGAGGACAAGACCTTCGTCTGGATCAAGCGCCAGCTCGACTGGGACGTGGGCCAGCAGATCCATGCCCTCAACATCAAGGGCATCTACCAGCGCAAGGAATACAAGCGCCAGTACCCGGAAGGCGAATCGGCCGCCCACATCGTGGGCTTCACCAATGTGGAAGACCATGGCCAGGAAGGCATGGAGCTGGCCTTCGACAAGGAGCTGGGTGGCAAGCCCGGCTCGCGCCGCGTGATCAAGGACCGCCTGGGCCGCGTGGTCGAGGGCGTGGGCGAGGAAGTGCCGCCTCAGGACGGCCGCGACATCCAGCTGTCCGTGGACAGCAAGGTCCAGTATTTCGCCTACCAGAAGCTCAAGGAGCAGGTCATCGCGCACAAGGCCAAGGCGGGCAGCGTGGTGGTCATGGATGCGCACACCGGCGAATTGCTGGCCCTGGCCAACTACCCCAGCTACGTGCCCGACAAGCGCAAGAACCTGACGGGCGAGCAGCTGCGCAACCGCGCCATCACCGACACCTTCGAGCCCGGCTCGACCATGAAGCCCATCACCATCGGCCTGGCGCTGGAGTCGGGCCGGTTCAAGCCGGAAACGCCCATCGACACCACGCCGGGCCGCGTCAACGTCACGGGCTCGACGATTTCCGACACCCACAACTATGGCCTGCTCACCGTGGCCGGCGTGATCCAGAAGTCCAGCAACGTGGGCACGACCAAGATCGCGCTGCAGATGCCGGCCAAGGAAATGTGGGAAACCTTCTCGGCCGTGGGCTTCGGCCAGAAGCCGCAGATCTCCTTTCCCGGCGCCGCCAGCGGTCGCCTGCGTCCCTACAAGACCTGGAGGCCGGTGGAGCAGGCCACCATGGGCTATGGCTACGGCCTGTCCGCCAGCCTGCTGCAGATGACGCGCAGCTACACCGTCTTTGCCAACGGCGGGCGCGTGATCCCGGCCACCATGGTCAAGACCGACGAGCCGCCCGTGGGCGTGCCCGTGTTCTCTCCGCGCACGGCCAACGAGGTGCGCAAGATGCTGGCCCTGGCGGCCGGCCCCGGCGGCACGGGCCAGCGCGCCCAGACCATCGGCTACTCGGTGGGCGGCAAGTCGGGCACGGCCCGCAAGCAGCAGGGCAAGGGCTATGCCGCCGGCAAGTACCGCGCCTGGTTCACGGGCATGGCGCCCATCGAGAACCCGCGCATCATCGTCGCCGTGATGGTGGACGAGCCCAGTGCCGGCACCATCTACGGCGGCACCGTGGCGGCACCCGTGTTCAGCGAAGTGGTGCAGCAGACGCTGCGCCTGATGGGCGTGCAGCCCGATATGGAAGTCAAGCCCTTGATCGTCGCCAATCCCGTGGAGGAGCCCTCGCTATGAGTTCCTCCCAAGCCCTGCTGATGCTGTCGTCGGCCACCGAGGCTGTCCAATGGCTGGCCGCCCGCCTGCAAGGCAGCGGCACGCTGCAGACCGACAGCCGCAAGGTCCGGCCCGGCGACGCCTTCATTGCCTGGCCCGGCGCGGCCACCGATGGCCGCGCCCATGTGGCCTCGGCCCTGGAGCGCGGCGCCGTGGCCTGCCTGGTCGAAGCGCAGGGCGTCGAGCCCTTCGGTTTTTCCGGCGAGCACATTGCGGCCTTGCCCGGCCTCAAGGCCGCCACGGGCCTGATCGCCGACCAGTGGTTCCAGCATCCCAGCGCCCGGATCGACGTGCTGGCCGTCACCGGCACCAACGGAAAGACCACCACGGCCTGGTGGCTGGCGCATGCGCTGGCCCAGGTGAAGCTGCAGGAACGCAGCGGCTGCGCCCTGGTGGGCACGCTGGGCGTGGGCATCCCGCCCGCCCTGGAATCCACGGGCATGACCACGCCCGACCCGGTGCGGCTGCAGCGCGCATTCCGCGAGTACGCCGATGCGGGCCTGGCGGCCTGCGCCATCGAGGCCTCGTCCATCGGCATCGTCGAGCACCGGCTGGACGGCACGCGCATCCGCGTGGCGATGTTCACCAATTTCACGCAGGACCATCTCGACTACCACGGCAGCATGCAGGCCTACTGGGATGCCAAGGCCGCGCTGTTCGACTGGCCCGGCCTGCAGGCCGCCGTCGTCAATGTGGACGACGCGCACGGCGCGCGCCTGTGGGCCACGCTGCAGTCGCGCCCATCCTCTGCCGCGCTCGATGTCTGGAGCATTTCCATCGAGGGCGCGGCGCGCCTGCAGGCCAAGGACATCGCGCTGGGCGCCGAGGGCCTGAGCTTCACCGTGATCGAGGCCGGCCACAGCCTGCGCATGCACACGCGCATGGTGGGCCAGTACAACGTATCCAACCTGCTGGGTGTGCTGGCAGCGCTGCGCTGCCTGGGCCTGAGCCTGGACCAGGCCGTCGCTGCCTGCGCCCACCTGGAGCCCGTGCCCGGCCGCATGCAGCAGATCGTCCAGCCCGGCCAGCCGCTGGTGGCCGTGGACTACGCCCACACGCCTGACGCGCTGGACAAGGCCCTGCGCGCCTTGCGCCCGGCCGCCGAGCAGCGCCAGGGCCGGCTGTGGTGCGTGTTCGGCTGCGGTGGAGACCGCGATGCCACCAAGCGGCCGCTCATGGGGCAGGCCGCCCAGAAGAATGCCGACTGCGTGCTGGTCACCAGCGACAACCCGCGCAGCGAAGTGCCCGACCGCATCATCGACCAGATCCTGGCCGGCATGCAGCCGGGCGAGAACCTGCAGTCCCAGGCCGATCGCGCGGCGGCCATCGCCCAGGCGATCGCGCACGCCAGCGAACGCGACGTGGTGCTGATCGCCGGCAAGGGACATGAGGACTACCAGGAGACGGCAGGCCAGCGCCATCCGTTCTCCGACATGGCCGAGGCGCGCAAGGCGCTGGCGGCCCGTGAAGGAAAGAAGCGGTCATGATGACCTTGCAACAAGCGCTGGAGCTGATCCAGTCGCATATCCCCCAGGCACGGCTGGTCGGCAACGGCCAGACCGTGCTCACGCGCGTGCACACCGACACCCGCACGCTGCAGGCCGGGGATCTGTTCGTCGCCTTGAAGGGCGAGCGTTTCGATGCCAACCAGTTCCTGGTCCAGGCCCGCGAGGCCGGTGCCGCCGCAGCCCTGGCCCATGGCGGCCTGGAGGCTGCAGGCCTGTCCGGCATCGAAGTTCCCGATTCGCTGGCCGCCCTGGGCGCGCTGGCCACGGCCTGGCGCGCGCGCTTTGCGCTGCCGCTGATCGCCGTCACCGGCAGCAACGGCAAGACCACGGTCACGCAGATGGTGGCCTCCATCCTGCGTGCCCATGCGGGCGAGGCGGCGCTGGCCACGCGCGGCAACTTCAACAACTCCATCGGCCTGCCGCTGAGCCTGATGCGCATGACCGGCCAGCACCGCGTGGCCGTGCTGGAGATGGGCATGAACCATCCCGGCGAGATTGCCGAGCTGGCCGCCATCGGCCAACCCACGGTGGCCCTGGTCAACAACGCCCAGCGCGAGCACCAGGAATTCATGCACACGGTCGAGGCCGTGGCGCGCGAAAACGGCAGCGTGCTGCTGGCCCTGCCCGCCGACGGCGTGGCCGTGTTCCCCGCAGGCGACACCTACACGCCGCTGTGGCGTGAGCTGGCGGGCGCCCGCCAATGCCTGCTGTTCGGCGAGTCTGGCGACGGCGCCCATATCCACGCGCGTGACGCGCTGTGGCTGGGCGATGCCTGGCAGTTCACCCTGGCCACGCCCGAGGGCGAGGCGCCGGTGCGCCTGCACATCGCCGGCCGCCACAACGTGCGCAACGCGCTGGCCGCAGCGGCCTGCGCCCAGGCTGCCGGCGTGCCGCTGGCCGACATCGCACGCGGCCTGAGCGTGTTCGAGCCCGTGCAGGGCCGCTCGCGCGCGCTGAGCGTTTCGGTGCAAGGCCGCCCGGTCACCGTGATCGACGACAGCTACAACGCCAATCCCGATTCGGTGGCCGCGGCCATCGAGGTGCTGCGCGAACTGCCCGCTCCCCAGCTGCTGGTGCTGGGCGACATGGGCGAGGTCGGCGACCAGGGGCCGCAATTCCATGCCGAGGCGGGCGCGCTGGCGCGCAGCCTGGGCATTGCCCGGCTGTTCACGCTGGGCGCGCAAAGCACATCCGCCGCCACCGCATTCGGTGCAGGTGCCCGGCATTTCGAAGACATGGCCTCGCTGCAACAGGCAGCCTGTGCCGCGCTGCCCGAGGTGGGTAGCATTCTGGTCAAGGGTTCGAGGTTCATGAAGATGGAGCAGGTGGTTCAGGCGGTCGAGGCGGCCGGCAAGGATGACGGTTGCAAGAAGGAGGCCGCATGCTGCTGATGCTGTCCCAATGGCTGCAGGGCCTGTCCCCCGAGTTCGGCTTTCTGCGCGTCTTCCAGTACCTCACGATGCGCGCCGTGATGGCCGCGCTCACGGCCCTGGTCATCGGCCTGCTGGCCGGACCGCGCCTGATCCGCATGCTGACCTCGCTCAAGATCGGCCAGCCCGTGCGCGGCTACGGCATGGAAACCCATCTGGCCAAGAGCGGCACGCCCACCATGGGCGGGGCGCTGATCCTGCTGTCCATCGCCGTGTCCACGCTGCTGTGGTTCGACCTGTCCAACCGCTTCGTCTGGATCGTGCTGCTGGTCACCCTGGGCTTCGGCACCATCGGCTGGGTCGATGACTGGCGCAAGGTGGTCAACAAGGACCCCGAGGGCATGCGCTCGGGCGAGAAGTATTTCTGGCAGTCCGTCATCGGACTGCTGGCCGCGCTCTACCTGGTGTTCTGCATTTCGGAGAACACCAATGCCCAGGTCTTCGAGCTGTTCGTGACCTGGGTGCAGTCGGGCTTTTCGCTGGACCTGCCGCCCAAGGCCGGCCTGCTTGTTCCCTTCTTCAAGGAAGTCAGCTACCCGCTGGGCGTGCTCGGCTTCGTGGTCATGACCTACCTGGTCATCGTGGGCGCCAGCAATGCGGTGAACCTGACCGATGGCCTGGACGGTCTGGCCATCATGCCCGTGATCATGGTGGGCTCGGCCCTGGGCATCTTTGCCTATGTGACCGGCAACGCCGGCTACGCCAAGTACCTGCTGTTCCCGCACATCCCGGGCTCGGGCGAGCTGCTGGTGTATTGCGCGGCCATGGCCGGAGCGGGTCTGGCCTTTCTGTGGTTCAACGCCCATCCGGCCCAGGTCTTCATGGGCGACGTGGGCGCGCTGGCGCTGGGCGCTTCGCTGGGCACCATCGCCGTGATCGTTCGCCAGGAAATCGTGCTGGCCATCATGGGCGGCATCTTCGTGGTCGAGGCGCTGTCGGTGATGCTGCAGGTCACCTGGTTCAAGTTCACCAAGAAGCGCTATGGCGAAGGCCGTCGCCTGCTCAAGATGGCGCCACTGCACCACCATTTCGAGAAGAGTGGCTGGAAGGAAACCCAGGTCGTGATCCGCTTCTGGATCATCACCATGCTGCTGTGCCTGCTGGGCCTGTCCACGCTGAAGCTGAGGTGAGTCCATGAACACCGAAGACTTCAAGACCGAACCTCCTGCGCTGCCGGCTGGCGAGCCCGCTGTCCCGGCGCTGCATGCCGAACTGGCCAAGGGGGCCGACTTTGCCTCGGAGTCTGCCGGCGAGCGGGCGGACGAGCCGGTCGCGGATCCGGTCCTGGACGATTCGCCGGCTGCGGCTCTGGAAGGCGCAGAGCAGCCGCTGGCTGCGGAGCCTTCGCAGGCGCTCGGGCTTGAGGCAGCCCCGGCCCCTGCGGCGATGACCGAGCCTGTACCCGACATCTCCACGCTGACGGCAGCCAGGGATGCCGCTGCCTTCGTGGCCCAGATCTTTGCCGACCCCAGCATCTCGGATTCCTCCGACGCCGAGGTCACCCCGGTCGCCACCGAAGAGGCGGTTGAAGCCGAACAGGTACTGCCACCCGTGGCTGCCGGCTGGCCCGGCGAGCAGGCCCAGCACCTGCAGGGCCAGCGCGTGCTCATCCTGGGCCTGGGCGCCTCGGGCCTGGCCATGGCACGCTGGTGCGTGCGCTGCGGCGCCGAAGTCATCGTGGCCGATACGCGCCAGGCGCCGCCCCAGCTGCAACAGCTGTCCGCCGAGCTGCCCCAGGCGCGCTTCGTGCCCGGAGATTTCACGGCCCAGCTGGTGGACGGCCAGAGCCTGGGGCTGGTCTACCGCTCGCCCGGCCTGAGCCCGGCCGCCGTGGCGCCCGTGGTCGACACGGCCCGGGCCCAGGGCCTGCCCGTGGGCGGCGAACTCGATCTCTTCGCCATGGCGCTCAAGGCCCTGGCCGCAGCCCATGGCTACCGTCCCACCGTGCTGGGCATTACCGGAACCAATGGCAAGACCACGGTCACCTCGCTGACCGGCCAACTGCTGGAGCATGCCGGCCTGCGCGTGGCCGTGGCCGGCAATATCGGCCCCACGCTGCTGGACACGCTGACCCAGGCCATCGATGCCGAAACGCTGCCCCAGGCCTGGGTGCTGGAGCTGTCCAGCTTCCAGCTCGACGGCGTGCAGATGTTCGAGCCCACGGCCGCCGCCGTCCTCAATATCACCCAGGACCACCTGGACTGGCACGGCAGCCTGCGCGCCTATGCCGATGCCAAGGCCTGCATCTTCGGCAGCAGCGGCATCATGGTCCTCAACCGCGAGGACCCCGAGGTCATGCGCATGCTGCCGGCACCCGTGGTGCCGCCGGGCAAGCGCCAAAAGCCCCAGCAGCGCGCCCACATCACCTTCGGCGGCGACATGCCGCGCCGCCCCGGCGACTTCGGTCTGGAAGTGGTCAGCGGCATGACGTGGCTGGTGCGCGCCCATGAGGCCGACGAAACCGCCAAGGGCAAGAACGCCGAAGACCTGTACATCCAGCGCCTGATGCCCGCCGACGCGCTGCGCATCCGTGGCCGGCACAACGCCATCAATGCCCTGTCCGCCCTGGCCCTGGCCAGCGCGGGCGGCTGCACGCTGGCGCCCCTGCTCTACGGCCTGCGCGAGTACCGGGGCGAGCCGCACCGCGTCCAGCCCATCGGCCGCGTCAACGGCGTGGAGTACTACGACGACAGCAAGGGCACGAACGTGGGCGCCACCGTGGCCGCGCTGTCGGGCCTGGGGCCTGACCACCGCATCGTGGTCATCCTGGGCGGTGACGGCAAGGGCCAGGATTTCTCTCCGCTGGCCGCACCCGTGTCGCGCCACGTGCGCGCCGCAGTGCTGATCGGCCGCGACGCGGGCCGCATCCGCGCTGCGCTGCAGGACTGCGGCGTGCCCCTGGTCGATGCCACCACCATGGCCGATGCCGTGGAGCTGGCCGCCTCGCGCGCCCATGAAGGCGACGCCGTGCTGCTGTCGCCCGCCTGCGCCAGCCTGGACATGTTCCGCAACTACGAGGACCGGGCCCACCAGTTCGTCGATGCCGTGCGCGCGCTGGCGCTGGATGCCGGGCATGAACTCGGAGGTGCTGCATGAGCGCGATGAACGCCATGAACCAGGCCCTGGGCCGCATGCGCTCCTGGTTCGGAGGCGCGCAGGAAAAGGCCATCGACGTGCTGCCCGTGCGCCTGGGCGGTCCCCAGTACCACCGGCCCACGCAGACGCCGGCCAGCGTGCTCGGCCTGGACCAGGCCCTGATCTGGGTGGTCATAGGCCTGCTGGCCTGGAGCCTGGTCATGGTGTATTCGGCATCGATCGCCATGCCGGACAATCCGCGCTTCGGCAAGATCGCGCCCACCCATTTCCTGATGCGCCATGCCATGTCCATAGGCATGGCCTTCGTCGGCGCGCTGCTGGCCTTCCAGGTGTCCATGGCCACCTGGGAGCGCATGGCGCGCAAGCTCTTCCTGGTGTCCCTGGTCCTGCTGGTGGCCGTGCTGATACCGCACGTGGGCACCGTGGTCAACGGCGCGAGGCGCTGGCTATCCCTGGGCATCATGAACTTCCAGCCGTCCGAGCTGGCCAAGTTCGCCGTGCTCATCTATGCGGCCGACTACATGGTGCGCAAGATGGAGGTCAAGGAGCGCTTCTTCCGCGCCGTGCTGCCCATGGGGCTGGCCGTGGTGCTGGTCGGGGTGCTGCTGCTGGCCGAGCCCGACATGGGCGCCTTCATGGTGATCGTGGTGATCGCCATGGGCATCCTGTTCCTGGGTGGCGTGAACGCGCGCATGTTCTTCCTGATCGCGGCCCTGGTGGTGCTGGCCTTCGTGCTCATCATCGCCACCTCCGAATGGCGGCGCGAGCGCATCTTTGCCTACCTCAATCCCTGGGATGAAAAGCATGCCCTGGGCAAGGGCTACCAGCTGTCGCATGCGTTGATCGCCATCGGGCGCGGCGAGATCTTCGGCGTGGGCCTGGGCCGCAGCGTCGAGAAGCTGCACTGGCTGCCCGAGGCGCACACCGACTTTCTGCTGGCCGTGATCGGCGAGGAATTCGGCCTGGTCGGCGTGCTCCTGATCGCCGTCACCTTCCTGTGGCTCACGCGCCGCATCATGCTCATAGGGCGGCAGGCCATTGCGCTGGACCGGGTGTTCTCCGGCCTGGTGGCCGAGGGCATTGCGATCTGGATGGGCTTCCAGGCCTTCATCAACATGGGCGTGAACCTGGGCGCGCTGCCGACCAAGGGACTGACGCTGCCCCTGATGAGCTTCGGCGGGTCGGCCATCCTCATGAATCTGATAGCGATAGCGGTGGTGTTAAGGGTGGACTACGAGAACAAGTTGCTGATGAAGGGAGGGCATGCATGACGCAGTCCACCTCTCAAGGCACGCAACGCCAGCGCACGGCCCTGATCATGGCCGGCGGCACGGGCGGCCATATCTTCCCGGGCCTGGCCGTGGCCCAGGCGCTGCGCGAGCGCGGCTGGAACGTGCGCTGGCTGGGCGCCCCCGGCTCCATGGAGTCCCGCATCGTGCCGGCCCAGGGCTTCCCGCTGGAGACCATCGAGTTCTCGGGCGTGCGCGGCAAGGGCATCATGACCCTGGCCTTTTTGCCCATGCGCCTGCTGCGTGCCTTCTGGCAGGCGCTGGCCGTGGTGCGCCGCGTCAAGCCCGACGTGGTCGTGGGCCTGGGCGGCTACATCAGCTTTCCTGGCGGCATGATGGCCGTGCTGGCCGGCAAGCCCCTGGTGCTGCATGAGCAGAACTCCGTGGCCGGCATGGCCAACAAGGTGCTGGCCAGCGTCTCCCACCGCATCTTCACCGCCTTCCCCAACGTGTTCCCCAAGGGCCGCTGGGTCGGCAACCCCTTGCGCCAGGCCTTCACCGAGCAGCCCGCGCCCGAGCAGCGCTTTGCGGGCCGCAGCGGTCCGCTGCGCCTGCTGGTGGTGGGCGGCAGCCTGGGCGCCAAGGCGCTCAACGAGATCGTGCCGCAGGCGCTGGCCCTGATACCGGCCGATGTGCGCCCCGTCGTGCTCCACCAAAGCGGCGCCGCACAGATCGACGCCCTGCGCGCCAACTACGCGGCGGCAGGCGTGCAGGCCGAGCTGACGCCCTTCATCGACGATACGGCGCGCGCCTTTGCCGAGGCCGATGTCATCGTCTGCCGCGCCGGTGCCAGCACGGTCACCGAGATCGCGGCCGTGGGCGCAGCCGCCATCTATGTGCCTTTCCCGGCCGCCGTGGACGACCACCAGACCGCGAACGCGCGTTTCCTGGTCGATGCTGGTGGTGGATGGTTGATGCAACAAAGCGCACTGACTGCCCAAACCCTGGCCGAAATGCTACAAAATATGCAGCGTGCGACGCTGCTGGAGCGCGCTGGAAAAGCCAAGAAAATGCAAAAGACCGAAGCCACCGCCGAGGTGGTCGCCGCCTGTGAGGAACTGGCCGCATGAAGCACGCCATTCATCACATCCATTTCGTCGGCATCGGCGGCGCCGGAATGAGCGGCATCGCCGAGGTGCTGCACAACCTGGGTTACGCCGTCTCGGGCTCGGACCTGTCCGACAGTGCCACGCTGCGCCGGCTCGCAGGCCTGGGCATTGCCACCCACGTCGGCCATGCGGCCGCGAACATCGAAGGGGCTGACGCCGTCGTCACCTCCACCGCCGTGCAGTCCGACAACCCCGAGGTGGTCGCGGCGCGCACGCACAAGATCCCCGTCGTGCCGCGTGCGCTCATGCTGGCCGAGCTGATGCGCTTCAAGCAGGGCATCGCCATCGCAGGAGCCCACGGCAAGACCACGACCACCAGCCTGGTGACCAGCGTGCTGGCCGAGGCCGGGCTGGACCCGACCTTCGTCATCGGCGGCAAGCTCAACAGCGCGGGCGCCAACGCCAAGCTGGGCCAGGGCGACTACATCGTGGTCGAGGCGGACGAGTCCGACGCCTCCTTCCTGAACCTGCTGCCCGTGATGGCCGTCGTCACCAACATCGACGCCGACCACATGGAAACCTACGGCCATGACTTCGGCCGGCTCAAGGGCGCCTTCGTCGACTTTCTGCACCGCATGCCGTTCTACGGCCGCGCCATCGTCTGCGTGGACAGCCCGGCCGTGCGCGAGATCCTGTCCCAGGTGGCCCGCCCCGTGACCACCTACGGCTTTGCCGAGGACGCCCAGGTGCGCGCCCTCAACGTGCGCGCCGAGGCCGGCCGCATGCATTTCACGGTGCGCCGCAGCAACGGCCAAAGCTATCCCGACCTGGACGTGGTGCTGAGCCTGCCGGGCGAGCACAACGTGCTCAACGCGCTGTCGGCCGTGGCCGTCGCCATGGAGCTGGAGATTGCCGACGAGGCGCTGCTGCGCGCCTTCGAAAGCTTCAAGGGCGTGGGCCGGCGCTTCCAGCGCTATGGCGAACTCCCTGCAGCGGACGGTGGCATCTTCACCGTCATCGACGACTACGGGCACCACCCTGTCGAGATGGCGGCCACGCTGGCTGCTGCGCGCGGCGCCTTCCCGGGCCGCCGCCTGGTGCTGGCCTTCCAGCCGCACCGCTACAGCCGCACGCGCGATTGCTTCGAGGATTTCGTCAAGGTCATCGGCCTGGCCGATGCCGTGCTGCTGACCGAGGTCTATGCGGCCGGCGAGGCGCCGGTGGTGGCGGCCGATGGCCGCTCGTTGGCGCGCGCCCTGCGCGTGGCCGGCCGGGTCGAGCCGGTCTTTGTGGAAGACGTTGCCGAGCTGCCGGCGGCCCTGGCCGCCCACGCCCGCGATGGCGACGTGCTGTTGTGCATGGGGGCCGGCTCGATTGGCGCCGTGCCCGGAAAGTTGGTTGAAATGCTTCAGAAACAAGAGCTGCAGGCGCAGCAGGGAGCTGCGCAATGAGCAGCTTCGGCACCCAGATCGATGTCAAGGCCCTGGGCAAGGTGGCCGTGCTGTTGGGCGGCCGCTCGGCCGAGCGCGAGGTCTCGCTGATGTCGGGCACGGGCGTGCTCAAGGCCCTGCTGTCGCAGGGCGTGGATGCCCATGCCTTCGACCCCGCCGAGCGGGACCTGGGCGAGTTGAAGAAGGACGGTTTCGACCGCTGCTTCATCGCGCTGCACGGCCGCTACGGTGAGGACGGCACGGTGCAGGGCGCGCTGGAGCTGCTGGGCATCCCGTACACGGGCCCCGGCGTGATGGCCTCCAGCATCGCCATGGACAAGATCATGACCAAGCGCATCTGGCGCTTCGAGGGTCTGCCCACACCCGACTGGCGGCTGGTCGCCAGCGCCGACGAGACCCGCGCCGCGCTGCAGGCGCTGGGCGCGCCCATGATCGTCAAGCCCTCGCGCGAGGGCTCGACCATCGGCCTGACCAAGGTCTGGACAGCCGAGGAATGCGAGCAGGCCTATGTGCTGGCCTCCCGGTACGACCCCGAAGTGCTCTGCGAAGAGTTCATCGAAGGCGACGAGACCACCTGCCCCGTGCTCGGAACCGGCGAGGGCGCCCACGCCCTGCCCGTGATCCGCATCGTCGCGCCCGAAGGCAACTACGACTACCAGAACAAGTACTTCACCGACGACACCCAGTACCACTGCCCCAGCGGCCTGCCTGCCGAGGAAGAGGCCGAGATCCGGCGCATCGTCGTGCGGGCCTTCCGCACGCTGGGCTGCCGCGGCTGGTCGCGCGCCGACATCATGATCCGCGCCAGCGACCGCAAGCCCTTCCTGCTGGAGATCAACACCTCGCCGGGCATGACGGGCCACTCGCTGGTGCCCATGTCGGCCCGCGCCATCGGCGTGAGCTACGAAAACCTGTGCCTGGGCATCCTGGCCAACGCCGCGCTGGACGCGCAACCGGAGCAGGAGCACGCATGAGCTACTCCCTGCCGGCCCCCTTCGACGTCAAGCTCATGAACGTGACCGCCACGGTCCTGTTCGTGGGCGTGGCTGCGCTGGGGCTGGCAGCGGTGAGCTGGTGGGCGCTGCGCCATCCGGCCTTCAATATCGGCCGCATCGTGGTCGAGGGCGAGCTGGTGCACAACAACGCGGTGACGCTGCGCGCCAATGTGGCGCCGGTGCTCACGGGCAACTTCTTCACCGTGGATCTCAAGGCCGCCAAGGCGGCGTTCGAGCAGGTGCCCTGGGTGCGCGAGGCGCAGGTGCGCCGCGACTATCCCAACAGCCTGCGCGTCATCCTGCACGAGCATGTGGCCGAGGCCTTCTGGGGGCCTGATTCGGGCACCGGCCTGGTCAACAGCTTCGGCGAGGTCTTCGAGGCCAACCTGGGCGAGCTGGACCGCGACGGCCTGCCGCGCCTGCAGGGCCCCGAGGACAGCGCCCCGCAGATGCTGCAGATGTACCGGCTGCTGGTGCCGGCGCTGGGGCCGCTGGATGTGGAGATCGACGGGCTGACGCTCAATGCGCGCGGCAGCTGGCAGCTCAGGCTGGCCAATGACGCACAGATCGAACTGGGTGGCGGCAGCGTGGAGGCCGTGCTGCAGCGCGTGCAGCGCTTCGTGCGCACGCTGCCCCAGATCACGACCCAATACAAGCGCAAGGCCGACGCCATCGAGTCGGCCGACCTGCGCTACGAAGACGGATATGCGCTGAGGCTGCGCGGTGTGACCACCGGCACGGCCAAGGCGCCGGCTGCAGTGCGTCCCCGACGCTGAAGACGAGGGAGGACAGACCTATGTACATGCACACCAAGCAGCGACACAGCGACAGGACAGAACCAACCGGGGGCGGATGCTGATATGGCAAGAGAATACAAAGATGTGATCGTCGGACTGGACATCGGCACGGCCAAGGTCATGGTCGTGGTCGCCGAGGTCCTGTACAACGGCGAACTCAAGCTCGCAGGCCTCGGCGTGGCCCCGAGCAACGGACTCAAGCGTGGCGTGGTGGTCAACATCGACGCCACGGTGCAGAGCATCCAGCAGGCGCTGAAGGAGGCCGAGCTGATGGCCGACTGCAAGATCCAGCGCGTGTGCACCGGCATCACCGGCAGCCACATCCGCGGCCTGAACTCCAGCGGCATGGTGGCCATCAAGGACAAGGAAGTCACGGCCACCGACGTGGCGCGGGTGATGGAGACGGCCAAGGCCATCAACATCTCCTCGGACCAGCGGCTGCTGCTGGTCGAGCCGCAGGAATTCGTGATCGACGGCCAGGAAGTGCGCGAGCCCATCGGCATGAGCGGCATCCGCCTGGAGGCCAAGATCCACATCGTCACGGGCGCGCAGAGCGCGGCCGAGAACATCATCAAGTGCGTGCGCCGCTGCGGCCTGGAGGTCGAGCAGCTGCTGCTCAACCCGCTGGCATCGAGCCAGGCCGTGCTCACCGATGACGAGCGCGAGCTGGGCGTGGCCGTGGTCGATATCGGCGCGGGCGCCACCGACGTGGCCATCTTCACGGGCGGCGCCATCCGGCACACGGCCGTGATTCCCATCGCGGGCGACCTGATCACCAGCGACATCGCCATGGCGCTGCGCACGCCCACCAAGGACGCCGAGGACATCAAGGTCGAAAGCGGCTATGCCAAGCAGCTGCTGGCCGACCCCGACGCCCAGGTCGAAGTGCCGGGCCTGGGCGACCGCAGCCCGCGCATGATCAGCAAGCAGGCGCTGGCCGGCGTGATCGAGCCGCGCGTGGAAGAGATCTTTTCTTTGGTGCAGCAGGTGGTGCGCGATTCAGGCTACGAGGAAGTGCTGTCCTCGGGCATCGTGCTGACCGGCGGCAGCGCCGTCATGCCGGGCATGGTGGAACTGGGCGAGGACATCTTCCTCAAGCCCGTGCGCCGCGGCATCCCCAAGTATTCGAGCGCATTGGCTGACATGGTGGCTCAACCCCGCGCCGCCACCGTGATGGGATTGCTCGAAGAGGCCCGCCTGGCTCGCCTGCGCGGTTTCAAGGTGGCACAAAAGAGTGGGTCGATGAAGACCGCTTTTGGCCGTTTCAAAGACTTCATCGTGGGGAACTTTTGATATGTGCTTTCATCGACTGCGCATTACCGGCCCGCCCACCGGCTTCCGAATACCGGACAGAAGACAGAATTTTCCCCAGACGGTGGTGACCACTTACAGAGAGCTACAGGAGAACCAACATGCCCATCGACATGATTGAAGTTGAAGAATTCAACCAGGGTACGCAGATCAAGGTGATCGGCGTTGGCGGCGGCGGCGGCAATGCCGTCGAGCACATGATTGCGCGCAACGTGCAGGGCGTGGAGTTCGTCTGCGCCAACACCGACGCGCAGGCGCTGCTGCGCAGCAGCGCCCACCGCACCATCCAGCTCGGTGGCAGCGGCCTGGGTGCGGGCAGCAAGCCCGACAAGGGCCGCGAAGCCGCCGAGCTGGCCGAGGACGACATCCGCACTGCCATCGAAGGCGCGCACATGCTGTTCATCACAGCCGGCATGGGCGGCGGCACGGGCACGGGCGCTGCGCCCGTGATCGCGCGCGTGGCCAAGGAAATGGGCATCCTCACCGTGGGCGTGGTCACCAAGCCCTTCGAGTGGGAAGGCGGCCGACGCATGGCCAACGCCGACAGCGGCCTGAGCGAACTCGAAGCCAACGTCGATTCGCTGATCGTCGTGCTCAACGAGAAGCTGCTGGACGTGCTGGGCGACGACATCTCGCAGGACGAGGCCTTTGCCCATGCCAACGACGTTCTCAAGAACGCCGTGGGCGGCATTGCCGAAATCATCAACGAGTACGGCCATGTGAACGTCGACTTCGAAGACGTGCGCACCGTCATGGGCGAACCCGGCAAGGCCATGATGGGCACGGCCAAGGCCGCCGGCCCCGACCGCGCGCGCATCGCTGCCGAGCAGGCCGTGGCCTGCCCGCTGCTGGAGGGCATCGACCTGTCGGGCGCCAAGGGCGTGCTGGTGCTGGTCACGGCCGCCAAGGGCAGCCTCAAGCTGTCCGAGTCGCGCCTGGCCATGAGCACCATCAATGCCTACGCCTCGCCCGATGCGCATGTGATCTACGGCGCTGCCTACGACGACAGCCTGGGTGACGAAATCCGCGTCACCGTGGTGGCCACCGGCCTGTCGCGCCCCAGCGCACGCCGCCAGAACATGCAGGTGGTGCAGGGCGGCCTGCGCACCGGTACCGACAACATGAGCTACCAGCTGCCCTCGGCCTCCATGGGTGCCGCAACGGCAGCCGGTGGCCTGGTCGGCGGTGCCGCTGGCGGCGCCGACTATGCCAACAACATGTCGGTGCCCAGCGTCTGGCGTACCAACCGCACGCAGGCCGCTGCCCGCGTCGATGCCCTGGCCTCCGGCGGCATGGACGATCTGGAAATCCCGGCCTTCCTGCGCAAGCAGGCTGACTGAGCAGCGGCCGATACGGTCGCTGCATGGTTGTGATAGCGAATGCCGTGCCAGGGCCATGCCCTGCGCACGGCTGCCGCACTTTAAAATAGCCGGATGCTCCAACAACGCACCATCAAGACGATCACCCGTGCCGTGGGCGTGGGTCTGCACAGCGGCCAGCGCGTCGAATTGACGCTGCGTCCCGCGCAGCCCGACACCGGCATCGTGTTCCGTCGCGTGGACCTGCCGGAGCCCGTGGACATCCCGATCTCCGCCGAAGCCGTCACCGACACGCGCATGGCCTCGACCATCGGCACGGGCGGCGCCAAGGTGCATACCGTGGAGCACCTGATGTCGGCCATCGCCGGCCTCGGGCTCGACAACATCTACATAGACATCACCGCCGAGGAAGTGCCCATCCTCGACGGCTCCTCCGCCTCCTTCGTATTCCTGCTGCAAAGCGCGGGCATCGAGCTGCAGAAGGCGCCCAAGCGCTTCATCCGCGTCATCCGCCCCGTCGAGGTGCGCGAGGGCGAGGGCCAGAACCTCAAGTGGGCACGCTTCGACCCGTACCACGGCTTCAAGCTGCGCTTCGAGATCGACTTCGCCCATCCTGCCGTGGACTCCACCGGCCAGTGCGTGGAGTTCGACATGGGCGAGGACAACTACACGCGCGACATCGCACGCGCGCGCACCTTCGGCTTCACCAAGGACGTGGAAATGCTGCGCAGCCACGGCCTGGCGCTGGGCGGCGGCATGGACAACGCCATCGTCATGGACGACTACAAGGTGCTCAACAGCGACGGCCTGCGCTACGACGACGAGTTCGCCAAGCACAAGATCCTGGACGCCATCGGCGACCTGTACCTGATCGGCAGGCCCCTGCTGGCCGCCTACAGCGCCTTCCGCTCGGGCCACGGCATGAACAACCAGCTGCTGCGTGCCCTGCTGGCCCAGCCCGACGCCTGGGAAATGGTCAGCTTCGACAGCGAGCGCCAGGCGCCCAAGGGCTTCGCCCAGCCCGCGCGGGCCTGGTGAGGCGGGCGCCGCCATGCTGATCTTCCGCTGGCTGGCCACCGTGCTGCTGCTGGCATCAGCCGTGTCCTTTGCGTTCTACCTGGGCACGGGCCAGCCCCGCTACAAGCGCTGGGGCTTCATCATCCTCAAGTGGACCGTGATTGCCGGCGTGACCTTCTTCGCCGTGCTGTTCTTTGGACGCATCGTCTGAGATAGAAGCACCCCCTGAGGCGCTGCGCGCCTTCCCCCTCTCTACTTGCTTCGCAAGGGAGGGGGACGATGCCATCGCCGCGAGGCGGCTCTTGCTCGGCATCTCTCGCTTTGGGTGCCGCCAGTTTTTTGCAACGGGGCGACACAGGGAGCTTAGTAGACCCTGCCGCCCTTGTAGACCGCATGCTGGCGGCGCTGCAGCTGCGTGACCTCGGCCATCTTCGTCATGGCGGCGCCTGCATGGGCGTGGGTGATGGCCAGGCCCAGGGCGTCGGCGGCATCGGTGCCGGGCAGGCCGGGCAGTTGCAGCAGGCGGCGCACCATTTCCTGGATCTGGCTCTTGGCCGCGCGGCCATGGCCGGTCATGGCCTTCTTCATCTGCAGTGCCGTGTACTCGGCCACCGGCAGGCCGGCGTTGACCAGGGCCGTGAGCGCGGCGCCGCGCGCTTGGCCCAGCAGCAGCGTGGACTGGGGGTTGACGTTGACGAAGACGATTTCCACGGCCGAGGTGTCGGGCTGGTAGCGGCTGGCGACTTCCGAGATGCCGTCGAACAGCAGCTTGAGCCGGCCCGGCAGATCGCCGAGCGCGATGCCCGTGGTGCGGATGGTGCCGCTGGCCACATAGGCCAGGCGGTGGCCGTCGACGTCGATCACGCCGAATCCCGTGGTCTGCAGACCGGGGTCGATTCCAAGGATGCGCATGGGGTGAATGTAGCTGTTCAGGGGACGACGGCGCTGGGCATTCTCTGCATGACCGTGCGCGTGCGCTGCAGCAGATAGCCGGAGTTGGGCAGCTTCTCGAAGCGCTTGGGCTGGGGCAGCATCACGGCCAGGCGCGCGGCCTCGGCGGCGCTGAGCTGGGAGGCGCTCTTGCGAAAGTAGTGGCGAGCGGCCGCCTCGGCGCCGAACACGCCCTGGCCCCATTCCACGCTGTTGAGGTAGATCTCCAGGATGCGCTGCTTGCTCAGCATCAGTTCCAGCAGCTGGGTCAGCACCAGTTCCTGCCCCTTGCGCAGCAGGCTGCGTTCGCCCGACAGCAGCAGGTTCTTGGCCAGCTGCTGCGTGATGGTGGAGCCGCCATAGATCTTGGGCGCCTTGCCGTTGTCGGCCTTCATGGCCCGGGCTTCGGCGCGCTGGTTGCGCTGCCAGGCTTTCTCGATGGCTTCCCATTGCACCCCGTGGTGTTCGGTGAAGCTGTCGTCTTCGGAGGCAATGACGGCGCGCTTGAGCGTGGGCGCGATGCGGTCATAGGGCAGCCATTGCTGGCTCCAGTGCAGGCCTTCGGAGCTGCGCAGCATCTGCCAGGCTTCGGAGCGCTGGAAGGCCGTGGACTCGGGATCGACCACCACCATCAGCGCAATGCGCAGCACGAAGAACAGCTGCAGCAGCAGGCCGGCGCACAGCACCAGCAGCAGGGCGCGTGCCAGGGATTTCATGAAGCGCTCAGCCGCCTTGAGCAATATGGGCGCGCAGCTCGTTCAGCACCTGGGCCGAGGGCGGGCGCACGCCGCGCCACAGCGCAAACGATTCGGCCGCCTGCTCCACCAGCATGCCCAGTCCGTCGCGGGCCGTGGCGCCGTGCTGTTCGGCCCACTGCATGAAGCCCTGGGCCGCGGGGCCGTACATCATGTCGTAGGCCAGGCTGCCAGTGCGCAGCACGCGGGCCGGCACGGGCACCTCGGCACCGGCCAGGCTGCTGGCGGTGGCGTTGATGACCACGTCGAAATCCTCATCCACGGCCTGCTGCTCCAGCGCCACCAGTTCCACGCCATGTTGCGCGGCAATGGCGGCATGGCGCTGCACCATGGCCTGGGCGCGCTCGAAGGTGCGGTTGACCACGGCGATGCGGCGCGGGCGCTCGGCAAGCAGCGAGCCCAGTGCGCCGGCTGCGGCGCCACCCGCGCCCAGCAGCAGCAGGTCGCGCCCGGCCAGCGGCACGCCCGCATTGCGCACGATGTCGGCCACCAGGCCCAGGCCGTCGGTGTTGTCGGCATGGATGCCGTCCGCCGCCAGCACCAGGGTGTTGGCGGCGCCGGCCAGTTGCACGCGCTCGCTGGAGGTGGTGGCCAGCTGTGCGGCTTCCAGCTTGAAGGGTACGGTGACATTGCAGCCGCGTCCGCCTGCCGTGACGAAGGCGCGCACGGCCTCGGCAAAGCCATCCAGCTCCACATGCTGGCGCTCGTAATGCAGGTCCTGCCCGCACAGTTCGGCGAAGCGGGCATGGATCCAGGGCGAACGGCTGTGCGCGACGGGGTTGCCCATGACGCAGTAGCGGTCGGAGGAGGTGGCGGCAACGGAAGTCATGTCGAAAAAATGGAGTGCGAAGAGGGCGGGGCGCTACTGGGCTACTGGACCGTGGTCTGCAGCGTCTGCTCACGCGTGAACTTGAAGCGCGAGACCACGGCGATCTGGTCGGCCTTGGCGCGCATGGCGGGGCCGAAGTGGCCGAAGGGGCCGGCCGCACGCGCGATGGCTTCGGCGCGGGTGTCCAGAAGGCGGTTGCCCGAGCCCTGCACGATCTCGGTGGACAGCACGCGGCCGTCGTGGTTGACGGTGAGGATCATGACCAGCTCGCCATAGAGCTTCTTGCCGGCCTGCTCAGGAAAGTTCTCCGTGCCCTTGTCCTCGACCTTGCGGCGCAGGCCGTCGTAGTAGATGGCGTAGACGGCCTCGCGCGTGGACGGGCTGATGTAGCGCTTCTTGGGGCGGGCGTTTTCTTCGTTGATGCGTTTTTCGATCTCGGCCAGCAGCTTGACCAGCTGCTGGCGCTTTTCCTGCTGGGCCTGCTGCTCCTTGGTCTGCTTGGCCGCCTCGCGCGGGTCCAGCGGCGGCAGGGCCGCGACCTGCTTGCGCAACTGCGTCAGCAAGACGGTCTGCTGCTCCTGCATGGAGTCGATCTGGCGCTGGCGTTCCTCGAAGTCGTCGCCCACGGCGGTGAGCGCCGAGTAGGGCATGGGGCTGGAGGCCCGGCCCTTGTCGGCTTCGCCGCCGCCGGCCAGCGAGGTCTGGGCGATGGCCTGCGCCTTGTCGGGCTGCTCGTTGGCGCGGGCATTGACCAGGATGACTTCCAGCGGCGTGTCCTGGAACACGCGGTCGAAGCGTTCCGGATCGATGAACCGGAACGAGAGCAACCCGGCATGCAGGGCAATGGAGACACCCAGTGCCAACTGCAGCGTACTCAGGGAACGGAAGGCGGTAGGCAGTTTCACGTCAGATCTAAGGCAGTGGCTTGGATGCGAGGCAGGGGCGCGAGCAGATCAGGGCTGGGCAGGATCGGCCGCGGGCGTGCCGTCGGTCTCGTTCATGTCCACGGCGATGGCGATGGGGCCGGCCACGGCCTCCTCGTCGTCCTCCGCTCCATCGTCGGCAGCGGCGGCGTCGCTGTCCAGGCGCTCGATCAGCGTGCCCGAGACATCGAGCGCGATCTCGTCGATCTCGCCCAGGCGCACGCGCACATGGGCACCGCGCGGCAGGCCGGTGACGCCCAGCACGGGAAAGACCAGCGGCAGGTCGTCGGCGCGCACCAGCAGGCCGCCGCCCATGCCTTCCTTGATGACGGTGGCCGTCAGCTCGGTGATGGCGTTCTGCTGCAGGTACTTGAGCGTCCAGAAGCGCTCCATGCCTGCCTGGTAGCCGTTGTAGGCGCTGTAGGCGCCGTCAAAGCTGCTGATGATGCCGAACAGCTCGGCATCCTTGGGCTTGAACGGCGCGGCCAGTGCGGCGGTCTTGCCATGGCGCGCGCAGGCAATGATCTGCCACTGGTTGACCAGGTCCACATAGCGGCGCAGCGGCGAGGTGGCCCAGGCATAGCTCTTGACGCCGATGCCCGCGTGGGGGAGCGCCTTGGTGGACATGCGCACCTTGATGCCGGGGGCCAGGCTGGCCTGGCTGCGGTAGATGCCGGGCACGCCCAGATCGGCCATCCAGCCGCCCCAGGTGCTGTTGGCCACGATGGCGGCCTCTGCCACGATCAGGTCCAGCGGTGCGCCGCGCTTGCGCACGGTGATCTCGACCTGCTCGTTGCCGCGGGGCTCGGCGCTGCCGTTGCCCACCAGGCGGAAGTTGTAGTCGGGACGGTTGAAGTTCTCGGGCTTGCCCCGCACCAGTTCGCGCCCGGCCTTCAGGTGCCTGGCCCAGCGCTGCAGGAACGTCAGTTCGGCGCGCTTGCCCTGCAGCACTTCGGGCGTGCCCTCGACCTCGATGGACGGGTCGGCCAGCCACTGTTCGGTGACGATGTGGTCCAGCTTGTCATGGCGGAAGTTGACCTGCACGGGCACGCGTTCCAGGCGCGTCTCGCTGGCCGTGGTTTCCAGCGTGGTCTCGTCCACGGTGACGTACAGCGACACGGCGGGGTTGGCGCGGCCTTCGTCCAGCGTGTAGATCTGCACCACCTCGTTGGGCAGCATGGTGATCTTGTAGCCGGGCATGTAGACAGTGGACAGGCGCGAGCGGCCGAGCTGGTCCAGCGGCGTGCCCGGCACGATGGCCAGGCCGGGGGCCGCGATGTGGATGCCCACGGTGACCGTGCCCGTGCCCAGGCCGCGCACCGACAGCGCGTCGTCGATCTCGGTGGTGGCCGAGTCGTCGATGGAAAACGCCTGGACATCGGCCAGCGGCAGCTCTGCCGGCGGCTGGGGCGCCTCCAGCGGCGGAAATTGCGTGCCCTTGGGGAAGTGGTCGAAGAGGAAGCGCTTCCAGTGGAATTCGTAGGCCGATTCAATGGCGCCGGCCCTGTGCAGCAGATCCAGCGGTGCCAGGCGCGTGGCGCGGCTGGCCTCGACCACGGCCTTGTATTCGGCGGCGTTCTTGTCGGGGCGGAACAGGATCTTGTAGAGCTGTTCGCGGATGGGGCCGGGGCATTCGCCGGCGCCCAGCTGCTCGGCCCAGGCCGTGATCTGGGCCTGGATCTGCTTTTTCTTCTCTATGCCGGCCAGCGCCTGCTGCAGGATTTCGGCCGGCGCCTTCTTGAAGCGGCCCTTGCCGGCGCGGCGAAAGTAGTGCGGCGCCTCGTAGATGCGAAACAGCGCGCCGGCCTGCTGGGCCAGCGTGGCATTGTCCGAGAAATAGTCGCGTGCCAGGTCGGCGAAGCCGAATTCCTCCTCGGGGGCGAATTCCCAGGCCAGGTCCAGATCGATCTCGGCGGCCATTGCCTGGCCCTGGGCGATCAGCTCGGCAGGCGCCGGCTTGTCGAACTTGAGCAGGATGTTGGCGGACTTGACCTTGACCCGTTTGCCCGAGTCCAGTTCCACCTGGGCGGAGGTGTCGGCTTCGGAGAGGATGCGGCCGGCCAGGAACTTGCCGGCTTCTTCAAACAATGCGTGCATAGCCCGATATTCTCCCACGCTGCGGCTGGCAGCTGCCGCGCAGGCGTGTGCGGCATCAGGCCAGATTCAGGAACTCGTCGAGCTGGGGCAGGTACTCCTCGAAGTTGCTCAGCGCGTGATCGCCGCCTTCCTGGATGATCTGCAGCGCATGCGGGTAGCGCGCGCTCATCTCGCGCCAGTCCAGAACTTCGTCGCCCTCGGCCGCCAGCAGCATCTCGGGCGCGGCCGGTGTCATGGAGCGCGTGTCCAGCGCGCGCAGCTCTTCCATGTACTCGCGGCGAAAGAAAAAGCGTTCCTCGGGGTTGTGCCAGGACGTCTGCTCGCCAATGTACTTTTCAAGATCGCGCGCCGGGTTCACGGCCGGGTTGATCATCACGCTGCGGCAGCGCGCCAGCTGGGCCACCCAGCTGGCGTAGTAGCCGCCCAGCGAGGAGCCGATCACGGCCATGGTCTCTCGCGGCCAGCTGCCTATGCCGTCGGCAATCAGGGCGGCCGCCTCGCGCGGGGATGGCGGCAATTGCGGGCTCCACCAGCGCACATGGGGATGGCGCGTGGCCACATGTTCGGCCATGCGCCGGGCCTTGGTGGATTGGGGTGAGGAGCGAAAGCCGTGCAGATACAGCAAATGGGTGGTGGTCATGGCGGGCGCTCTCCTTTGCGTTGCTGGGGCCGGGCGCCGGATGCGGCCCGGACGGCTCATGGCCCATTGTGGCCGCTGCGGCGGGTGGCGCCCAGCAGGGAAGGCCCGGGCCGACAGCTGGATGACAACCGCCTCCGTGGGCAACCCTGCGCCGGGCTGGGCCGCATGCGCCACGGGATAATGGCGGCCCGTGCCCGCGACCGACCATCCCCGTGACCGAATTCGACAAGCCCTCCCTCTGGCAACGTGTTGCCCCGCTGCTGCGGGGCTTTGACTTCTGGTTGCTGCTGTTCGTGGGCATGCTGGCGTCGGCGGGGCTGATCGCCATGTACTCCTCGGGCTTCGACCACGGCACGCGCTTCACCGACCACGGGCGCAACATGCTGATCGCGGCGGCCATCCTCTTTGTCGTGGCCCAGATTCCCCCGCAGCAGCTCATGAAGGTGGCCGTGCCGCTGTACATGCTGGGCGTGGCGCTGCTGGTGGCGGTGGCGCTGTTCGGCATCACCAAGAAGGGGGCTCAGCGCTGGGTCAACGTGGGTGTGGTGATCCAGCCCAGCGAGCTGCTGAAGATCGCCACGCCGCTGATGCTGGCCTGGTGGTTCCAGCGCCGCGAGGGCCAGCTGCGCGGCACGGACTTCGTGATCGCCATGGTGCTGCTCATGGTGCCTGTCGGGCTGATCATGAAGCAGCCCGACCTGGGGACCTCGCTGCTGGTGATGGCGGCCGGCCTGTCGGTGATCTTCTTCGCGGGCCTGCCCTGGAAACTCATCGTTCCGCCCGTGCTGGCCGGTGTGATCGGCATCACCCTCATCGTCTGGTACGAACCCCAGCTGTGCGCCGACGGCGTGCGCTGGCCCGTGCTGCATGAATACCAGCAGACCCGGGTCTGCACCCTGCTGGACCCCACGCGCGACCCCCTGGGCAAGGGGTTCCACATCATCCAGGGCATGATCGCCATCGGCTCCGGTGGCGTCTGGGGCAAGGGATTCATGGCAGGCACGCAAACCCACCTGGAGTTCATCCCCGAGCGCACGACCGACTTCATCTTCGCCGCCTATTCCGAGGAGTTCGGCCTGGTCGGCAACCTGTTCATCATCGTCTCCTTCCTGCTGCTGGTCTGGCGCGGGCTGGCCATCGCCATCCAGGCCAACACGCTGTTCGCGCGGCTCATGGCGGCGGCCGTGGCCATGATCTTCTTCACCTATGCCTTCGTGAACATGGGCATGGTCAGCGGCATCCTGCCCGTGGTCGGCGTGCCGCTTCCCTTCATCAGCTACGGCGGCACGGCCATGGTCACGCTGGGGCTGGCGCTGGGGGTGCTGATGTCGGTGGCGCGTTCGCAGCGGCAATTGCCGGGCGAGGGCGGCGGCCCGCTCTGAACACCAGTTTGCGGCGCCCAAGGCGCCTGCAAATGTCAAATAGTCTGGATGCCTGCTGCCGGAAAGCTCCGTTTCTTTCCATGATTTGGCGAGCAAGCCAAGCCTGCATGAGACTGGCATGCTCCTGTTTCCATAACGTCTGCGGGATGACCGTGCACTTGCCACGGACGCCGAGGCGCGCTACAAAGCAAGCGCGGACATGGGCCAGCATGTTCGCCATCCACGCGGATGCATGCCTACGGAATGCCGCTCAGCCTGGTGGGGCGGCATTCCGTTCTTTTTTGCAGGCCCATGAACCGTTGGCTGCCCCCGTTGCACGGCGAGGGCATGGCCGGCTCTCTACAATGGGCGAATGATCTCCCGCGAACCCACCATTGAACGCCTGGCCACAGCGCGCCAGTTGCTGCTTGAGCCCTTCGGGCTCGATGAAACCCATCTCGCGCGCGCACTGGCCGAGATCCGCAGCCACCAGGTCGACGACGCCGACCTCTACTTCCAGTACACCCGCGCCGAAGGCTGGAGCCTGGAAGAGGGCATCGTCAAAACCGGCAGCTTCAGCATCGACCAGGGTGTGGGCGTGCGGGCGGTCAGCGGCGAGAAGACGGCCTTTGCCTATTCCGACGATATTTCCGAAGCCTCCCTGCTGGATGCGGCACGCACCGTGCGCTCCATCTCGGGCGCGGCCCAGAGCAAGCGCGTGCGCGCCAACGCGTCCAAGATCGCGCAAAGCCGCTCGCTGTATCCGGGGCTGGATCCCATTGCCACGCTGGACAGCACGGCCAAGGTCGAGCTGCTGGGCAAGGTCGAAACCCTGGCCCGCGCCAAGGACCCGCGTGTCGTCCAGGTCATGGCCGGCCTGGCCAGCGAGTACGACGTGGTGCTGGTCGCCCGCGCCGATGGCACGTTGGCTGCCGACGTGCGGCCGCTGGTGCGTCTTTCCGTCACCGTGATCGCCGAGCAAAAGGGCCGGCGTGAGGTGGGCTCTGCCGGCGGTGGTGGCCGTTTTGGCCTGGCCTATTTCAGCGATGAGCAGATCACGCAATATGTGGACGAAGCCGTGAGCGCGGCCCTCACCAACCTGCAGTCGCGCCCCGCGCCGGCAGGCGAAATGACCGTGGTGCTTGGCCCCGGCTGGCCCGGCGTGCTGCTGCACGAAGCCGTGGGCCATGGCCTGGAAGGCGACTTCAACCGCAAGGGCGCCAGCGCGTTCAGCGGCCGCATCGGCCAGCGCGTGGCGGCCAAGGGCGTCACCGTGCTGGACGACGGCACGCTGGCCGATCGCCGCGGTTCGCTCAACGTCGATGACGAGGGCTGCACCAGCCAGAGCAATGTGCTGATCGAGGACGGCATCCTCAAGGGCTACATCCAGGACGCGATGAACGCCCGCCTGATGGGCGTCAAGCCCACGGGCAACGGCCGCCGCGAAAGCTATGCCCACATCCCCATGCCGCGCATGACCAACACCTACATGCTAGGTGGCGACAAGGATCCGCAGGAAATCGTGGCCTCGATCAAGAAGGGCCTGTACGCCACCAACTTCGGCGGCGGTCAGGTCGACATCACCAGCGGCAAGTTCGTGTTCTCCGCCAGCGAGGCCTATTGGGTCGAGAACGGCAAGATCCAGTACCCCGTCAAGGGCGCGACCATCGTGGGCAGCGGCCCGGAATCGCTCAAGCACATCACCATGATCGGCAACGACATGCGCCTGGACAGCGGTGTGGGTACCTGCGGCAAGGAAGGCCAGAGCGTGCCCGTGGGCGTGGGTCAGCCTACGCTGCGCATCGACGGCCTGACGGTGGGCGGCACGGCCTGACCGTCGCATGCCCGCGCCCTGCATGGCAGGGGGCGGGTCCTCTGTCCTGCCTGACGCGGCCCGCCGCGCTCCGTGGGCGCCGCCCGGCGCCGAGTCCATGACCCAGCTTTCCTTTCCTTCCCGGCCAGGCCTGCAGACTTCTGCCCATCCCCTGCGCAGCCTGCCGGAACACTGGCGCACCTGGGCCGGCGAGTCGCGGCTGAACCGCGTCTGGCTGAACGAGTTGATCGTGGGCGATCTGCAGCCCATGCACCAGCAACTGGCCTTGCTGGCCGTTGCGCTGGACGAGGCCGTGCGCGTGCGCTATGCGGGCAGTGCACGCCCTGCCGTGGAAGAGGCCATACAGCAACTCGACCTGGCCGTGCTGGACCACCAGCACTTCCTCACCACGCTGGGGGCGGTATGGCACGCCCTCTACGAATTTCCCGCCTACCAGCGCCTGCTCAAGGGATTCAGGGAGGTCGTGCACGCCTGGCAGCAGTCCGTGCTGGTGGGCGATGCCCAGGAGCCCGAGCATTTCCGCCGCTGCGAGCGTCTGGGCTGGCGCCTGCTGGGAGATGCATGCCTGTTGATAGACATGTTTGCGGAATCCGCCGCTGTGGCCGGCGGGTTCGATGCCGCCGCAATGCAGCCTTGGTACCGGACGCGTCGCTGGCGTCCCTGGAGCGCCCTGCGCCGAGCACTGCGCAGGCTGCGCGACTCCTTGCTGCGGCGTTGAGGCGGGCCTGCCGCGATGCGCGGAAGCGTCATTTTCTGGGGTTTGCACGTTTTCAAAGGTGAATACAAGAAAACTGCATGCCATCGTGTTTTTATCCGTGATGACGAAATATTTTTGCGTTGAATGGTTAAAAAAGCAGTTTAAGTGCGTGGAGGATTTTGAGGTTTCTCTCTGTGGCACTGTGAAGTGCGCCCCCCGTGCTGCCATGGCCATGTTGCACTGCGAAAAATGACTGTGCTACATTCAGTTCCCATGCAAGCCCGTACCTCCTTCTACTTTTACTTTTGGTTCTCCTCCCCGGCGGAAGAGAGGTAAGCGCGCGCACCCGAACAAACCTCCCTCAGAACCGCCGAAGCTGCAGAGCCCGGCGGTTTTTTGTTTTTCCCCTCCCGATTCTTCGCTCCGTTTTCCACGATCCATCTTTCCTCACGAAAGCAAGCAATGACTGCTCATCAAGCTTCCCTCGCCGATTCCTGGTATCGCGGCGGTTCCCAAAAGACTGGCCAAACCGACGACGCACGTATCAAGGACATCACCGTGTTGCCCCCTCCCGAGCACCTCATTCGCTTCTTCCCCATCCGCGGTACGGCCGTCGAAACCCTGATCGGCGATACCCGCCGCACCATCCACAACATCATGGCTGGCGAGGATGACCGCCTGCTGGTCATCGTCGGCCCCTGCTCCATCCACGATCCGGCGGCCGCCATCGAGTACGCGCGCCGCCTGGCGCCCATACGCGAGCAGTACAAGGACACGCTGGAGATCGTGATGCGCGTGTACTTCGAAAAGCCGCGCACCACCGTGGGCTGGAAGGGGCTGATCAACGATCCCTACCTGGACCAGAGCTACCGCATCGACGAGGGCCTGCGCATTGCGCGGCAATTGCTGATCGACATCAACCGCCTGGGCGTGCCGGCCGCCAGCGAGTTCCTGGACGTGATCTCTCCCCAGTACATCGCCGATCTGATCAGCTGGGGCGCCATCGGTGCGCGCACCACGGAAAGCCAGGTCCACCGTGAACTGGCCTCGGGCATCTCGGCGCCCATCGGCTTCAAGAACGGCACGGACGGCAACATCCGCATCGCCACCGACGCCATCCAGTCGGCCAGCCGTGGCCACCACTTCCTGTCGGTACACAAGAATGGCCAGGTTGCCATCGTGAACACGGCGGGCAACCAGGATTGCCACGTCATCCTGCGCGGCGGCAAGACTCCCAACTACGACGCCGCCAACGTGGCCGCTGCCTGCGAGGACCTCGAAAAGGCGGGCCTGACGCCCACGCTGATGGTCGACTGCAGTCACGCCAACAGCTCCAAGCAGCATGAGCGCCAGAAGGACGTGGCCCGCGACATCGCCGGACAGATCAGCGGCGGCTCGCGCAGCGTGTTCGGCGTGATGATCGAAGGCCATCTCGTGGGCGGCGCCCAGAAGTTCACGCCCGGCAAGGACGAAGTGGCTGCCCTGACCTACGGCCAGAGCATTACCGACGCCTGCCTGGGCTGGGATGATTCCCTGGCCACGCTGGCCGAGCTGTCCGACGCCGTGCTGCAGCGCCGCGTCAAGCAGACCGAGGCGGCAGCAGCCTTGGTGGCTGCCTGAGGCGCAAAAGAAAACGGGGCGTCTGCGCCCCGTTTTTCGTGCCTGGCCGCTCCGTGGTCAGTGGGACGATGTGGCGTCCGGCGGCGTCAGACCGCACTGGTTCAGCGTGTCGTCTATGCCCTGCAGCAGGGCCAACAACTGGCGCTTGTCGAATTCCACGGGCTGGCTCCACTCATGTTCGGCCAGCGGATGCACGTGGCTTTGGCAGGGCAACTGGCCGCCGGCCTCGATCACGGCACGCAGCCGGGGCAGGAAAACCCACTGCAGCCATTGCTGCAGCTTGAGCGTGTCGTACATGAAGGGCATGGTCGACGCCATGGCCTCGGGGCTTGGCGCCACGGCCGACCAGAGGCTCTGGCCGCGCAGCTCATCTTCGAGCTGCTGCAGCAGGTCAAGCAGTTTCTGGTGTGTGGTGTCGGTCGTCATGCGATGCGGTTGATGAAGAATCGGGGTCCAATCTGCAGGCGATTGTACGTTTGCACCTTGAAGCGGGCGCCGTGCCGCCATGAAACACCTGCTGCTGGCAGTGCCAGCCCCAGGCTGCGGCGCTTGCGCCATGTCAGCTTGCCCGAGGTGTGGAAAAGGCGCTTGCGGTTAAGCTCGCGGTATGAGTAACGACCCTGTCCGCGCGAGCAGGCACGGGGTTGTATCCAGTAATGACGAGAGGAGTTCCATGCGCAGCGAAGTGATTGTGGTGTTGGATGCCGGAAAAGAGTACCGCACGGACACCAACGGGCTCACCCCCATGAGTTCCGATGAAGGACGGCATTGGCTGGACCAGCAGTTCATCTCCATGGACTGCGAGCCCCTGCGTGCCAGCGGCAAGGTACTGCTGGCCGACAAGCTGGTGGTGGTGGCGCGCGCGGCGCGTTCGCGTGCCGGGCTGTTCGACGACGAGCAGTGGCGCAACAGCTATGCCGTTGCAGCCCAGGCCGTGCTGTCCAAGCCGCTGATCCGTGTCGACGTGCCCGCCATGTCCATCAGCTACTGACGGCTGACAGGCGAAGGCACATGAAAGAAGCCCGGGCATGTCCCGGGCTTCTTTCATTGGGGTGGGGCTTGCTTGCGCTTTGTTCAGCCTGCGGCCTGCAGGGCAGCCAGCAGCTTGGGATGTATGCCGCCGAAGCCGCCGTTGCTCATGCACACCACCTGGTCGCCCGGCCGGGCGGCTGCGAGGATCTGTCCGATCAGCGTGTCCATGTCGCCTGCCACCTGCGCCTTGCGGCCAGGGCCCACGCCCAGGGGATGCAGCGCCTCGGCGGCGTCCCAGTCCAGGCCGGCCGTGTGGCAGAACACCAGATCGGCGCTTTCCAGGGACCAGGGCAGTTGCGACTTCATGGTGCCCAGCTTCATGGTGTTGCTGCGCGGCTCGAACACCGCAAGGATGCGTGCCTGGCTGCCGAGTTTGCGGCGCAGGCCGTCCAGCGTGGTGCGTATGGCCGTGGGGTGGTGGGCGAAGTCGTCGTAGACGGATACGCCGCCCGCCATGCCGCGCAGCTCCATGCGTCGCTTGACGTTCTGAAAGCGCGCCAGCGCCTCGCAGGCCTGTGCCGGCGTCACGCCCACGTGCTCGGCTGCCGCAATGGCGGCCAGCGCGTTGAGCTGGTTGTGTTCCCCGGTCAGCGCCCATTCCAGGCGGGCCACCTTGCGGCCACGGTGCAGCACGTCGAAGGCGCTCGGATCGCCCTCTGCGCTGAAGTCGCTGACCACCGCCCCGAAGCTGGAAACCTCGCTCCAGCAGCCCTGGTGCAGCACGCGGGTGATGCTTTCCTCGATGCCGTTGACAACAAGCCGGCCCGAAGCGGGGACGGTGCGCACCAGATGGTGGAACTGGCGTTCGATGGCACCGAGATCCTCGAAGATGTCGGCGTGATCGAACTCCAGGTTGTTGAGCACGGCCGTGCGCGGGCGGTAGTGCACGAACTTGCTGCGCTTGTCGAAGAAGGCCGTGTCGTATTCATCGGCCTCGATGACGAAGACGGGCTCCGCGCCGGCCGGGCCCTCGCCTGGCGTCGGGCGCCTGGATGCACCCAGGCGGGCCGAGACGCCGAAGTCCAGCGGCACGCCGCCGACCAGAAAGCCCGGGGCCAGGCCTGCGCATTCGAGAATCCAGGCCAGCATCGACGTCGTGGTCGTCTTGCCATGCGTGCCGGCCACGGCCAGCACATGGCGCGGGCAGGATGGATGGTGCAGCACATGTTCGCAAAGCCATTGCGGCCCGCTGGTGTAGGGAGCGCCGCTTTCGAGGATTGCCTCCATCAGCGGGAACTTGGGGCTGCCGTCGGGCAGGCGCGCGCGGCTGACCACGTTGCCTACGACATACATGTCGGGTTGCAGGGTCATCTGGTCGGCGCCGTAGCCCTCGATCAGCTCGATGCCCAGTGCACGCAGCTGATCGCTCATCGGCGGGTAGACGCCGGCGTCGCAGCCTGTGACGCGGTGCCCAGCCTCGCGCGCCAGCGCGGCCAGTCCGCCCATGAAGGTGCCGCAGATGCCCAGAATATGTATGTGCATGGCCGGGCATTCTACGGTTGCCGCCATGTCCGGGATGGCTGGCCTGCAAAAACAGGAGCTTGCGGCCCAGCAGGCACCGGGTCCCGGAAACACAAGGTTGCGAAATCGCCGGTGCAAGGCGCTGGCGGGAACATGCAAAGCCCGTCAGCGGCCGGCGTTGCCGCGGCTTGGGTCACAATGGCCCGGGGCCATCCGCAGGGAAGGCCTCTTATATATATGTAGGGATACAGCGGATCGTAAAGCCATGGACCAAGCCACTGCCGAAATTGCCCAGACTGCGGCCCGCCTCGTGGTCGAGGAAGGTCTGGAATGGGGGCCTGCCAAGCACCGCGCTGTGCGCCAGCTGGGACTGCCCTCGCGCACTGCGCTGCCGGGCAATGACCTGGTGGAAGAAGCTGTGCGCGAATACATCGCCCTGTTCTGCGCCGACACCCAGCCCCAGGAACTGCAGGCCCTGCGCGAGCTGGCTCTGCAATGGATGGATCGCCTGGCCGAGTTCCGTCCCCACCTGGCCGGCGCCGTCTGGCGCGGCACGGCCACGCGCCTGTCCGATATTTATCTGCAACTGTTCTGCGACGACCCCAAATCGGCAGAGATCGCACTGATCAACCAGCATGTGAACTACGAACCCAGCACCGTGACGGGATTCACCGGCCAGAGCGTGGAGGCGCTGAGCATCCATGCCTTCTGCCGCCCGCTGAACGAGGATGTGGGTGTGCACCTGCTGGTCCATGATCTTGACGATCTGCGCGGCGCGCTCAAGCCCGATGGACAGGGGCGCAGCCCGCGTGGCAGCGCAGAGGCATTGCGCAAGCTGTTGAACCAGGACGAAGGGGAGGCCGACCGTGGCTGATTCCGTGGATGCAGGTCAAAACACATCTTCCCGCCGCCGCTGGCTGATGGGCGGCGTTGCCGCCGCTGCGGGACTGGGTGGCGCCGGATTGGCCTGGTGGCGATTTCAGCCCCATGCCATGGAGTCCAGCGCCGAAGAGCAGCTGTGGCAGCAGCGTTTCATCACGCCGGATGGCTCGGCCATGACGCTGTCGCGCTGGCGTGGCAAGCCGGTGCTGGTCAATTTCTGGGCCACCTGGTGCCCGCCGTGCGTGCGCGAACTGCCCATGCTGGATGCCTTCTCGGCACGCCAAGACCAGCATGGCATTCAGGTCATTGGCCTGGCCGTGGACAAGCCCGAGGCAGTGCAGCGCTTTCTGGGCCGCACACCCCTGCGTTTCCCCGTGGCGCTGGCGGTGGAAGGCGGTCTGGGCCTGACCCGCTCGCTCGGCAATCTGCAGGGCGGACTGCCCTTCACCGTGCTGCTCGGCGAGGATGGCCTGGTGCGGCAACGTAAAATAGGTGAGCTTACTACCGAAGATCTGGCTTCCTGGAGCGCAAAAGGCTGATTTCCGCAGCGACCGAGCCTGTGCAGGCTCAGGAAATCCCCGAATTCCATGGCGACGTTGATGAAAAATATGCCTCAAAGCACGCAGAAGGGCGAAATTGGAGTAAATTCGCGCCCTATTTAGTTGTTAGCCGCTGGAGCTCCCATGGATTTGCGAAAACTCAAGACCCTCATTGATCTGGTGTCCGAATCGAACGTGTCGGAACTGGAGATCACCGAAGCAGAGGGCAAGGTCCGGATCGTCAAGAGCGAAGGCGCCGTGGTGCAGCACTACGTGGCTGCGCCCATGCAGGCTCCGATGGCTGCGCCCGTGGCAGCACCTGTGGCCGCTCCCGCAGCAGCGCCCGTGGCAGCCCCTGCCGAGGCAGCCGTCGCGGGACATGTGGTGAAGTCGCCCATGGTCGGCACCTTCTACCGCGCATCCAGCCCTGGCGGCAAGCCTTTCGTGGAAGTGGGCAACCAGGTCAAGGAAGGCGAGACCATCTGCATCATCGAAGCGATGAAGATTCTCAACGAGATCGAGGCCGACAAGAGCGGCACCATTACCCGCATCCTGGGTGAAAACGGCCAGGCCGTCGAGTACGGCCAGCCCCTGTTCGTGATCGAGTAACCTGCAGGCGAGCGATGCCGCAAGCGGCACGACGCCCTGGCGCGAACGCATGCCGCGGCGCGACAGAGCAATTGGCTCAACTGACGGCTTCGGCCTGCGTACCGCCGCAGGCACCAAGCCGCGAGGACCTTCATGTTTAAGAAAATTTTGGTTGCCAACCGGGGCGAGATCGCCCTGCGCATCCAGCGCGCCTGCCGTGAACTGGGCATCAAGGCGGTGATGGTGTATTCCGAGGCCGACCGTGACGCAAAGTACGTCAAGCTGGCCGACGAGGCCGTGTGCATCGGCCCCGCTCCTTCGCCGCTGAGCTACCTCAACATGCCGGCCATCATCTCGGCCGCCGAGGTGACCGACGCCGAGGCGATCCACCCTGGCTACGGCTTTCTCAGCGAGAACGCCGACTTTGCCGAGCGCGTGGAAAAGAGCGGCTTCACCTTCATCGGCCCCACGCCCGACAACATCCGCACCATGGGTGACAAGGTCTCGGCCAAGCAGGCCATGATCAAGGCGGGCGTGCCCTGCGTGCCGGGCTCGGACGGCGAACTGCCCGACGATCCGGTGCAGATCCGTCGCATCGCCAAGGCCGTGGGCTATCCGGTGATCATCAAGGCCGCAGGCGGCGGCGGTGGCCGTGGCATGCGCGTGGTGCATACCGAGGCGGCGCTGATCAATGCCGTGCAGATGACCAAGGCCGAGGCCGGTGCGGCCTTCGGCAATCCGGCCGTCTACATGGAGAAGTTCCTGCAGAACCCGCGCCATGTGGAAATCCAGATCCTGGCCGACAACCATCGCAATGCCGTCTACCTGGGCGAGCGCGACTGCTCCATGCAGCGCCGCCACCAGAAGGTCATCGAGGAAGCGCCGGCTCCCGGCATTCCCCGTCGCCTGGTCGAGAAGATCGGCGAGCGCTGCGCTGCAGCCTGCAAGAAGCTGGGCTACCGTGGCGCAGGCACCTTCGAGTTCCTCTACGAAAACGGCGAGTTCTACTTCATCGAGATGAACACGCGCGTGCAGGTGGAGCATCCGGTGACGGAACTGATCACGGGCGTGGACATCGTTCGCACCCAGATCATGGTGGCCGCAGGCGAGAAGCTGCCTTTCACCCAGCGCCAGATCAATGCCCAGCTCAAGGGCCATGCGATCGAATGCCGCGTGAATGCCGAGGACCCCTACAACTTCATGCCTTCGCCAGGCCGCATCACCATGTGGCATGCGCCCGGTGGCCCGGGCGTGCGCGTGGACTCGCACGTCTACAACAACTACTTCGTGCCGCCGAACTACGACTCCATGATCGGCAAGATCATCGTTCACGGCGACACGCGCGAGCAGGCGCTGGCACGCATGCGCACTGCGCTGCTGGAGACCGTGGTCGAAGGCATCAAGACCAACATCCCGCTGCACCAGGACCTGATGGTGGACGCCAAGTTCATGGAAGGCGGCACCAACATCCACTACCTGGAAGAGTGGCTGGCGCACCGCAACGCCAACAAGCGTTGAGCGGGTCACCCGATCGACCATGCATGCTGGCCCCCGGCGACGGCGGCCGGCATTTTTCATTGATTGCTTAGAAAAGGATGGGCCCATGTTCGAGTTGAGCCTGCTGTGCCCGGAAGACCGGGTCGAAACCATCAGCGATGCACTGGATGCGCTGGACGCCCTGAGCGTATCGGTCGAGGACGCCGACGCGCAGACCGAGGCCGAGCAGGCCCTGTTCGGCGAGCCCGGCATGCCGCCACCCAAGGACGGCTGGCAGCGCAGCCGCCTGGTGGCGCTGTTCCCCACGCAGCAAGCGGCCGAAGAGGCACGTGATCTGCTGCTGCCCCAGGACTTCTTCGAGGGCTGCAGCATCATCGCCGTCAAGCAGGTGCCCGAGCAGGACTGGGTGCGCCTGACGCAGTCGCAGTTCGCCCCCGTGGACATCACCCCCGAATTCTGGATTGTTCCCACCTGGCACGAGCTGCCGCCGCAGGCGCGCGTGAGCATCCGCCTGGACCCGGGCCTGGCCTTCGGCACGGGTACGCACCCGACCACGCGCATGTGCCTGCGCTGGATCGCACGCCAGCCCGAGGGCAGCCTGGGGCGCACGCTGGACTACGGCTGCGGCTCCGGCATCCTGGCCATCGGTGCGGCCAAGTTCGGTGCCACCGACATCGACGCGGTGGACATCGACCCGGCTGCCGTGGAGTCCACGCGCTACAACGCCGATGCCAACGCCGTGCAGTTGAAGGCCGGCCTGCCCGATGCCGTGACGGGTGAATACCGCACCGTGCTGGCCAACATCCTGGCCACGCCGCTCAAGGTGCTGGCGCCGCTGCTGTGCGCCCGCGTGGCGGAGGGTGGAAGCCTGGTGCTGGCCGGCATCCTGGAGCGCCAGGCCGACGAACTCAAGCAGGCCTACGCGCCGTACCTGGCACTCGAAGTCGCCGACAGCGAAGATGGCTGGATCCTGATGACCGCGCGCCGCGCGGCCTGATTTGCGCCACGAGTCCCTGCGCGGCTGCCGCCTTCATGGCGCGGGCCGCGAGCAGCTGCCTACAATCGATCGCTGATGAGCCAAGTCACCCGCTGTCCTGCCTGTGGAACCCGCTTCAAAGTGGTGGCCGACCAGCTGCGAATTTCGCAGGGGTGGGTGCGCTGCGGCGTCTGCCATGAAGTGTTCGATGCATCCGAGGATCTGCAGCCCCTGCCGGCCACGCCTGCGCATGCCGCCGGCAATCCCGTGGCGGGCGGGGCATCGCTCGATGGGCCGGAATTCGAGGACGATGACATCCGCGAATTCCGGGAGTCCATGTGGCTGCCGACGGCGCCCGTGGGGCTGCCGGGGCGGGGTGCTCCGGCACCGGCTGCAGCCACGGCAACTGCTGCAAGCACGGCGCCTGCTGCCAGGGTCGAGCCTTCGCCTGCCGTGCCGCCTGCCGAAGCTGCGGCTCCGCAGGCGCCCGCGCCCGCGCCCGCGTCCCCGGCACCGCCTGCGCAGACCCCTTCGGCTTTTGCCGCCGACGATCCGGGCCGCGAGCTGCCTGGTGCGTCACTGGTGGACGAGATCCTGGCGGCGTCCGTGGCTGCACCAGCGGCGCAGCCCCAGCCTGACGCGCGGCAGGGGCCGGCGGTGGCGTCCCCGCCCAGCCTGGAGCCCGAACCCGAGCCTGAACCCCAGCCCGAGCCTGAACACAAGCCTGTTTCCGCGCCATCGCCGCACAAGGTGGATGGTGCCGTGCCGTCCCAGAAAGCCGATGCGCCTTCGCTGTCCGTCCCGACGGGCCTGGTCCGTGAATCGGAGCGGCAGGCGCAGGTATCCGTGCCTTCGCCGGAGTTCTCCCGCTGGCCCGACAGCGACGGCGAGGGTGGCAGCGACGACCAGCCTGCGCTGCCCGAGGCCGAGCCCGGCTTTGTGCGTCAGGCGCGGCGCAAGGCCTTCTGGCGCCGGCCTGCCGTACGCGTGGCCCTTGTGCTGGGCTGCCTGCTGGGCGCAAGCGCTTTGGCAGGCCAGGTGATGTGGGGCCAGCGCGATGCGCTGGCCGTGCAGCATCCTTCGCTGGCGCCCACGCTGCAGACCCTGTGCGCCATGGCGGGCTGCGAGCTGCAGCCGCGCCGACAGATCGGCGATGTGGTGATCGGCAGTTCGGGTTTTCGGCAGCTGCCGCGCAACGGCCAGTACCAATGGAGCCTGAGCCTGGAGAACCGTTCCGACTTCCCCGTGGCCATGCCCGCTGTCGAACTCACGCTCACCGATGCGCAGGACAAGCTGCTGCTGCGGCGCGTGATCCGGCTCGACCAGTTCGGTGCCCCCGCGCAGATCGAGGGCCATGGCGAATGGAGCGTGACCGCCCCGGTCGAAGTGCAGGGCCTGGAGTCCGCCGTTGCCGGTTACCGCGCCCTGGTTTTTTATCCCTGATTCCCCTGACTCTTCAAGAAAGCCGAGACACACCATGGCCGCTCTCATCTGCGGATCGCTTGCGTTCGACAACATCATGACCTTCGACGGAAGGTTTGCCGACCAGATCCTGCCTGACCAGTTGCACATCCTCAATGTGTCCTTCCTGGTGCCCACGCTGCGCCGCGATTTCGGCGGGTGCGCGGGCAACATCGCCTATGCGCTGAGGCTGCTGGGGGGCGATGCCTGGCCCATGGCCATGGTGGGCAGTGACGGTGCCGACTATGTGCAGCGCCTGCAGGAGCTGGGCGTGCACACGGCGCACATCGGCCAGTTGCAGGACACGCACACGGCCCAGTGCATGATCATGACCGACCGCGACAACAACCAGATCACGGCCTTCCACCCGGGCGCCATGATGCAGGCCCACGGCAACCGCATCACGCCCGAACTCAGGGAGCAGGTGCGCGTGGGCATCATCGCTCCCGATGGCCGCGAGGCCATGATCGAGCATGCCCAGCAGTTCAAGGCTGCAGGCATTCCCTTCGTCTTCGATCCGGGCCAGGGCCTGCCCATGTTCGACGGGCAGGATCTGCGCCGCTTCATCGAGCAGGCCGACTGGGTGGCCGTGAACGACTATGAAGCCCGCATGCTCAGCGAGCGCACGGGCTGGAGCCTGGAGCAGATTTCAGGGCAGGTGCAGGGCCTGGTGGTGACGCTGGGCGCGCAAGGCTGCGAGGTCTGGGTGCAAGGCACCAAGACCCCGGTGGCGCCTGTGCAGCCCGCTGCCGTGGTCGACCCCACGGGCTGTGGCGACGCGTGGCGTGGCGCCCTGCTTTTCGGCCTGGAGCGTGGCTGGGATCTGGTGCGTTGTGCAGAACTGGGCAACCGCCTGGGTGCGCTCAAGATTGCCAGCCGCGGCCCGCAGAACTACGTGCTGGACTTCGCCAAGCCCTGAGGCGGTGATCGCCGGGTGGCGGTACAGCCGCCATCGTCGCAATGAAAAAAGCCCGACTCGAAAGAGCCGGGCTTTTTGCTTTGAGACCGGAGAAGTCTCAGGGCTTGCTGCCTGTGGGGAAGGGCCATGCGGCTTGGGGTGCCAGGCGGGTTTGCGCGATGGGCGCGGGTGCGGCAGCGGGAGCTGCAGGCGCGGCAGCGGCGGGAGCTGCTGCGGCCTTCTTGGGAGCAGCGGCCTTCTTCGGCGCTGCAGCCTTCTTGGCGGGAGCGGCAGGAGCTGCTGCAGCCTTGGCGGGTGCTGCTGCGGGCTTGGCAGCCGGTGCAGCGGCGGGCTTCTTGGCCGCAGGAGCTGCAGCCTTCTTGGCGGGAGCTGCGGCCTTCTTGGCGGCAGGAGCAGCAGCCTTCTTGGCAGGCGCGGCAGCCTTCTTTGCAGCAGGAGCAGCAGCCTTCTTGGCGGGCGCTGCGGCCTTCTTGGCAGCAGGCGCAGCAGCCTTCTTGGCAGGAGCTGCGGCCTTCTTGGCAGCAGGAGCAGCAGCCTTCTTGGCGGGAGCAGCGGCCTTCTTTGCAGCAGGAGCAGCAGCCTTCTTGGCAGGAGCGGCGGCCTTCTTGGCGGCAGGCGCAGCAGCCTTCTTGGCGGGAGCTGCGGCCTTCTTGGCAGCAGGAGCAGCAGCCTTCTTGGCGGGAGCAGCGGCCTTCTTTGCAGCAGGAGCAGCAGCCTTCTTGGCGGGAGCAGCGGCCTTCTTTGCAGCAGGAGCAGCAGCCTTCTTTGCAGCAGGAGCAGCAGCCTTCTTGGCAGGAGCGGCGGCCTTCTTGGCAGCAGGAGCTGCAGCCTTCTTGGCGGGAGCAGCGGCCTTCTTCGCAGCAGGCGCAGCAGCCTTCTTGGCGGGAGCGGCAGCCTTCTTTGCAGCAGGAGCCGCAGCCTTCTTGGCGGGCGCTGCCTTGGCAGTGGCCGTGGCTTTCTTCACGGCTTCAGCCTTGGGGGCGGCCGCCTTTTTGGCGGTGGTCTTCTTGTCGGTGGGGGCCTTGGTAGAGGCCGTCTTCTTCGCAGTTGCCATCATCTTCTCCTTCGTTGATTTGCACAAAACACTTCGGGGTACGGGGCTCCGAAGCGATTCAATGCGATGTGGAGTGACGCATCGCAATGAACACGGAGACGCCCCACGCCGCAACACCATCGGTATTGCAAAAGCGTGAAGCGCGTCATGGTTCGCATTGTGCCTGCAGAGAAGCGATTAATCCCAGGAAAGTGCGCCTCCGGTTTGATACTCGATGACGCGTGTCTCAAAGAAGTTACGTTCCTTCTTCAAATCGATCATCTCGCTCATCCAGGGGAACGGGTTTTCCTCGTTGGGGAACAGGGCCTCCAGGCCGATCTGCGTGGCGCGGCGGTTGGCGATGTAGCGCAGGTAGCCCTTGAACATCGATGCGTTCATGCCCAGCACGCCGCGCGGCATGGTGTCCTCTGCGTAGCGGTATTCCAGCTCGACGGCCTTGACGAAAAGCGCCGTGATTTCTTCCTTGAATTCGGGTGTCCACAGCTGCGGATTTTCGAGCTTGAGCTGGTTGATCAGGTCGATGCCGAAGTTGCAGTGCATGGACTCGTCGCGCAGGATGTACTGGTACTGCTCGGCAGCGCCGGTCATCTTGTTCTGACGGCCCAGGGCCAGGATCTGCGTGAAGCCCACGTAGAAGAACAGGCCCTCCATCAGGCAGGCGAAAACGATGAGCGACTTCAGCAGCGTCTGGTCGGTCTCGAAGGTGCCGGTCTTGAAGCTGGGGTCCATGATCGCCTCGATGAAGGGGATCAGGAATTCGTCCTTGTCGCGGATGGAGGGAACCTCGAGATAGGCGTTGAAGATCTCGCCTTCATCCAGACCCAGCGACTCCACGATGTACTGGTAGGCGTGGGTGTGGATGGCTTCCTCGAAGGCCTGGCGCAGCAGGAACTGGCGGCACTCGGGTGCGGTGATGTGGCGGTAGGTGCCCAGCACGATGTTGTTGGCCGCCAGCGAGTCGGCCGTCACGAAGAAGCCCAGGTTGCGCTTGACGATGCGGCGCTCGTCCTCGGTCAGGCCGTTGGGGTCCTTCCACAGGGCGATGTCGCGGTTCATGTTCACTTCCTGCGGCATCCAGTGGTTGGCGCAGGTGGCCAGGTACTTTTCCCAGGCCCACTTGTACTTGAAGGGCACCAGCTGGTTGACGTCGGTCTTGGCGTTGATGATTCGCTTGTCGGCGGCGTTGACGCGCTGGTGTGTGCCGGTGGCGGGGGCAGCTCCTGCGCCGGTCGGCGTGTTCGAGAGAGTGGCGTCGTCGTCAAAGGTCAGCATTGCAATTTTCTCCGGCATGCCCTGAGGCATATGTTCAGTTCATTCGGTGCGAAAGAGGCCTCTCTTTCTGCTCCGGTCAATGTAGGACCATGGGTGGCCTGGCATGTTGAGCAGGCCCAAGGTCCATGGCGAAGATCCTGCGCATGGCGCTGGCTGGCGGGCAGGGCGCGGGGCCTGCGCCGTGGCGAGGCCCCGCGCTGCGCGGCTTACTGGCAGGCTTCGCAGCCGGGATCGTCGATGGCGCAGAACTTGATGTCCGTCGCCGGGGCCTGGGCGCGTGCGGCGGCTGCCGCGGCTTCCAGGGCGCTGGAGGTGCTCACGGCAGCGGGCTGGGCGGCAGCCGTGGGCACTGCGTTGAGCACGCGGCTTTGCACCGTGGACTTCTCGATGTTGGTGGCGCTGGTGGTGCGCAGGTAGTAGGTGGTCTTCAGGCCACGCAGCCAGGCCAGCTTGTAGGTGTCGTCCAGCTTCTTGCCCGAGGCGCCGGCCATGTAGATGTTCAGGCTCTGGGCCTGGTCGATCCACTTCTGGCGGCGTGCAGCGGCCTCGACCAGCCAGGTGGGCTCGACCTCGAAGGCGGTGGCGTACAGGTTCTTGACGTCCTGGGGCACGCGGTCGATGGGGCGCAGCGAGCCGTCGAAATGCTTGAGGTCCATGACCATCACGTCGTCCCACAGGCCCAGGCGCTTCAGGTCGCGCACCAGGTACTGGTTGATGACGGTGAACTCGCCGGACAGGTTGGACTTGACCGACAGGTTGCCGAACGAAGGCTCGATGGAGGCATCGACGCCGACGATGTTGGAGATGGTCGCCGTGGGGGCGATGGCCACGCAGTTGGAGTTGCGCATGCCGTGCTGGCCGATCTTGGCGCGCAGCGCATCCCAGTCCAGGCGCGAGGAACGGTCCACTTCCACGTAGCCGCCGCGGGCCTTCTCCAGCAGGTTCAGCGTGTCCAGCGGCAGGATGCCCTGGTCCCACAGCGAGCCCTTGTAGCTGGAGTACTGGCCGCGTTCCCTGGCCAGTTCGGTGGAGGCCCAGTAGGCGTAGTAGCAGATGGCTTCCATCGACTGGTCGGCGAACTCGACGGCCGCGTCGCTGGCGTAGGCGATGCGCATTTCATAGAGCGCATCCTGGAAGCCCATCAGGCCCAGGCCCACGGGGCGATGGCGCAGGTTGGAGTCCTTGGCCTTCTGCACGGCGTAGTAGTTGATGTCGATCACGTTGTCCAGCATGCGCATGGCCGTGGTGATGGTCTTGCGCAGCTTGCCGTGGTCGATGGCGCCGTTGGTGATGTGGCGCGCCAGGTTGACCGAGCCCAGGTTGCAGACGGCGGTCTCGGTGTCGCTGGTGTTCAGCGTGATCTCGGTGCACAGGTTGGACGAGTGCACCACGCCGGCGTGCTGCTGGGGCGAGCGCACGTTGCAGGGGTCCTTGAAGGTGACCCAGGGGTGGCCGGTCTCGAACAGCATGGACAGCATCTTGCGCCACAGGTCCACGGCCGGGATGCGCTTGAACAGCTTGAGCTCGCCGGTGTCGGCCTTGGTTTCGTAGGCCGTGTAGGCGCGCTCGAAGGCTGCGCCGAAGAGGTCGTGCAGGTCGCCGACATCGGAGGGCGAGAACAGGGTCCACTGGCCCTTTTCCATGACGCGCTTCATGAACAGGTCGGGAATCCAGTTCGCCGTGTTCATGTCGTGCGTGCGGCGGCGGTCGTCGCCCGTGTTCTTGCGCAGCTCGAGGAATTCCTCGATGTCCAGGTGCCAGGTCTCCAGGTACGTGCAGACGGCGCCCTTGCGCTTGCCGCCCTGGTTCACGGCCACGGCCGTGTCGTTGACCACCTTGAGGAAGGGCACCACGCCCTGCGACTCGCCGTTCGTGCCCTTGATGCGCGAACCCAGGGCGCGCACGCGCGTCCAGTCGTTGCCCAGGCCGCCGGCGAACTTGGACAGCAGGGCGTTTTCCTTGATCGACTCATAGATGCCGTCCAGATCGTCGGGCACCGTGGTCAGGTAGCACGAAGACAGCTGCGAGCGCAGCGTGCCGCTGTTGAACAGCGTGGGCGTGCTGCTCATGAAGTCGAAGGAAGACAGCAGTTCGTAGAACTCGATGGCGCGCGCGTTGCGGTCCTCTTCCTGCAGCGCCAGGCCCATGGCCACGCGCATGAAGAAGGACTGGGGCAGCTCGATGCGCGTCTTGCGCACGTGCAGGAAGTAGCGGTCATACAGGGTCTGCAGGCCCAGGTAGTCGAACTGCTGGTCGCGTTCGGCCTTGAGGGCGGCAGCCAGGCGGGGCAGGTCGTAGTTCAGCAGCTCGGGGTTGAGCAGCTCGTTGTCCACGCCCTTCTGGATGAAGCCGGGGAAGTAGGCGGCGTAGGCCGACTGGATGTCGGCAGGCTGCACGTCATGGCCCATGACCTCGCGCACGATGGTGTGCAGCAGCAGGCGGGCGGTGACGTAGGTGTAGTCGGGGTCCTTTTCGATCAGCGTGCGCGCGGCCAGGATGGAGGCCTTGAAGACTTCTTCGATCGGCACGCCGTCGTACAGGTTGCGCAGCGTCTCGGCAACGATGGGCGCGGCCTGGATGTCGGCATTGAGGTTGCGGCAGGAGGCCTCGATCAGGGCCAGCAGGCGGGCCTGGTCCAGCGGAACGCGCTGGCCGTTGTCGGTCACATGCAGCACGGGGGCGGGCGCGGCCGCAGCGGCGGCAGCGGCCTCGGCGGCCTTCTTCTGCTCGGCACGCTCCTGGTTGCGGCGGTCGCGGTACAGCACGTAGGCGCGCGCCACGTCGTGGTGGCCGCCGCGCATCAGGCCCAGCTCGACCTGGTCCTGCACGTCTTCAATATGGAAGGTGCCGCCGCCCGGACGCGAGCGCAGCAGGGCGCGCACCACGGCCTGGGTGAGCTCGTCCACGGTCTCGCGCACGCTGGCGGAGGCAGCGCCCTGGGCGCCGCGCACGGCCAGGAAGGCCTTGGTCAGCGCGACGGCGATCTTTTGCGGGGTGAAGGGCACCACGTCGCCGCTGCGGCGGATGATCTGGTAGCCGTCCTGCACGGACAGGTGATGGGCGGAGGAAGGATTGGCAGCATCACCGTGCGCAGCGGGAGCCAAAGAATTCAGTGCTTCTTGCATGAGTTTCCTCAACGGGTGTTTGTGGATAGAACGGACGCGGACCTGCACTGGGGGCAGGCTTGCTGGGAGATGGAATCGGGGCCGGATGTGCACACCGTTTTCACAGGGTGTGCACAGCTTGTGAACACTAGATATGGTGTCCGGCGTGCTCTCAGGCACTACCTGTAGTGTATCGCCGTCTCATGTACACGGGGTACTCACGGCCGGAAAACCGCTGTTTGCGCTGCGCCAAAACAGTGCCCAGCATGCAAGCCCATAGCAGCAGATCACCGCTGCGCGGTGGCTGGCGGGCGATGGCCTGTCGCAAGCCGCTACAGCCTTGCCGCTGCGCCGGTCGGACCGCCGAAAGCCCCATGAACAGTGGGGCTGCGACACATGCGTGAATTTGTAAAAAAAGATCAGGCCGGCCCTGCGTGCGCCTGCGCGCCACATGGGTTGCTTTCTGGATTGACAGCGCACTTTTCCTGGGCCTGTGGACAAGCCGGCCTGCGTGCAAGGCCTGGCGCAGTCCGGCAGGAGGGTGTGTGCTTACGTGGAGGGCTGGCCGGCGCGGGGCGGCAGCTGCCAGTTCGCCGTGGCCTGGTGACGGGACAGCAGCCCGCGCAGCCGGGGCCAGTCGAAGCCGGGGCCGGGATCGCGTTTGCGGCCGGGCGCAATGTGCTCATGGCCTGCGAGATGGGCGACGGGGTAGCGTGCGGCGATGGCTTCGCACAGGTTCTCCAGGGTCGCATATTGCGCCGGCTCGAACGGCAGTCCCTCCAGGCCCTCCAGCTCTATGCCGATGGAGTCGTCGTTGCAGCGGTCCTTGCCGCGCCAGCTGGAGGCGCCCGCATGCCAGGCGCGCGCGTCACAGTCCACAAATTGCCAGACCTCGCCCAGGCGCGTGACGAAGAAATGGGCCGACACCTCCAGGCCGCGTATGCCCTGGTAGTAAGGATGGGCGTCCCAGTCGAGCTGGTTGGTGAACAGTTGCTGGACCGCCCCCGTGCCGTACTCGCCGGGGGGCAGGCTGATGGAGTGCACGACGACCAGATCGACCAGGGCCTGGGCCGGGCGCTCGCCGAAGTTGGGCGAGGGCAGGTGGCGTGCCTGTTGCAGCCAGCCGCCTTGCCAGGTCCAGGCCGGGGCCGTGGTAGCTGGTGCCTGCGGATCAGGCTTCGCCATGGCCGCCTCCGTCCGCCTCGGCGCTGGCGTCGCCGGGCAGGGCGATGTTCAGCCGGTCGATGCGGTAGCGGATCTGGCGCAGGCTCAGCCCCAGGCGCGCGGCCGTGGCCGTGCGGTTGAAGCCGTTTTCCTGCAGCGCCTGCACCAGGATGCCGCGCTCGCGCTCGTCCAGCCAGGCCTGCAGGTCGCGGGGCAGCTCCATGTCGGCAGGCTCCGGCGGCGGTGCGGCGCCGTCGTGCGCCTGGGTCTGCGCCGATGCGGGTGGAGCCGGCGGAGTGCCGCAGGGCAGCTGCATCTCGGGGTCTATGCGCAGCGGCCCTTCCTCGCCCAGCGTGATGGCGCGGTGCAGCAGGTTCTCCAGTTCACGCACATTGCCGGGCAGGGGCAGGCGGGCGATCTGCTCCAGGGAGCGCTCGTCGATCTCGGGCATGGGCAGGCCCGACTCCTGCGACAGCCGTGCCAGCAATGCACGGCACAGCGCGGGCAGGTCCTCGCGGCGCTCGCGCAGCGGCGGAAGAAGTACTTCGATGACGTTGAGGCGGTAGTACAGGTCCTGGCGAAAACGTCCTGCCTGCACGTCGGCGGCCAGGTCGCGGTGGGTGGCGCTGACGATGCGCACGTCGGCCGCTTCCTCCTGCGCCGAGCCCAGGGGGCGCACGCGGCGTTCCTGGATGGCGCGCAGCAGCTTGGCCTGCATGGGCAGCGGCAGGTCGCCGATTTCGTCGAGGAACAGGGTGCCGCCGCGTGCCGCCTGGAAATAGCCGTCGCGGTCCTGGGTGGCTCCGGTATAGGAGCCCTTGCGGGCGCCGAAGAACTCGGCCTCCAGCAGGTTTTCGGGGATGGCGCCGCAGTTCACGGCCACCATGGGGCCGTGGGCGCGCTGGCTGCAGGCGTGCAGGGCGCGCGCCACCAGCTCCTTGCCCGTGCCCGACTCGCCGTGCACCAGCACCGGCGCCATGCCGCGCGCCACCTTGGCAATGCGCTGCTTGACGGCCTGCATGGCGGGCGACTCCCCAACCATGGCGTCGAGCGCCCCGCCGCCGCTGAGCACGGGGCTTGCGGCCGACGCCGCCGAGGGGCTGCGCGCCGGCATCACGCCGGGGGGCGGCACGCCGCCCACGCCCTGGGCGGCCGAGGCCACGACCAGGCGGAACTGCTTGAGGTCCACGGGCTTGGTCAGATAGTCGAAGGCGCCCGAGCGCAGGGCTTCGACGGCATTTTCGGCCGAGCCGTAGGCGGTCATGACCACGCAGCGTTCTCGCCGCTGCTGGTTGCGCAGGTCCTGCAGCAGCTCCATTCCCATGCCGTCGGGCAGGCGCATGTCGGTGATGACCACGTCGAAGCGCTGGGTCTGCAGCTGTTCGCGCGCCTCGCCCACGCTGGCGGCGGTTTCCACGCGGTAGCCTTCGCGCAGCAGGGTCAGTTCATAGAGGGTGCGCAGATCCGGCTCGTCGTCCACGACAAGAATCGATGCGGCAGCGGGCAGGGAGTTCAAGGGCATCACACCACAATCTGGTCAAACAGGGAGGCCGGCAGAGCCGATGCGGCGCCGGCGCGGAACACGATGCTGAAGGCATTGCCCTCGACAGGGCCGTGCGGCGCGGGCCGCGACAGCCGCTGGTAGCTGATGCCTGCATCGTAGCGCTGGCACAGCTCGCGGCAGATGTACAGGCCCAGGCCGCTGGAGCGGCTTTCCGACGAGAAGAAGGGCTCGAACAGATGGCGCTGCACCGTGGGCTCCAGTGCAGCGCCGTCGCTCCAGACCTGCAGCCAGATCTGGCCTGCGGCCGGCGCGCCGGTCAGCACCTGCAGCGTATGCGGCTGCTGGGCGTTGCTGCGGTAGCGCTGGGCGTTGTCCAGCAGGTTCACCAGGATGCGGCGCAGGTGCTCGCCGTCGAACACCACGGTCCTTGCGCGCGCGTCCAGCAGCAGCTGGATGCTGCGCGCAGGCTGGCCCTGGGCCTGCCACTCCTGGCAGGCCTGGGCCACATGCTGGTCCAGGTCCAGCAGGCCGGCGTGGGCCTCGCCAATGTGCTGCTGGGCCCGCGCGATGTTGAGCACGTCCTCGACGGTGCGCGCCAGCCGCTCGGCGTTCTGGCCCACGATGCGGCACAGCTGCTGCTGGGCCGGGTTCTGCGCCAGATCTTCTGCCAGCAGGGCGTTGGCCTGGGTGATGGCGGCCAGCGGATTGCGGATCTCATGGGCCACGGCGGCGGACATGCGGCCCATGGAGGCCAGCTTTTCCGTGCGCAGCCGCGCCTCCAATTCGCGCAGGTCGTGCAGAAAGACCACGCACAGCTGCTGCAGCAGCGCGGGCTCGGCGGCATCGGTGGCGTCGGACGGGGTGGCGACCTCGGTCAGCCAGGTGCGCAGATGCAGTCCCGTCATGCCTTCCTGGCCGATGGACTGCAGATGGATGGCGGCCGATATCGGCAGGTTCTGGGCAAAGCTCTGGGCCACGGCATCCTGCAGCCGCTGCCAGCCGGCGTGTTCCTTGAGGGCGAAGGGCAGGGCATGCGCGTCGGCCAGTCCCAGCAGGTGCAGCGCGGCCGGGTTGGCCTGCTGCACGCGGAATTGGGGATCAACCACCAGCACGCCTTCGCCCAGGTGGCGGATCACCAGGGCATTGACCTGCTCCTGGGCCTGGGCCTTGCGGCTGCTGTGCTGTGCCAGGTGCCGCTCGCGCCGCACGCGGCGCGCCAGCTCGTGCGTCAGATAGGCCACGGCGAAATAGCCTGCGCAGGCAAAGCTGGCCTGGTAGTAGGCCTGGGTACTTTCTATGCGGCCCGCCAGGTCCTGCCATGCGACCCAGCCCAGGGTCAACAGCGTGACGCTGGCCGTGGTGGCCAGCGCCAGCGTCAGATTGCCCAGCACGGCCGAAATCAGGATGGGGATGGCCAGCAGGGCCGAGTAGTTGAGCGGGCCTGTCTGCAACACCTGCAGCAGGCAGATGGCCGCGATGTCCACGCCGATCACGGGCAGCCAGTGCACGCCGGCGCGGGCAGAGGGCGGCTGCTCGCGTGCGGTCAGCCGCACCAGCAGCGTCAGCCCCAGGTAGCCCAGGCAGACCAGCCAGACCAGGGGATTGCCGCCGGGCTGCACGCTGAGCAGCGCCAGCTGCAGCAGCAGCAGCGCAGTGGCGATGAGAACGCGGCCCGTCAGAAATCCCTGCCACAGCCGGACGAAGGGGGCGTTGGCGTCGTGCGGCGACTGCGCCGTGGCCTCGTCGATGGTGGGCGGCTGGGAGCGGGCGGCGTCCTGCATGCTCAGCGCCGTTGCGCCAGGGCCCGGTGCTCGGCGCTGCAATAGCTGCGGCCTGCGGCCTCGATGGCTTCGCTGCGCGGCAGGTGCAGTCCGCAGTGCGCGCATTCGACCATGTCCTGTGGAGCCGCCAGCGGCGCGTTGGCCGGGTTGGCCGGGTTGCGCGGCGCGGCCGCCTGGCGCCGCTCACGGGCCTCGGTTCTGCGCTGGCCGCGCCAGACGCCGACGGCAATGACGATGACGATCAGGACCAGCAGGTACTTCATGCGGCGCGCTCCAGCAGCACTTCCATCACGAAGCGTGATCCCGCATAGGCCAGCAGCAGCAGCGCGGCGCCCGCGTAGAGCACGCGCACGGCGCTGCGGCCACGCCAGCCAAAGCGCGCACGGCCGATCAGCAGTACGGCAAAGGTCAGCCACGACAGCAGCGAGAACACCGACTTGTGGTTCCAGACCCAGGCCTTGCCGTAGAGCTGTTCGCCGAACAGCCAGCCTGCGGCCAGCGTGGCCGTGAGCAGCACAAAGCCTGCGGACACGAAGCGGAAGGTCAGGCGCTCCAGCGTGAGAAGGGGCAGGCCGCTGTCATGCCCGCCGCCGCCCAGCCGCATGTGCTGCTCGGCGCGTGTCATCAGCGAGGCATGGACCACGGCGGCGGCGAACAGTCCGTAGGAGGCAATGCCCAGCGCCAGGTGCAGCGGCAGCCAGGGCGAGGCGTTGACATGCAGGGGCGTTCCCGGAAACAGCGCGGCCAGGAGCACGGCGGCCGTGCCCAGCGCTGACAGCGCCAATTGCGCGCGCATCTTGGGGAACAACTGCTGTTCGACCCCATAGACGGTGAGCACCAGCCAGGCCGTCATGGACAGTGCTGGCGCGAACCCGAAGTGCGGCTGTTCCCCGAGCAGGCCCCAGGCCAGGGCCAGGGCGTGGAGCACCCAGGCCAGGCGCAATGCGGCGCGGGCGCCGGCATGGCTGATGCGTCGGGCACCGGCGGCCGGCACGGCATAGGCCACGGCTGCGGCAAGCGCCAGCATCCAGCCCAGGGGCGATGCGTTGGCGGAAATCAGGGGGACGGAGAGCATCTTTCTATGATAGCTGTGGCTTTCCTGCCGCCGGTTGTGCAGGCTCAGAATCCGGGCGCCGTGCCGTGGTTCGGAGCGCATTTTCTTCAGGGCTCGATGGCTGCCTCGATGCGATTGCGCCCCAGGGCCTTGGCCTGGTAGAGCAGGCCGTCCACCTTCTGCAGCCAGGTTTCCAAAGGCGCGGCAGACGGCTGCCGCACGGTGAGTACGCCGCAACTGACGGTGAGCAGCGGCGCCGTGGGAGAGGCGGCGTGGGCGATGGACAGGCGCAGCACTTCCTGGCGGAAATTCTCGGCCATGACCTGGGCGTCGCTTTCGCCGGGGAGGATGAGCGCGAATTCCTCGCCGCCAAAGCGCGCTGCCAGGTCGTAGGGCCGGCGCGCATGGCGCTGCAGCGTGGCGGCCACTGCCTTGAGCGCCTCGTCCCCCTGCACATGGCCATAGCAGTCGTTGTATTGCTTGAAGTGGTCTATATCAATGAGGGCCAGGCCCACGGACTCGCCCGTGCGCAGGCTGCGGCGGTGGGAGCGCTCCAGCATGTCGTCGAAGTGGCGGCGGTTGGCCAGCCCTGTCAGCCCGTCCACCATGGCCAGGCGCTCCAGGGCCTGGCGCTGCAGGGCCAGGCGTATCTGGTTGCGCACGCGCACCTCGACCACGGCGGGACGTATGGGCTTGGAGACATAGTCGGCCGCGCCCAGGCGCAGGCCGTATTCCTCGGCCTGGGCATTGCTCTGGCCGGTGATGAAGATGACGGCGATATGGGCGGTGCGCTCCTGGGCGCGCAACGCACCCAGCACCTCGTAGCCGTTCATGCCGGGCATGGCCAGGTCCAGCAGGATCAGCTGCAGCCGGTGGGCTTCGCGCTGCGCGATCACCAGCGCACCCGGGCCGTCCTTGGCCAGCAGCACACGGTAGTGGGGGCTCAGCAGCTCGGCCAGCATGCTGCGGTTCAGCCGTTCGTCGTCAACGATGAGGACCGTGGGCAGTTCCGGCCCGGTCAAGGCTTCAAACATCTGCAGCTCCCTGTAGGACCGTCCGGTTCACGGCCATGCTCCGCGCCAGCTGTTCGAGCGCCTGCAGCGCCGCCTCGGTTTCCAGGGACTCGGTGCAGCGCTGGATGCGCTGCAGCACGGACGCATGGCGCCCGTCGACCAGGGGCCGCAGCCGTTCCAGTTCGGCCAAGGCGGCATAGTCGCTGTCGGCAATCTGCAGCCGCAGCCGAGCCAGGGTGGACGAGACTTCTTCCGCGGTCATCGGCTGCCGCTGCGGGGGGGGCGCGGCAGTGGTCACGGCGGCCGCGGACGCCACGGCCACTACGGCCGTCTGCCCGGACCGCCGGGCGATTTCCGCCAGCAGGCCCTGCAGTCCATCGGCCAGCGCCTGGACCAGGGATTGCAGATCGCCGCCGGGCCGGGCGTTGCCGCCATTGCCGTCGCCTGACAGGCAGGCTTGCGCACCGGTCTCGGCCATGGCCGACCATTGCTCCAGCAGGTCCGCGCCCAGGTAGCCCAGACTGCCCTTGAAGGTGTGCACCAGCGATGCCACGGTGTCCCAATGGCCGCTGCGCACGGCATCGCGCAGCCGTTGCGGCGCATCGGCAAAGTCCTGGGCAAAGCCTTCGATGGCGTGGAGCATGCGCGGCGATTGGCCGGCAAGGCGTTGCCGCAGCCGTGCCGGATCCCAGGCCTGGGCAGGGCTTGACGGCGTCGGCTGCAAGGGCGCGGCCGGCGCAAGCGCTGCCGTTGGAGGAGGGCCCGCGCGCAGGCAGCGCTGCAGTGTCTCGTACAGCAGCACATCGTCAACGGGTTTGGTCAGATGGGCATTCATGCCTGCGGCCTCGATCCGGGCGCGCTCCTCGACATAGGCCTGCGCAGTCAGCGCGATCACCGGAAGATGCCGCAGCGCGCTGCGCGTGCGGATGGTGCGCGTGACACTGAGGCCGTCCATGCCGGGCATGTGCACGTCCATGAGCACGGCATCGAAAGGCTGGGTGTCCAGCAGCTGCAGCGCCTGCAGACCGTCCTGCGCAGTCTGTACCGATATGCCGGCCTGCTCCAGCAGCTCGGTGGCCACCTCGCGGTTGAGTACGTTGTCATCCACCACCAGCACCCTGCGCCCAGGCAGGCCCGGGTAGCGCTGCTGTGGCGAGGGGCCGGCCGCCGGGCTTTCCGGCGGGGGCGATTCGGGGTCCCGCAGTGCCTCCCGGATGCACGAGCGCAGTGCCGATGCGGTCAAGGGCTTGATCAGCAGGCCCCGCGGGCCCAACTGCGCGGCCTGCAGCTGCACTTCGTCGCGCCCGAAGGCCGTGACCATGAGCGCAGCCGGGGTCTTGGCCAGGTCCTGCTGCTCGCGCATGCGGCGTGCCAGGTCCAGCCCGTCCATGCCGGGCATGCGCCAGTCCAGCAGGGCCAGGCCGTAGGGGGATTCCTGGCGTGCGGCCTCTTGCAGCATGTGCAGCGCCTGCATGCCGTCCGCCGCCGTATCGCAGCGCATGCCCAGTTTGCGCACCATGGCGGCCAGGGCCTCGCGCGCGCTGGCGTTGTCATCGACGATGAGAACGCCGGTGCTGCCCAGGTTGTCGTGGCCGTCCAGCGGCTCATCCGTGGCAGGCCGGACCTTGGCCGTGAAGCGGAAGTTGCTGCCCTGGCCGGGCTGGCTGCAGACGCTGATCTCGCCGCCCATGAGCTGCACCAGCCTGTGGCAGATGGCCAGGCCCAGGCCGGTGCCGCCGTGGCGGCGCGTGGTCTGGATGTCGGCCTGGGTGAAAGGCTGGAACAGCCGTTCGGCCCGCGATGCATCCAGGCCTATGCCGGTGTCGCGCACGTTCACGCACAGGTGGTGCAGGGGCGCTGCCGTGGCGTGCGCGCCGGCCTCCACCGGCGCGCACGCCAGCGGCGGCTCCAGATGCAGGGAGATCACCACCTCGCCATGCTCAGTGAACTTGATGGCATTGCCGACCAGGTTGGTCAGCACCTGGCCCAGGCGCAGCGGGTCGCCGCGCAACCGGGGCGGCAGGTGCGGGTCCAGCGCATAGACCACTTCCAGCCCCTTTTCCTCTGCGCGCAGCGCCGTGGAGGCCGAGACGGTCTCCAGCACATCGTCAAGGGCGAAATCCACTTCCTCCAGCGCCAGCATGCCCGCCTCTATCTTGGAAAAGTCGAGGACGTCGTTGATCACGGCCAGCAGGGCGCTGGCCGAGCGCTCCACCTTCTCCAGGTAGCCGCGCTGGCGTGATGTCAGCGCGGTCTGCTGAACCAGGCGCGTCATGCCGATGACGGTGTTCATGGGGGTGCGGATTTCGTGGCTCATGATGGCCAGGAAATCCGACTTGGCCCGTTCGGCCGCTTCTGCGGCCTCCTTGGCCTGCTGCAGCGCCTGCTCGGCCTCGCGCTCGCGGGTGATGTCCAGCATGATGCCGTCCCAGACCATGCCCTCGTGGCTGCTCCGGGGGGCCGATCGGCAGCGCAGCCAGCGGATCTCTCCATCGGGCCTGATCACGCGAAAGCGGCAGTCGAAGACCCGCAGCGTATCGACCGAGCACTGCAGCATCTGCTGGTAGTGCGGCAGGTCCTCGGGATGGATGGCATTCAGGTAGGCCTGACGGTCGGCCATGATGGCGTGGGCCGGCACGCCGATCAGGTTCTCTATGCCGGCACTGATGTAGCTGAGCCGCAGTTGCGCCAGGCCGCCTTCCAGGCGGTAGATGGCGCCGCTGGGCAGGTTGTCGGCCAGGGCTTCGAGGCGCATGCGTGCGTCCTCGCGTTCGGACAGGTCCTGCAGCGTGCCGCTGAGCGCGACGATGCGGCCTTGCTCGTCGCGCAGGGCGCGGCCCATGAGGCGGGCCGCGAACCTCCGTCCGTCCGGGCAGTGGTGCACGACATCGAGGCTGTAGGACTGGCCGGTGCCGATGCACAGCTGCACGGCAGCGGTGAGCCGGGCAAGATCCTGCGGTCCGAGCATGGCGCGCAGGGCATGGCGCGTCAGCGGCGGACCCTGGGGGTCCAGGCCGTTCATCACATACATCATCTCCGAGGCCTGGAAGTGCTCGGTGTCCAGCTCCCATGTCCAGCTGCCCAGGCGCGCCAGCTGTTCGGCCTGGCGCAGCACGTCGTAGCTTTTTTGCAGCTGGGACTCGGTCTGGCGCATGAGGGTGATGTCGCGCGCAATGCCCAGCACGCCCACGGTCCGGCCCTCGTCATTGCGGTAAGGAATTTTGGTGGACTGGAAGAGGCGGCGCTGCCCGTTGACCAGCAAATGATCCTCCGACACCACGGGGGCGTCGCTGTCCAGCACCCGGCGGTCGCTGTGGGTGAAGCTGCTGTCGGGGAACAGTTCCTGGTCGGTCTTGCCCACGATGTCTTCGGGCGTGCGCCCGGAAAAGCGCGCGGCGGCGGGGTTGACGAAGGTGTAGCGGCCCTGCCGGTCCTTGGCGAAGACCAGGTCGGGCGTTTCGTGCATCACGGCTTCCAGCAGGCGCGTCGAATCCTGCCACGGCCCGGTGCTTTTTCGCAGGAGCGGCGCCAGCTGCGCATCGGGCTGGCCGATCGGCTCGTCCTGGCCGGTGCGCTCGCTGAGCTCGTGCCAGGTGGTGAAGAAAAGCCGCCTGCCCGACAGCGACTGGCAATAGATATGGAGCTCGGCGGGGAAGCTGGTGCCGTCGCGGCGGATCAGTCGGCCGCAGAGATGGGCCTGGCTGTCCACGGCCATGTCCTGCCAGGGACCGCGCCTCAGTCCGTCCGCGTCGGGCCACACGTCCATGATGCCCAGCCCCAGCATGGCGGCCTTGTGATGGCCCAGGCTGGCGCAGGCATGGGCATTGGCATCGAGCAGGCAGCCCTGCTCGTCAAACAGAAGAAAACCGTCGGGCACACGGTCCAGGAACTGGCCATACGGCGTATCGGGCATGAAGACTCCTAGGCGGTAGCAAGCCGGCACTGCACAGGGCGATAGCCATAATCTATGAAAACAGTGTGGATGTTACTGCCGGCCGGTGCCCGCTGCGCGGCAGGGAAGGCCGGTACTTACCCCTGCAGGGGCAGCGGGTAGAATCGTCGGGATCTGCAGGGTCCGTGCCGCGACCCGGCCCCGCCTGGCCCCATTCGGCAACCTGGCCCCGGCTGGCTCGCTGCAGCACACCTTTTCCTTTCCGACGACTCCAGTTCCTCCCCGCTTATGGCCTCCGCTCTGACCGACAAACTTTCGCGACTCGTCAAGGAGATGCGCGGCCAGGCCCGCATCACCGAATCCAACGTACAGGACATGCTGCGCGAAGTGCGCATGGCCCTGCTCGAGGCCGACGTGGCCCTGCCCGTGGTGCGCGACTTCGTTGCGCGCGTCAAGGAAAAGGCGCTGGGCCAGGAGGTGCTGGGCTCCCTGCAGCCCGGCCAGCTGCTGGTGTCCATCGTCAACAAGGAACTGGCCGCCACCATGGGCGAGGGCGTGGCCGACATCAATCTCAACGCCCAGCCGCCTGCCGTCATCCTCATGGCCGGCCTGCAGGGCGCCGGCAAGACCACGACCACGGCCAAGCTGGCCAAGCACTTGATTGAAAAGCGCAAGAAAAAGGTGCTGACCGTGTCGGGCGACGTGTACCGCCCGGCCGCCATCGAGCAGCTCAAGACCGTGACCGGCCAGGCTGGCGCCGAGTGGTTCCCCTCCACGCCAGACCAGAAGCCCCACGACATTGCCGTGGCCGCGCTGGACTACGCCAAGCGCCACTTCTTTGACGTGCTGCTGGTCGATACGGCCGGCCGCCTGGCCATCGACGAGCTGCTGATGGCTGAGATCAAGGATCTGCACGCCACGCTCAAGCCGGTCGAGACCCTGTTCGTCGTCGATGCCATGCAGGGCCAGGATGCGATCAACACGGCCAAGGCCTTCAAGGAGGCCCTGCCCCTGACCGGCATCGTGCTCACCAAGCTCGATGGTGACTCGCGCGGCGGCGCGGCGCTGTCGGTGCGCCAGATCACGGGCGCGCCCATCAAGTTCGCCGGCGTGTCCGAGAAGATCGACGGCCTGGAAGTCTTCGACGCCGACCGCCACGCGCAGCGCGTGCTGGGCATGGGCGACATCGTGGCCCTGGTCGAGCAGGTCACCAAGGGCGTGGACATGGAGGCCGCCCAGAAGCTGGCCGAGAAGGTCAAGAGCGGTGACGGCTTCGACCTCAACGACTTCCTGGCCCAGATCCAGCAGATGAAGCAGATGGGCGGCCTGTCCAACCTCATGGACAAGCTGCCGGCACAGCTCACCGCCAAGGCCGGCCAGGTGGACATGGACAAGGCCGAGCGCGAGATCCGCCGCAAGGAAGGCATCATCTGTTCCATGACTGCCAAGGAGCGCAAGAAGCCCGAGATCATCAAGGCCACGCGCAAGAAGCGCATTGCCGACGGCGCGGGCGTGCAGGTCCAGGAAGTCAACCGCCTGCTCAAGGAGTTCGAGCAGATGCAGGAGATGATGAAGAAGATGAAGGGCGGCGGCCTCATGAAGATGATGAAGCGCATGGGCGGCATGAAGGCCATGAAGGGAATGATGGGCGGTGGCGGCGGCATGCCCAAGCTGCCGTTCTGAGCGGGCCGGGCCCCGCCGATGGACAGTCAAGCCGCAGCACAGCCTGCGGCTTTTCTTTGGCCGCTGCGGGGCTTTGTGAGAACATGCGGCGCCATGAAGGCTGGCGTTTCGACTTCCCTTGCGGCTTCCCGCGTGACTGCATCGCGGCTGTCTCGCCGTGACTGGGGCCTGCTGGCGGCGGCTGCGCTGCTGGCCGGCTGCTCGTCTGCTCCCCGCAAGGGCGCGGGTCCCGGGCCTGCTCCTTCGCCGCAGGCCCTGAACCTGGATGGCGAGTTGCGCGAGGCCCTGCTGGCGCGCACCATGCTCGTGGTCAACACGCCGTATACCTACGGCGGCAATTCGCCCGACGGCGGTTTCGACTGCAGCGGCCTGATCCAGTGGGCTGTGGGCGGCATTACCGAAAGCCGCCTGCCGCGCACCACGGCCCAGTGGGCGCAGTTCAGCAATCCCGTGGGCAGCCGCAGCCTGCAGCGCGGCGACTTCGTGTTCTTCAACACCCTGGGCTCGCGCTATTCGCACATGGGCATCTTTGTGGGCAACGGCCAGTTCGTGCATGCGCCGTCCAGCGGCGGCACGGTGCAGCGCGTGCGCATGGACAACCCCTATTTCGCCAGGCGCTTCACCGAGGCGCGCAGCATCTTCGCCTGAGCGCCTGCCAGGCAAGGCGCCGGGCTTGGCGCCGGCTCTTGAATCGATGGTCCAATGAGAGCTCCATAGAAATCCAGGGTTTCGGAATGGATAACAAGCTCGAATTCGCACAGCGCCTGCGCCAGGCCATCGAGGCTGCGGGTCTGGAGCCGCGGCCCAGCGTGCTGCTGAATCTGTTCAATTCCAGTTACTGGGGTCGGCCGATTTCGTTCCAGGCGGTTGCGCGCTGGCTCAACGGCGAGGCCGTGCCCGAGCAGGACAAGCTGGTGCTGCTGGCCGAGCTGCTCAGGATCGAGCCCGAAGTGCTGCGCTTTGGCGACCCTGCCCAGCGGTCACTGCCGCCTCAGCACGAATGCCAGGAACCGGGCGTGGGCTATCTTGAACGCGAAACCTTCGACGCCTTTCTGAGGCTGCCCGCGCCGCAACGCCAGTTGGTGCGGGAGGTGATCCTGACCTTCGCCAAGGTGCACGGCGAAGGCTGAGGGCCGGGCCACCTGGCAGCCGTCACCGCACCGCCTGCGGCTGCCAGGGCATGGCATGCCAGGGATGGCGCGGATCGGCCACCCATTGCTGCACCTCCTCGGGCGTCACGCTGCGGCCCAGCACGTCGGCCCGGCCACGGGCCAGCCATTGGCTGCGGCCCCGCGCATAGGCCTGGCCGAAGGCCTGCCAGCTGTCAAAGCAATCCCGCGCGCGGCATGCGTTCAGGTGAAGGATCTGCTGGTGCAGGGCCTCGTCCAGCCAGCCCAGCAGCCAGGCACATCGCACGTGGAAGGCCACGCGCGCGCAGGCAAAGGCCATGGCGGCATGGGGATCGTCGCCGGCCTGCAGGCGCTGCAGGTCCAGCGTGAACCAGCGCTGGCGCAGGCCGTCGGGCAACTGGCGTGCGATCTGGGCATCGTCCAGGTCGGTGCGCAGGCCCAGGTGGTGCAGCACCATGGGGCGCAGCTGGGTGGTCAGGGCGTCGTCGGCACCATGGAGCTGCCGGTCTGCAAAGCCGCCCTGGATGGCGTGAAAGGCCATGGGATGGGCCAGGGCCAGGGCCCAGTCCAGCGCCGCATCGCCGCTGCGGTAGCTGCTGAAGTCGCCGCGCTGGCGCGCCGCACGCCTGCGGCGCAGGCCGGCGCGCACTGCCCACCAGACCAATGCAGACAGCACAACAAGAGTGAAGGCGTTCATCGCGGATTTCCTGTCCTGCCCGGCGATCCTGCCCGGCGCCGCGCCAGCTCCAGCGACTGCTGCAGGGCCGCGCTGCGCGGCATGCGCTCGAAGGCGGGCACGGGCACGGTGTCGCGGCGTGCCGCGACCAGCCATTGCATCAGGGGCGACCGGATATCCAGCTGCTCCAGCAGCGCCGGGTGGGCCTGGAGCAGCCACAATTGCTCGGCTTCGGTGTGCAGCTCGCTGGCCGCGCACCAGGCGCCGGTGTGGCCCGAGGCCAGCAGATGCGCCGGACGGCGCACGATGCCCATGGCCAGGGCATCCGCTGGCGCCTCGCCATCGGCATCGAGGTGGTTGAGCAGGGCCAGCACGTCGGCCAGGTAGCGCGCAATCGGCGGGCGGTTCTGCTTGCCCTTGATCTGGTCGATGCGCAGCCGCCCGCCGTCAAGCACCTGGGCGCTGACGGTGATGCGCGGCTGGGCCGTGCCCGTGCGGTAGCTGAACAGGCGCAGCTGGCCCTGCTCGCAGGCTTCGGCGTAGTGCTCGCCGTAGCCGCCGCGCAGCGCGCCGCGCGCGCTGAACTGGCCCAGGCAGTGCCGCATCATCTGGCTTTCATAGGCCATTTCGGCGCGCAGGTCCGGGCTTTGGGCATCGAATTCGACGAAGACACCCAGCTGGCCGCGCAGCAGCGGGCGCACGGCGCCGGGTCGGTGCTCGGCCCAGCCGCTTTCGCTTTTTCTGGCGAAGGCCAGGTGCTCCAGCGTCCAGCGCGCCAGGGCCTGCGGGCAGTTGATGCGCTGCAGCTTGCCCTGAAGCGCCGTGCCGCGCCGGGTGGACAGGAACTCCAGCAGCCGGCTTTCCAGCGCCAGCAGCGGGGCGCTGTCAGGCTCCACCCACCACAGCGGTGCGCTGGCGCCGGCCGCAGGGCTTTCATGTGGCGGTGGCTGGCGGGCCGCATGCGCGCGCAGGCGCTCCAGCGCCCAGGCGGCAGGCTCGGTGCGCCTGTGCAGGCGCAGCAGTTCGGCCTGCGTGGAGATGGGCTGAACGGCCGGCGGATCGGCGTCGAGGTTGCCGATCACGTGGCGGTAGAAGTGGTTGGCCAGCCAGGCCGCGATCTCCTGACTGTCGCCGCGCGCCGCGCTGCGCTCACGTATGCGCTGCTTGATGTCCGGCGCATTGACCACGTCGCGCGGGCGGTAGGCGCTGGCTGCCGCGGCGGCTCCCGGGTTCACCACAGCTTCCACCAGGGCTTGCTGTCCGAGTGCAGCTTGAGGCAGCGCTGGAGGCCGTCCCTGGCCATCTTGTGCTCGGCCTCGCTGTCATCGGGGGTGAGCTTGGCGATGGCCTCGCGGTGCAGGGCCACGGCCTGATCGATGGGGCCGCAGCTTTCCATGGCGCAGGCCAGGCGGCGCAGCGTGTAGCACTCGCCCAGGGCGCGCACTTCGGGCAGCAGGGCCTCCAGGCGGGGGCGCACCACGTCGCCATGGCTTTCGGAGAAGAAGTCGAGCAGGGACATCAGGGCCGCCAGGTAGTCGCGCCGCTGTTCGCGCTGCTCGTCTGCGTCCAGTTCCTCGAACCACTGGTCCAGGCGTTCCAGCCAGATGCCGATCTCGCCCGCGCGGCCGAGCTGGTAGAGCGCCAGCGCCACGCTGGGGAAGTAGTCGGTGGGGCAGTGGCGGCTGTAGCCGTAGTCCTGGGTGAAGTGCCACAGCTGCTCGGCCGCCGTGACGATGCCGGGTCGGTCATCACGGCAGATGGCACACCACAGCAGGCCGTCATGGTGCTCGGCGAAGGGGCTGCTGGACAGTCCCTTGTGGTGCAGGGCTGCAGCCTCTTCATAGCGCTGCTGCGAGCGGTACTTGATGGCAAGGTTGTTGCAGAGCATGGAGTAGACGTGCAGGTGCGCGTCCTTGTACCTGCCCTGGCCGCTGGCCCAGAAGGCCTCGAAGCGGGCCAGGCCCTCTTCGTAGTAGCGCTGCACCAGCGGCTCGCGCACCTCGTCGCCCGGCACCTGCCGGCCTTCGCCCATGAGGGCGGCCAGGTCGTCCTCGTCATCCAGCGTCACGCCCGCCGCATAGCACCAGTGGGCGCCGAAGCCCTGGGGAAAGGGCCGCTGCAGCGCCTGTGCGGCCGGCAGCGCGGCAAAGCGCGCGGCCCAGAGCATGGGCAGCAGCTCGGAGTTGGCGTGCCGGGGCTGCTCGCCCACGCCGCGCTCGAGCAGCGGCAGGGCCTGTTCCCATTGGTGGTTCCTGGCCAGGCGCCAGCCGTCGATCATGTCCAGCAGCGGATGGCCGGGCGCCTGGGCACGCGCCAGGGCCAGGTAGTCGTCGGCGCTGCGCGCAGCAGCCGGGCTGTCTTCCAGGATCTCCTGCATGTCGGAATCCAGTCCCGCCCAGGCCAGGATCAGCGCCCAGGCGGGGGCGTGGGCGGTGTCGCTGTCCACCATGCGCAGTGCCAGCTCATAGCCCTGGCGGGCCGATCCGGGGCGGCTGTGCAGCACGCTCTCCAGCGCCAGGTCCGCCGCATCGGCCAGGCGGCCCGCCTCTTGCAGCCATTGCAGCACCAGGCCGCTGAAGGCGTCGTCGGAGTCGTCCACCAGGCCGAAGCGGCCCAGCTCGGCCAGCTGCAGCGCGGCCTCTGGCTGGCCCATGGCATGGCAGGCCATGGCCTGCAGCCGTGCCTCATGGACCTTGCGGTGCGCGCGCACCGCCTGCGATGCGGCGGGGCTTTCCGTGCGGGCCAGGTGCTGCTGCGCCGCCATCAGCACGGCCGGAACGCTTTGCGGGGCCAGCGGCAGCACTTCGCGCGCAAGGTGCAGCCAGTCGTCGAAGTCCACGTTCTGGTCGGCGTCTGCCAGGGCCAACTGCGCCGTGGCGGCCTGCACATGGCGCACGGTGGCCGGCACGTCGCCGCGCAGGCGGGCCAGCTCGGCCTTGCGCAGGCTGGCACGCGCGTCGCGGCGCGCGGGGGATGCCTCGCCGTCGGGGTCGCTGCGCTCGTGGTTGCGCTGCAGGTCCACGCCTTGCTCGGCCAGTTCCCAGGCCTGGGCCTCGCGGGCCAGGTAGTGCCAGCCATTCCAGTAGCGATAGGGCTCGCCGGTGTGCGGCAGCCGGCCCATGAGATCGGCGGCAGGCGCGAGCAGGGCCACGCCGCCTTCGCGGTCAAAGCGCAGCCGGCTCTGGATGTCGCTGAGCGCCAGGCTGGCCGTGGCCAGCAGGTGGTTGTCACCCTGCAGGTGCTGCAGCGTGGCATCGCGGTGCTCGCGCAGCAGGGCGTTGGCGGTCTCGGGCCGTTCCAGGTCGAGCCAGAGATCGTGCAGACGCTCCAGTTCGCTCACCGTGGCCGGCGCGAAGCGCTGCTGCGAGAGCAGCTCCATGACGGCCGCCTGGCGTTCGGCCGGGGCGATGGGGCTGGTTTCATCTTCCTGTTGCAGCAGGTCGTGCGCCTGGTCCATGAAGGCATGCAGGGCTTCGCCCTCAAGGATGGCCTGGGCGTTGGCGGGCTGGGAGGTGTTCATGGAATCGATAGCAAGCAAGCGAAGCTGGAAAAGCCATGCAGGCCGACAGACCTCAGGGCGGCAACCCGCGATGCTAGCGGGCCGGCCCGCGCCAGGCCAGTGTGGCCGGGATGTTTTCACGTCCTGTTACACGCAAAAAGCCCGGCATTGCCGGGCTTTCGTTACGCCAGAGGTCGCTGGGCCACCGGGGCCGCCGGGATCGGGTTGGGATCAGTGGCGCACCACGACCTCGCCGCGCAGCGTGAAGGTGCGTGCCTCGGTGATCTTCACATCGATCATCTGGCCGATCAGGCGGTCGTTGCCCGGGAAGTTGACCACGCGGTTGCACTCGGTGCGGCCCATGAGTTCGCTGCCATCGCGCTTGGACAGTCCTTCCACCAGCAGGCGCTGCACCGTGCCCACGCGCTCGTCGCTGATGTCCTTGATGTTGTTGTTGATCACGGCCTGCAGCTCCTGCAGGCGGCGCAGCTTGACCTCGTGGGGCGTGTCGTCGTGCAGGTTGGCGGCCGGCGTGCCGGGGCGGGGGCTGAAGATGAAGCTGAAGCTGTTGTCGAAGCGCACGTCGTGGATGAGCTTCATCATCTTCTGGAAGTCTTCCTCGGTCTCGCCGGGGAAGCCCACGATGAAGTCGCTGCTCATGGCCATCTCGGGCCGGATGGCACGCAGCTTGCGGATGGTGCTCTTGTATTCCATGGCCGTGTAGCCGCGCTTCATGGCCATGAGTATCTTGTCGCTGCCGTGCTGCACGGGCAGGTGCAGGTGGCTGACCAGCTTGGGCAGCCGAGCGTAGGCCTCGATCAGGCGCGGCGTGAATTCGTTGGGATGGCTGGTGGTGTAGCGGATGCGCTCGATGCCGGGGATCTCGGACACGTATTCCAGCAGCAGGGCAAAGTCGGCGATCTCGGCCGTGTCACCCATCTTGCCCAGGTAGGCGTTCACGTTCTGGCCCAGCAGCGTGACCTCCTTCACGCCCTGGTCGGCCAGGCCCGCGACCTCGACCAGCACGTCCTCGAACGGGCGGCTGACTTCCTCGCCGCGCGTATAGGGCACGACGCAGTAGCTGCAGTACTTGGAGCAGCCTTCCATGATGGAGACAAAGGCCGAGGAGCCTTCCACGCGCGCCGGTGGCAGGTGGTCGAATTTCTCGATCTCGGGAAAGCTGATATCGACCTGGGGCTTGTGCCTGGCGGCGCGTGCATTGAGCAGCTCGGGCAGGCGGTGCAGGGTCTGCGGGCCGAAGACCACGTCCACATAGGGCGCGCGCTTGATGATTTCCTCGCCCTCCTGGCTGGCCACGCAGCCGCCCACGCCGATGAGCACGCCGCGTTCCTTCAGGTGCTTGTAGCGGCCCAGGTCGCTGAACACCTTCTCCTGTGCCTTCTCGCGCACCGAGCAGGTGTTGAACAGGATCAGGTCGGCCTGCTCCGGGTCGTCGGTGGACTCGTAGCCCTGGGCTGCGCCCAGCACATCGGCCATCTTGTCCGAGTCGTACTCGTTCATCTGGCAGCCGAAGGTTTTGATAAAGACTTTCTTGGACATGGTGGGGTTCCGTCAGGCAGCCGCCGCACTGCGAGCGGCGGTCCGCAAAAAAAGAAGATGGCCGGGCCAGGGCGGGCGCTGTGCTCCCTGGCCCGAGCCGCTGCGCCCCGCAAGCTGCGGGCCGCATCCATCGTGCGCGTGCGGTGTGCGCCGGCCTCAGTTGAAGAAGCGGTGCAGCATCGACTTGGGCTTGTAGTGCTTGTCGGCCTCGGCCTTGGTCAGGATCCAGGCCTGGTGCAGCCACTGCGTCTGCGGCTCGATCACATAGCCCACCACGAGCTTGCTGCCCTGGTAGTTGATGGCCTGCACCAGCGTGCGCTCGGGGCTGAACAGGCGAAAGCCCGGGCTGGTGCGAATGGTCTTGCCGTCGATTTCGACCACGGGAAACTGCGCGGTCACGACCAGCTCGCCGAACTGGGCCTGCGGCGGGAAATTGCGTGTCTCGTTGGAGGGCAGGCCCTGCGCGGCCGCGCCCAGGCTGGCGCAGGCCAGGCCGGCGAGCAGGGCGCCGGCGCACAGGCGGCGGACGGCAGAGAAATGGGGCTTGCAGCGGTTCATGGTGTACATCCAGGGGCTGAACCCGCGATTCTACGAACTTGCCGCCGCGCAGGCGCGGCACTCGGGCATTGGGTCAGGCGCGGCCCGGCGCATACAGCACGGCCTTGGGCGGCCGGCACAGGCCCCAGAAGCGCAGGCCGATCAGCTCGGCCATCTGCACGCCCATGGCCGTGGGGGCGGAGATGGTGGCCAGGGCGGCGATGCCGACCCTGGCGCATTTGCGCACCAGCTCATGGCTGCCCCGGCTGGAGAGTACGACAAAACCGGCCTCGCCCAGGCGGCCGGTGCGCGAGAGGCGGCCGACCAGCTTGTCCAGCGCGTTGTGGCGGCCCACGTCCTCGAGCACATCCGTCAGTTGCCCGTCCAGCCCTGCCCAGCCTGCGGCATGCACGGCGCCGGCTTCGGCGTTGAGCCGCTGCAGCGGCGGCAGGGCATCGATGGCAGCGCACACCGTGGTGGCATCGACACGGGCGATCCAGTCGTGCGCGGGCAGCGGGTCGAAGGACAGGTCCAGCGCCGCGAAGCTGTCCACGCCGCAGACACCGCAGCCCGTGCGCCCGCTCATGCTGCGGCGCCGGTCCTTGAGGCGGGCGAAGCAGCGCGAAGCCACGTCCAGCTGCACCTCGATGCCGTCCATGCCGGACGGAAGGCCTGCCGCTTCGGCGGCCACTGCCCGCACCTCGATGCCGTAGCAGTCGGCGCCGCTGTCCAGGATGCCCTCGGTGAGCGCAAAGCCCAGCGCAAAGTCTTCCAGGTCCGAGGGCGTACCCATCATCACGGCGTGAGAGATGCCATTGAACACCAGGGCGATGGGGACTTCGCTGGCCAGCACCTGCGGCTCGGCCTGGATGCTGACGGCGCCGCCATCGGCGATCCGGTGGCGCACCACCGCATGCGTGCGCAGTGCGGCAATGGCGGGCGCGGTGGCGCAGGCAGCATCTGCCGGGCCCGAGTCCGGGGCGGGGGCGGGAGCGTGTTCGGTGGTGGCGTTCATGGCGTGGGCCGCGCAGGCGGCCTGCGCATGATATCGGTGCCGCCGCGCAGCTTCAGTCCAGCAATGCCATGCCCTTGATCTGGGCGAAGACATGCATGCCCGGCGCAATGCCCAGCTGCCGGGCGGAATGCAGGGTGATGCGCGCCAGCAGGCGGGACGTGCCCAGCTGCAGCGAGACCATGACCTGGCCCGGGCCGTCCTCGCGCAGATCCTGCACGGTGGCCGCCAGGATGTTGAGGATGCTGCTGTCTTGCGGGTGCTGCAGGCTCAGGCTCACATCGCGCGCCTGCACGCGCAGCTGCACGCTCTCGCCGATGGGGCGCGGGCGGGCCATGACAAGGCGAAGGCGCCCGCCGTCGAAGGACAGCGTGCTCAGGTGGGCATCCGGATCGTGCTGCCGGATCTGCGCACTGAGCATGGCCGCTGCCGTGTCGCCCATGCTCAGCGGCAGGTCCAGCCGTGCCAGCAGTTCGCTGGTGGCGCCGGCCGCGACGATGTCGCCTGCCTTGAGCAGCACCAGGTGCTGGGCCAGGCGCGCTACCTCGTCGATGGAGTGGCTGACATAGACCACGGGAATGTCGAGTTCACGGCGCAGCTGGTCCAGGTAGGGCAGGACCTCGGCCTTTCGCTGGGCGTCCAGCGCGGCCAGCGGTTCGTCCATGAGCAGCACGCGGGGGCTGGTGGCCAGGGCGCGCGCAATGGCCACGCGCTGGCGCTCGCCGCCCGACAGGGTGGAGGGCATGCGGTCCATCAAATGGCCTATGCCCAGCAGGGACACGGCCTGCTCCTGGGACACCTTGCGCCGCTCGGCGGGCGTGCGCCGCATGCCGTAGTCGATGTTGCGCTGCACGCTCAGGTGCGGGAACAGGCTGGCTTCCTGGAACACATAGCCCAGGGCGCGGCGGTGCGTGGGCAGCCACTGGCTGGCCGCATCGTCCTGCCAGACCTCGCCATTGACGACGACACGGCCCCGTGCGCGCTCCAGCCCTGCCAGCGCGCGCAGGCAGGTGGTCTTGCCGCAGCCCGAGGGGCCGAACAGGGCGGTGACGCCGCGCCCGGGCAGCTGCAGCTGCACATCGAGGCGGAAGTCGGCACGTTCCAGCGCCAGCGCAGCAAGGATTTGCGAAGGGCTCGCGGCGGGCACGGCGCCAGCCGACGCAACGGGAGAGAAGTCAGTCATCATGCGCGGCGCTCCTCGCGCGGCTGCAACAGGTGCAGGGCCAGCAGCACCAGGAAGGAGAACACCACCATGCCGCCGGCCAGCCAGTGGGCGTGGGCGTACTCCATGGCCTCCACATGGTCGTAGATCTGCACCGAGACCACGCGCGTCACGCCGGGGATATTGCCGCCCAGCATCAGCACCACGCCGAACTCGCCCACGGTGTGCGCGAAGGTCAGCACGGCTGCGGTGATGAAGCCCGGGCGCGCCAACGGCAGCGCCACGGTGAAGAAGCGGTCCAGCGGCCCCGCGCCCAGGCTGGCCGCGGCCTCCATGGGGCGCGTGCCCAGCGACTCGAAGGCGCGCTGCAGCGGCTGCACCGTGAACGGCAGGGAATACACCAGGGACCCGATGACCAGGCCCGGAAAAGTGAAGGGCAGGGTGCTCAGCCCCAGCGCCTGCGTCAGCTGCCCCACGGGGCCGTTGGGACCCATGGTCACCAGCAGGTAGAAGCCGATCACCGTGGGCGGAAGCACCAGGGGCAGCGCCACCACGGCGCCAATCGGGCCGCGCCAGCGCGAGCGCGTATGCGCCAGCCACCAGGCCAGCGGCGTGCACAGCGTCAGCAGCAGCACCGTGGTCACGCTGGCAAGTTTCAGCGTCAGCCGTATGGCGGCGTAGTCGTCGGCGGTAAGAATCATGCGGGAAGAATTCAGTGGTTCGCAGCGCTGTTGGATCTCACTCAACGCACGAAACCGGCGCGGCCCGGCTCAGCGACGCTGAGCACGGGTCCGTGCCGGCCGACCCCTCCCCAGGAGAGAGGGAAGGCGCGCAAGCGCGCCTCAACAGGTGTCAGAAGCTATAGCCGTAGGAGCGGATGATGGCACGGGCCTTGTCGGCGCGCAGGTACTTCATCAGCTCGGTGGCGGCTTCGTTGTCCTTGCCGCTATTGAGCACGATGGCGTCCTGGCGGATGGGCTCGTGCATGGAGCCGGGCACCTGCCAGGCCGAGCCTTCGCGCAGCTTGCCGTTTTCCATCACCTGCGACAGGGCCACGAAGCCCAGCTGGGCATTGCCCGTGGCCGCGAACTGGTAGGTCTGGGCGATGTTCTCGCCCATGACGATGCGCGGCTGCACCTGGGCCGTGATGCCCAGCTTGTCCAGCACTTCCATGGCTGCCGTGCCGTAGGGCGCCAGCTTGGGATTGGCCACGGCGATGTGCCTGTAGTCGCCGGTCTTGAGGACCTCGCCCTTGTCGTCCACATAGCCGGGCTTGGGGCTCCACAGCACGAGCTGGCCGATGGCGTAGGTGAAGCGCGAGTCGGGCAGGCCACGGCCTTCCTTGGCGATCTTTCCGGGCGTGGTGTCGTCGGCGGCCAGCAGGATCTGGAAGGGCGCGCCGTTGACGATCTGCGCATAGAACTTGCCCGTGGCGCCGAAGGACAGCAGGGCCTTGTGGCCGGTGTCCTTCTCGAACTCGGCGGCGATCTTCTGCATGGGCGCCGTGAAGTTGGCGGCAACGGCCACCGACACTTCGGCAGCCTGCGCAGCGACACCGCCCAACAGGGCAAGGGCGGCAAAGGCGGTGGCACGCAGGGGCTGGTTCACGTTCATGGGTCTCTCGCTATTCCGTTGGTGAATAGCGCAGTGTAGCGACCTGAAAATGCGCATGCAGGGTGCAGGCGTTTTGCTTCGTGGGAAATAACGCTTGGCGGGCATGATGTCGCGCATGACTGCCGACGCTCCTGCTTCACCCTCCGATCTGGCGCCCGCGCTGGGCCATGACCTGGCTGACCGCCGCCTCGCCATCCTGCGCCATATCGCAGCAGGGAATTCGATTTCACAAGCGGCGCGCGAGGCCGGCGTCAGCTACAAGGCGGCATGGCAGGCGCTGGATGTGCTGACCAATCTCGCGGGCTGTGCCCTGGTGGAGCGCTCGGTCGGCGGCGCCGGCGGCGGCGGCGCGCGCATCACCGCAGCCGGGCAGTCCCTGCTGGCCATGGCCGATGCGCTGGAGCAGGCCCGTGCACAGGTGCTGCAGCGCTTTGGCGGGCCGGCCGGCGTTTCCTCGGCGGCTCCCGGACTGGGGCTGGGCCTGCGCACCAGCATGCGCAATCTGTGGCCTTGCCGGGTCGGGGCCCTGCAGGCGCAGGGTGCCCAGGTCCGCGTCTGGATGCTGCCCGATGGCGGTGGCGATGCACCAGGCATTGCCGCACGCATCACCGCCGAAAGCGCCCAGTTGCTGGGCCTGGCCCCTGGCCTGCCCGTGATGGCGCTGTGCAAGGCCACTGCCGTCCAGGTGCTGCCAGTGGCGCCGCTGGCCGGTGCGCAGGGCCTGGCCAATGCCTGGCCTGCCAAGGTGCAACGCCTGGCCCGTGCCGAGGGGGACGGACCGCGCGAAGTGGTGGCCAGGCTGCCCTGGGGCGGCAGCGGCGTGGGCTATGCGGCGCAGCAGGCGCAAGGCGAGCCCTGGACGCTGCGCACAGGACGCAAGGTCTGGCTGTCGGTGCCGGAGTCCGCCGTGGTGCTGGCCGTGGCCGACTGACACGACTGACCTGACAGGGTCGATTGAGCTGATTGGGCCGATTGGGCGTCGAGAAGGCCGCAGCGCGTTGCGCGTGCGCTGCAGTGGCTGCAGATTCGGACGGGTCTTATGGCGCATCCCGGGCGGGATACGAAAAATTGTGCCGCAGCGCAACCTGCGCGCTCCGGTGGCGCAGGCTTTCCCGGCGACCGATCCATCGAAACCTCCCTGGCCCCCATGAGCATCCTGAAATTGCGCAGGCAAGAGAAAGTGGCGTTCTACACCGCCTTGCTGTGTTCGTCCGTCGCGGCGTTCATCTTCTTCGCGTCCCAGGACGTGGCGGACAGTCTGGAGCAGCGACTGGGTGCGCTGGCCATCTGCATCGTCATCGGCGCCGTGGTGACCCTGTTCAATCACTGGTGGTTCAGAGTCTGGGGCTGGCACCTGGTGCCGGTCACCCTGCTCCTGTTCTATGGCGGCACGCTGGTCGCAGGCTGGCTGTTTGGCGGTCGATGATCGCGATGGCGCCGAAGGGGAACCTGCCGCAATGCTTTGCGTCGAAGAGCTTTTGCGACTGCCTCCCAGGCCTCACACGGCCTTGCCCCTGCCATGAAGACCACCCTGTCCGCCGCCCTGATCTGCCTGTTCCTGTCTGCCCCGGCCCTGGCCCGTCCGCTGGACCCGGCGCCGCTGGATGCCTCGCAGTTCAACCTGGGACTGGTCGGCCTTGCCGGCGAGATTTCGCCAGCGGAGCGGCATCTGGAGGCCATGCTCAGGCGGCCCGAGGCCAATGCCGTCCTGCTGTCGGTGATCGACGATCCGCGAAGCTCGCCCGTGGCCAAGCTCTATGCGCTGTGCGGGCTCAAGCGCATGGGCAGCGGCGGCTACGAGGCAGCGCTGGTCAAGCTGCGCGGCTTCGAGGGCCAGGTTTCCGTGATGCTGGGCGACCAGATGTTCCAGGAAGACATCCGAGAGGCGGCAGACCGCATCGAAAACCTGGAATGCAGCGAGGGCGGCTGAGCCCCGGGCCGGCCAGTCCCGGGACAAAAAAAGAGCTGCCATCGGCAGCTCTTTGCATGGCAGGGCCGTTGCCCGCACCGCTCAGGACAGCTCGCGCCCCTTGAGTTCGGGGATCAGAAAGGCCGTGGCCAGCATGTCCAGCACATAGATGGCCGCCAGCAGGGCGATCGCCACCTGGAACGAATAGCTCATGGCCAGCGCACCGATCACCACCGGGCCCAGTCCGCCCACGGCGCGGCCGATGTTGAACAGCACGTTCTGCGCGGTGGCGCGCGCCTCGGTGGGATAGGCCTCGCTCATCACGGCGCCGTAGCCGCCCATCATTCCGTTGACGAACAGGCCCATGAGGGCGCCTGCCCAGAGCATGGCCGCAGGGTCGGACAGCTGTGAATAGAGCACGACCATGATGACCGAGCCCAGCTGGAAGATCAGGAAGCTGGGCTTGCGGCCGATGCGGTCGGCCAGCTGGCCGAAGACCCAGATGCCGACCATCATTCCCACCACGGTCACGGCAGTCCAGATCGAGGACTTGGTCAGGCTGAAGCCCAGTTGCTTGGACAGGAAGCTGGGCATCCAGATCATGATGCCGTAGTAGCCGAAGTTCTGGACCGAGGTCAGCACGATCACGCCCAGGCTGACCTTGGCCGTGGCGCGGTCCTTCACCAGCAGCTTCAGGCTTTGCAGCACCGGCACGCGGGCCGACGGCGTGGCGGACTGCTGGCGCTTCACGAAGACCTCGGGCTCGTGCAGCTTGTTGCGGATCACCCAGGCCACCACGGCCGGGATCACGCCCACCAGGAACATGCCGCGCCAGCCTATGAGGGGCAGCAGCAGCGGCGTCAGCAGCGCCGCACCCAGCACACCCATTTGCCAGCCCAGGGCCACATAGGACGAAACGCGCGCGCGGTGGCGGGCAGGCCAGGCCTCGGCAGCCAGTGCCATGCCGATGCCGAACTCGCCGCCCAGGCCGATGCCCGCAATCGTGCGGTAGGCCAGCAGGTCCCAGTAGCCCTGCGCGAAGGCGCACAGGCCCGTGAACACGGCGAACAGCATGATGGTCCAGGTCAGCACGCGGATGCGCCCGTAGCGGTCGCTGAGCAGGCCGAAGAAGATGCCGCCGAACACGGCCCCTATCAGCGTCCAGGTCACCAGCGAGCCGGCCTGGCCCGGCGTGAGGTGCAGGTCGGCCGAGATGGCCGACAGCATGAAGCCCAGGATCAGCAGGTCGAAGCCGTCCATGGCATAGCCGACGGCCGAGCCGGCCAGGGCCTTCCAGCTGTAGCCATTGACCTGGGTTGCATGGGCGCCGGCATGCGTGTCTGTGCTGGCGCCGGCAGCATGGGCTGCGAGCGCCCCGGAGGAAGTGGTGGTCACGTGAAGATCCTTGAAAGCCAGGACGGCGCGCGCTCTCGCTGGGGTGCGGCACCGCGCAAAACGCCTGCGCCGCCGGCTGAGCCGGCGTGCGGGCACGCTGCGCGTGTGCTGCATCCTGGGAAGGCGATGGGCACGGGAGTCCTGGTGGGAAAACAAGCTGGGCGGCCGGCATGCCGGAGCATGGCAGGGGCTGCGCGCAAAGACAGAGCGCAAGGTGCAGCGCCAAAAGACCGCTTCTGCAAAAAGCGAAAGCCCTGAATCGGCTGGGCGATCAGGGCTTGGAGGCTGCGGGCAGGCCCGGTGAAAAGGGCGCTCCCATGCGGGCGGGCGCAATGGTAAGGGAAGTGGCCGGACAAGGCAAGTAGGGCAGTCTTGCCAGACAGCTTCTACGACATGGACGGCTGGTACTGCCCGGCGGGCGCGGGACGGATTCGGGTGTTGCGCGGATGCAGCAGCCCCTGTGCTGCCGATGGCACAGACAATTGAAGAAACGATAATGAGAACAAATCGCATTCGCTTTCTCTTCATGCCCTTCGACCCATCGGAGGGCATGGCGAGGAAGTTTTTTTATTGCCGTATTGCTGTTCTCCCGGAGCTTTTCATGCCACTGCATCGCCTTCAACCCGGCCATCGCCCTGCGCCTCTTGCGCTGGCCATCTCCCTTGCCATCGGCGCCCTGTCCGCTCAGGCTCAGGCATTGCCGGATACGCAGAACCCGGCCACGCTGCCCACGGTCAACGTGATCTCCAACCAGTTGGGCGAGGTGACCGAAGGCTCGGGCTCCTATACGCCGGGCACCATTGCCACAGCCACGCGCATGGTGCTGACGCCGCGCGAGACGCCGCAGTCCATCAGCGTGGTCACACGCCAGAAGATGGATGACTTCAACCTCACCTCCATCGACCAGGTGATGGAGCACACGCCCGGCATCAGCATCGTCACCTATGACAGCGAGCGCACCGAGTACTACGCCCGCGGCTTCGCCATCCAGAACTTCCAGTACGACGGCATTCCGATGATGCGCGACTCCGCGTACTCGGCCGGCAACACCCTCAGCGACATGGCGATCTATGACCGCGTCGAGGTGCTCAAGGGCGCAACCGGCCTGCTCACGGGCAGCGGCACTCCGGGCGCGACCATCAACCTGATCCGCAAGAAGCCCACGCGCGATTTCCGCGGGCATGCGTCCATCTCTGCGGGCAGCTGGAGCAACTACCGCACCGAGGTGGATGTGGGCGGCGCACTCAATGCAAGCGGCAGCGTGCGCGCGCGTGGCGTGGCCGCCTACCAGGACAAGGACTCGTTCATGGACCGCTATTCGCGCAAGACCGCGACGCTGTACGGCATTGTGGAAATGGACCTGACGCCACGCACTTTGCTGACGCTGGGCGGCGATGCGCAGAACAACCGTCCGGTCAACTCCACCTGGGGCGGCATTCCCCTGCTCAATGCCGATGGCCAATTCAATGACATGCCGCGCTCGCACAACAACGGCACGCGCTGGAGCCGCTGGGACCAGTACACGCGCACGGCCTTTGCCACGCTGGAGCACAGCTTCGGCAACGGCTGGGTGGCCAAGGCGCAGTTCAACCACCAGATCAACGGCTACAACGCCAACCTGGGCGCGGCGGCTGCGGGCTTCCCCAACCCGGCCGACGGCTCCGGCGTGTCGCTGTGGCGCGGCCAGTACATAGGCCGCACCACCAGCAATGCGCTCGATGCCTACGCCAGCGGGCCCTTCTTGCTGGGCGGGCGCGAGCACGAACTGGTGCTGGGCGCCAGCGTAGCGAGGCGCCACTGGAAGAACGATGGCTACTGGCAACTGCCCGCCGACTATGTGTCCACGGTCAATGACTACTACCACTGGAATGGCGATTCGCGCCTGCCGGTGTGGGGCGCCTCACCCGACTACGTGAACAGCGAAGTGACCAAGGAGCAGGGCTTGTACACGGCGGCGCGCTGGAACCTGGCGGCCGACCTCAAGCTGATCACGGGCGGGCGCTGGTCCAACTATCGCAACCAGGTGCAGGGTCAGCGCGAGACCGGCGTTTTCGTGCCCTATGTGGGCGCGCTCTACGACCTCAATGGCAACTATTCGGTCTACGCCAGCTACACCAGCATCTTCAGCCCGCAGTCCAAGCAAAACGAGAGCGGCAAGGCGCTGGACCCGCTGCGCGGCAATAACGCCGAGGTCGGCGTCAAGGCGGCCTTCATGGACGGCCGCCTCAATGCATCGGCGGCGCTGTTCCAGCTTCAGCAAGACAACTTCGGTATCGAGACCGGCGGCGTGACGCCCGGCGGCGCCACGGCCTACCGGGCCGTCGATGGCGTCAGGACGCGCGGCTTCGAGGCGGAGATATCCGGCCAGATCACGCCCGCCTGGCAACTGCAGGCCGGTTTCTCGCATGCCATTTCGCGCGACCAAGGCAAGCGCGTGGCCACGCTAACGCCCTCCAACCAGTTCAGCCTGCACACCAGCTACAGGCTGGACGGCCCGCTTTCCGGCCTGACGGTGGGCGGCGGCGCGCGCTGGCAGGACAAGACCTGGGGCGACATCTCCACGCCATCGGGCGGCACGGCCGTTCACACCGTCAAGGGCTACTGGCTGCTGGACATGATGGCGCGCTACGAGTTCAGCAAACAGCTGTCGGCCACCGTCAACGTGCGCAACCTGCTGGACAAGAAGTACTACACCATCTTCAGCTACTACAGCACCTACACCTGGGGCGAGCCGCGCTCGGTGAATGTCAGCCTGAACTACAAGTTCTGAGGCCGGGCCCGCGCTGCGCCAGCGCGGGGTCTTTGGCCCTGGCGCCAAGGGCGCCGTGCTAGGCTGGCGCCCGCTGCGGCCCGTGCGCCGCAAGCGCTCCCATTGCCGTCCGTTCACTGCCCGTTGGCCGCCCGGGTCCGTCTATGACCTTGCGGTGCAGTGCGGCGATATCTCGCAGGTTTTGCCAATAAAAACAATTCTCATTACAGTTTGGCATTCCGAGTTCTCCAACCTCCGATCCTTTCTGCCATGCATCCCATCCTGATTGCAGCCGCCCTCGCTTTGGGCGCGGCCGCCCCGATGAGCCAGGCCGCAGCCGCCGGCACCGTTCAACAGCCCGTGAAGAAGAACCTCTCCGTTGCAGAGGTGGTCAAGCATTACGGCACCCTGGTGCACGCCAATTACTCGGATTCCATCAGCTCCGCCAAGACCATGCAGAAAGCCATCGGGGCCTTTCTCGCATCACCCAGCGAACAGGGCCTGAACAATGCGCGCAAGGCCTGGCTGGATGCACGCGAGTACTACGGCCAGACCGAGGCCTTCCGCTTCTACGCCGGTCCCATCGACAACGATGAAGGCCCCGAAGGCCAGATCAACGCCTGGCCCATGGATGAGTCCTATGTGGACTATGTGGAAGGCAATCCCAACGCCGGCATCATCAACAACCGTAAGGAAGCCATCACCAAGAAGCGCCTGGCCGAGCTCAACGAGCATGACGGCGAGGAGAACGTTTCCACCGGATGGCACGCCATCGAGTTCATGCTCTGGGGCCAGGACCTGAACGACAAGGGGCCGGGCGCGCGTCCCTACACCGACTTCGTCGATGGCAAGAAGTCCAACGCCGACCGCCGCCGTGAGTACCTGAAGGTGGTGACCGAGTTGCTGATCGAGGATCTGCAGTCGGTGGCCGACCAGTGGAAGCCCGGCTCGGCCAAGAATTTCCGCGCCCAGTTCGAGAAAAAGCCCGACGACGCGCTGCGCCGTATCTTCGTGGGCCTGGGTTCGCTGTCGCGCGGCGAGCTGGCCGGCGAGCGCCTGGAAGTGGCCCTGGCCAGCCGCGACCAGGAAGACGAGCACTCCTGCTTCTCGGACAACACGCATCGCGATGCCGTGACCAATGCCCAGGGCATCCTCAACGTCTGGCAGGGCAGCTACAAGCGACTGGATGGCAGCGAGCTGCAAGGCCCGGGCATCAGGGACTGGGTGGCTTCCAAGGACAGCGCGCTGGCCGACAGGACCACGCGCCAGATCACGCAGTCGGTGCAGGCGGCCCAGGCCATTCCCGCGCCGTTCGACCAGGCCATCCAGGGCGCGCGCGACTCGGCCTCGCGCGCCAAGATCCAGGCCACCATCGACAGCCTGGTCCAGCAGAGCAAGGACCTGGTGGAGGCGGCCAATGCCGTCGGCATCACCCAGCTCAACCTGGTGGACCCCAAGGCCAACTAAAAGAACATTCACCCCAAGCGTCCAACCCCTCTCACGCCCATGCGCCAAGGCCGCCGCCCCCGAAAGGGTTCGGCGGCCCTGGCTTTTCCAGGGACGTCCCCACCCATGAATCTCTCCCCCTCGCTGCTGGTCGCTGCCTCCCTGGTCCTGATGGGCTGCTCGGCCCAACAGCAGGACACGGTGGCTGCCGCTCCAGCGCGCGCGCCAGCACCGCAGCCTGCTCCCGATCCAGCTCCCGATCCAGTTCTTTTGTTCGCGGCACCCGGCGAGCCCCTGCCCCCGGGCGGCCAGACCACGGTCCACGCCACGGGCCGCAACGCCTTCTCGCTGCCTGCCGCCAACCTGGACGATGCCGAGCGCACGCGCTTCGTCATCGGCAACTCCTTCTTCAAGCGCAATTGGGTGCAGGCGCCGGCCTCCACCACGGCGCGCGATGGCCTGGGCCCGCACTTCCTGGCGCGCTCCTGCGGCGGCTGCCATGTGCAGGATGGCCGCGCCCAGCCGCCCGACTTCCATAACCCGCTCAAGCCCCAGCCGTTCGCGGGCCTGCTCATGCGGCTGTCCATTCCGGGCGAAGGCCCGCACGGCAGCCCGGTGCCGGACCCGGTCTATGGCGACCAGTTCAACACCGAGGGCGTGCTGGGCGTCAAGGGCGAGGGCCAGCTTCGCATCCGCTATGAACAGGTGCATGGCCGCTTTGCCGACGGCACGGCCTACACGCTGGAAAAGCCGGTCTACGAGCTGGCTGCGCTCAACTACGGCCCCCTGGCTGCCAACCTGATGACCAGCCCGCGCATTGCGCCCCAGGTCATCGGCCTGGGCCTGCTGGAGCACATCCCGGAGTCCGAGATCCTGGCCAACGCTGCCGCCCAGGCGGCCCTGGGCGGTCCCATCAAGGGCCAGCCCAACTATGTCTGGGATGCCTACGGCGAACGCATGATGCTGGGCCGCTTCGGCTGGAAGGCCAACGTGGCCTCCATTGCCCACCAGACGGCTTCGGCCTTCCTGGGCGATATCGGCATCACATCGAAGCGTTTCCCGCACCAGACCTGCACGCCCGCGCAAAAGGACTGCCTGGCCGCGCCCAACGGCAACGGCGCCGAAGGCGTGGAGATCGAGGACCGCGTGCTGGACGACGTGATCTTCTACCAGGCCACGCTGGCGCCGCCTGCACGGCGCAACGCCAGCGACCCTGCCGTGCGCCGTGGCGAGGCACTGTTCCACCAGGCCCAGTGTGCGCAGTGCCACCGGCCTTCGTACAAGACCGGCGGGGCGCTGTTCCCCGCGCTGTCTCCGGCGCTCAGCAGCCAGGCGCTGTCCGGCCAGACCATTGCGCCCTACACCGACCTGCTGCTGCATGACATGGGCGAGGCCCTGGCCGATGGCCGGCCCGACTTCAAGGCCTCAGGCCGCCAGTGGCGCACGCCGCCGCTGTGGGGCATAGGCCTGCTGCCCGATGTCAACAACCACCAGCGCCTGCTGCACGACGGCCGTGCGCGCGGCGTGCTGGAAGCCATCCTCTGGCACGGCGGCGAGGCCGAAGCCGCGCGCGAACAGGTGCGCCAGTTCAGCGCCGAAGACCGTGAAGCCCTGGTCAAATTTGTGGAGTCCCTCTGATGCAAGGCATGTGCATGACCCCTCGCCAAACCCTTTGCGCCGCCGCGCTGGCGCTGCTGGCCACCACCCCAGCCCAGGCCCAGGACGTGGAGGCCAACATGGCCATCCCCTTCTACAACACGGCCCATGCCGTGCAGGGGCTGTATGGCCAATGGTTCTCGCCCCAGGCCAAGGCCGCGCAGGCATCCGCCCAGGCGCTGAGCCAGGCGCTGCGCGCGCACTGCGCAGCACCTGCGGCACCTGCGGGATCGGCTGCCGCCACGCTGCAGACGGCGCGCCAGGCCTATGTGCAATCGTCGCGGCAGTGGAGCAGCCTCTCGGCCGTGGCCCTGGGGCCGCTGGTGGAGCGCCGCTCGGCACGCCTGGTGGACTTCCGCCCCATGCGCCCGGCCCTGCTCAAGAAGGCCATACAGTCGGCCCCCGCCGATCTGGCCGCCATGGAGCGCATCGGCGCACCCGCCAAGGGATACCCGGCGCTCGAGAACCTGCTGTGGACCCAGCCCGTGGAGCCGCAGACGCCGGCCTGCGCCTATGCCACCCTGGTGGCCGAGGAAATCGGCGCCGAGATGGGCATCCTCCGCAATGGCTTTGCCAAGCTTGCCGCCCAGGACTGGTCCGAGGACGGCGATGCCACCACCGAAGCCATGGCCGAGTTCATCAACCAGTGGGTCGGCGGCCTGGAGCGCCTGCGCTGGGCGGACATGGAAAAGCCCTTGCGCAGTGCGGGCAGTGCAGGCAGCAAGCCCCCCGCCTGGGAGCACCTGGCCAGCGGCAGCACCGTCGAGGTCTGGCGGGCGCACTGGCAGGGCCTGCGCACGCTGGCCGTGAGCGTGGACCGCAAGGTGCCCCGGCCCGGCGTGGACATCGTGCCCATCGAGTCCTACCTGCGCGGCCGTGGCCTCAACCCGCTGGCCGACCGCTGGCTCAAGGCCGTCAACGAGGCCGATGCCGGCATGCGTGCCCTGACCGAGCCGAGCGCCAAGGCCGTCGATGCCGCCACCAAGCCGCTGTCGCGCCTCAAGCGCCTCATGGAAGGCGAGGTGGCGCCTGCGCTGGAAGTCAACATCGGGTTCTCGGATGCCGACGGGGATTGAGCAGGCGCTGAATCGCCGCCGCTGGCTGCAGGGCCTGGGTCTGCTGGCTGCCATGCCGCTGGCAACCTCCCATGCGGCCAGGCCGTCTGGACCGGCACGGTCGCTGGCTGCGGCCTGGATGCAGGGCGAGCAGATGCGTGTCGGCATCGTGCAGGCCAGTGCGCAGGTGGACAGGCCGCTGCAGGTGCTGCAGGCCCTGGATGTGCCCACGCGCGCCCATGGCATGGCCGCGCTGCGCGACGGCTCCGTGGTCTTCGCCAGCCGCCGCCCCGGCGACTGGCTGGTGCGTCTGAAGCCGGGACAGGCCGCCGAGGATGCGCAATGGCAGTGGATAGAGCCCGACCGCTTCTTCAACGGCCATGTCATCGAAAGCGCCGATGGCCGCCATCTCTACACCACTGAGACCGACCTGGAAGATGCCCAGGGACTGATCGGCGTGCGCGATGCCATCACCTTGGAGAAGATCGCCGAATGGCGCACGGGCGGCATGGACCCGCACCAGCTGCTGCTGGACGCCGACGGCACGCTCATGGTCGCCAACGGCGGCATTCCCACGCAGTCCGAGACCGGCCGGCGCAAGCTGCAGCTGGACCACATGGACTCGTCCATCGCGCGGCTGTTGCCTGCAGAAGGCGGCGCCCGTGCCGGCCTGTGGAAGCTGGACGACAGCCGCCTGAGCCTGCGCCACCTGGCCTGGGGCCCGCAGGTCGCCCACGCGCCCGCGCGCCGCTGGCTGGGCATTGCGCTGCAGGCCGAGCACCGCGACACCGAAGCGCGCGCCGCCGCGCCCGTGCTGGCCCTGTTCGATGGCCACCGTTTGCATGCCGTGCCCCTGCCCGAAGGGCGCGAGCCCCTGGCCGGCTATGGCGGCGACATCGGTTGCGACGGCCAGCTCTTCGCCGTCAGTTGCCCGCGCGTGAACACCGTCACCTGGTGGCAGGTGCCCGGCAACGGCCAGGCCAGCGGACGCTGGCTGCGTGGCGATGCCATGCCAGGCGTGTACTGCGTGGCCAACGCAAGCGTCTCGCTCGATGCCAACGGCCGGCCCCTGCCTGCCGAGCCCGCGCTGTGGATGGGCGGTGCGCGCCAGGCCCAGCTGCGCCAATGCGGCCAGGTGTTGCGCACGGTGGCGGTGCCTGGAATGGCGCTGGACAACCACTGGATTGAGCTGAAGAGCCGCAGCTAGCAGCCGGGGGAGGGCGCCGAGCAGGGTGCGCTCCCGGCGTGCCCGCGCTCTGTTCGTCGGGCAAGAAAAAAGGGTCTACGCTTGCACGTAGACCCTTTTTTTTGTTTGGTGGCGCTTCACGGACTCGAACCGCGGACCTGTGGATTATGATTCCATCGCTCTAACCGACTGAGCTAAAGCGCCGTAAGACCTAAATTATATGCAGAATTTTTGGTCGATCCGGGAAGTTGTGCAAATTTCTCGAAATTTCTTTGCGAGAGGCCTGCAGTGCCTTGCCGGAAGACGCGCATTGTAGCGTGTCTTTCAGCAGGTTCAGAGATGTTTGAAGTTTGCGGGGCGCTTATTGACGAAGGCGTCCATGCCTTCCTTCTGGTCCTGTGTGGCAAACAGCGCGTGGAACAGGCGGCGCTCGAACATGACGCCGTCGGCCAGCGAGCCCTCGAAGGCGCGGTTCACCGATTCCTTGGCCGCCATGACGGCGATCTGCGAGAAGCCGCTGATGATGATGGCGGCGCCCAGGGCTTCGTCCATGAGCTTGTCGAAGGGCACGACGCGGCTGACCAGACCGGCGCGCTCGGCCTCGGTGGCGTCCATCATGCGGGCCGTGAGGGCCATGTCCATGGCCTTGGACTTGCCCACGGCACGTGGCAGGCGCTGCGTGCCGCCGGCGCCGGGGATGACGCCCAGCTTGATTTCCGGCTGGCCGAACTTCGCATTGTCGGCGGCGATGATGAAGTCGCACATCATGGCCAGCTCGCAGCCGCCGCCCAGGGCAAAGCCGCTGACGGCGGCGATCACGGGCTTGCGGATGCTGCGGATGGTCTCCCAGTTGCGCGTGATGTAGTCGCCCTTGTAGGCGTCGGCAAAGCTGTACTTGGCCATGGCGCCGATGTCGGCGCCGGCTGCAAAGGCTTTCTCGCTGCCGGTGATGATCATGCAGCCGATGGCCTCGTCGGCATCAAAGGCCTGCAGGGCCTGGCCCAGCTCGTTCATGAGCTGGTCGTTGAGCGCGTTGAGCTGCTTGGGGCGGTTGAGCGTGATGATGCCGACCTTGTCGGCTTCGACGCGAACTTCAATCATTTCGTAGGCCAAGGGAGTCTCCTGCTGGGGTTGTCGTCGTGATGCTCAAGAATAACCGGCCAGGGGCGCGGGTGCGCGTGTGTGCACGTGCGCGCCTGCACCGCGTTTCACGGTGTGCCGGGAGCCTGCGGGCTGTCGGCGCGGCCGCCCAGCCAGCGTCCCACGGCCTCTTCGTCGGTGATTTCCAGGGCGAGGTTGCTGGGAGACGGGAGCTGTGGAGCGCTGGAGATGGCAGCTTTTGCATCGCCGTTGTCCGTTTTCTCGACCATGGCGGCCTCGCTCAGCAGGGCCGAGCCCCAGGGCAGGGTGAAGGCCAGGATCTGGCGGTCGCGGGCCACCCAGGCCACGACCTCCAGCGCCGTGCCTGCGTACAGCGCCACATCGTCCAGGCGGGTGATGCGCCAGCGTGCGGGCTGTGCATCCTCGGCCCCGGTGGGCAGCTCGATGGCCAGCCATTCGTCGCCGGCCATGAAGCCTGCGCGCTCGGCCAGGCTGCCGCGCAGCACGGTCTTGACGGTGATGCCCTGGCTTTCCTGTACGCGCAGGCCCAGCCGCTGGGCAGTCTGCGCCGGTTCGGCCTTGGCCTGCACGCCCTGGGCGGCCAGCAGCTCGGCCAGCGGCAGGTCGTCGGTGCCGTGCACCCATTGCGTGATCTCGGGGGCGAAGCTGCGCCCGCCCAGCTCCTGCAGCACGGCCAGCACATCGGCCTCGCGCATGGGGCCGCCCTGGCAGCGCTGCCACAGCGCGCGCATCACGTCGTCCAGCGTGCTGCGGCCTTCGCGGCGCAGTTGCAGGTCCAGGGCCAGCGCGACCAGGCAGCCCTTGGTGTAGTAGCTGACGGTCTGGTTGGGCGTGTTCTCGTCCTGGCGGTAGTACTTGACCCAGGCGTCATAGCTGGCCTGGGCCACGGACTGCAGGCGGCGGCCCGGTGTCTGCAGCACCTGGTTGATGGTGCGCGTGACCAGCTTGAGGTACTGGGCGTTGTCGATCAGGCCGGCGCGGCGCAGCAGCAGGTCGTCGTAGTAGCTGGTGAAGCCTTCGAAGAACCACAGCAGCTCGGTGTAGTTCTCCTGCCCGTAGTCGTAGCGTGCGAATTCTGCGGGGCGCAGGCGCTTGACGTTCCAGGTGTGGAAGTACTCGTGGCTGATCAGGCCCAGCAAGGTGGTGTAGCCCTCGGCGGCCTTGCGCTCGCCCACGCGCGGCAGGTCGCGCCGGCCGCAGATCAGGGCCGTGGAGTTGCGGTGCTCCAGGCCCCCATAGCCGTCATCGACCACGTTGAGCATGAACACATAGCGCTGCATGGGCGCGGGCGTAGCCTGCTCGCCCGTACCGTGCCAGAAGGCCAGCACGGTCTCGCAGATCCTGCGTGCATCGGCAACCAGGCGCGCGCCGTCGAAGCTGGGCGCGGCGCCCGCAACGACGAAGCTGTGGGGCACGCCCGCGGCCACGAAGTCGCCACGCCAGAAGCTGCCCATCTCCACGGGGCAGTCCACCAGTTCGTCGTAGTGGGCAGCGCGGTACAGGCCCCAGCCGCGCGCATCGGCGTCCACGGCGTCCAGGCCGGTGGCCACCTGCCACGATGCCGTGGCGTCCGATGCAAGCAGCTGCAGCGTATGCGGCGTGTCTTCCTGGCCGTGCACGCGCAGGCACAGGCTGGTGCCGTTGAAAAAGCCGCGGCGGCGGTCCAGCCAGGCCGTGCGCACCGAGCTGTCGTAGGCGCAGAACTGGTAGTGGAGCACCAGCGGCACGCCGGCTGCGCAGTCGACCTGCCAGAGGTTCTTGCCCTGCTGGGCCAGCGCGACGGGACGGCCGTCCTGCTCGGCAGACAGGTCCTGGAGGTTCTTGGAGAACTCCCGCACCAGATAGCTGCCGGGAATCCAGACCGGCAGCGACAGGGTCTGGCCGGCGGCCGGGCGGGCGATGTGCAGCTGCACGCTGAACAGGTGCGCGTCCACATCAAGGGCCTGCACGCGGTAGTGGATGTCCGCTGCGGCAGTGGCAGCGGCGGTGGCGGCGAGGGGAGAGGTCATTCGGGCTCCTGCAGGTGTGGCCTGGAGGCTGCCCGGGCCCGCTGCGGCGGGCTGGAGCCGGGAAGCTCCGGCCAAGGGGAATCAGAGGGGCGGGCCCGGCATCGGGCCCGCGAGGCGGCGATCAGCGCGCGGCTGCGGCTGCGGCCAGGTTCTTCTCGACTTCCTGGGCGCTGATGGCGCCAGGCACTCGGGTGTTGTTGGTGAAGATGACGGTGGGCGTTCCCGTGATCTTGTACTTGCGGCCGAAGGCCAGGTTGCGCTGCACGGCCGATGTGTCGCATTGGGCAGCGGCCGGCACCTTGTCGCGCAGCATGTGGTCGGCCCATGCACCGGCCTGGTCCTTGGCGCACCAGATGTTGCGCGATTTCTCGGCCGAATCGGGGCTCAGGATGGGGTACAGGAACAGGTAGATGGTGACGTTGTCCACGTTCTGCAGGTCGCGTTCGAAGCGCTTGCAGTAGCCGCAGTTGGGGTCCTCGAACACGGCCATCTTGCGTTCGCCCTTGCCGTGGACGATGGTCACGGCGTCCTTGAGCGGCAACTGCTTGAAGTCCACCGCCGTCAGCTGGTTCATGCGGTCTTCGGTGAGGTTGCGGCGTGCCTTGGTGTCGATCAGCTCGCCCTGGATCAGGTAGTTGCCCTTGGCGTCCGTGTAGAACAGATCCGTGCCGATGCGCACCTCGAACAGGCCGGACATGGGCGTGGGGCGGATTTCGTCGATCTTTTCCAGCTGGGGAATGCGCTCGGTCAGCGTCTTGCGCAGGTTGGCGTCCTGGGCGTGAACACCGAGGCTCCAGGTCAGGCTGGCAGCCGTCAGCAGGCAGGCGAAGAGTTTCATGGCAATGCGGAGGTGGGCGGGGCCGCGTTCAGGCCGGCCGCGCCGTGGTTGAGGGGGGAGTGCGCAGCGCAGGGCGCCACGGAGCACGGGTACGAGTCGCAAATCGGCAAAGGGTTCAACGGCAAGCATTCCTGCATGCCGGGCTCAGGCGCCGCTGCGCGGGTCCAGGCCCATGGCCTGGCGCGCCATCCAGTCCTTGAGCGGGCCGAAGCGCTCGAAGCCCTTCATGCCCCAGTTGCGTAGCATCTGCACCGGCACCTCCGGTCGGCTGAACAGCTGCTGCAGCCCGTCCATGGCCAGGCCCATGGGCGCCAGCGCGGCCTTGCGCTCGCGTTCGTAGCGGCGCAACAGGCGCAGATCGCCCGTGCTGCGCCAGTAGCCGCGCTCCTGCAGCACGCGGGCCAGGGCCTGCACATCGCCCAGGCCCAGGTTCAGGCCCTGGCCTGCCAGCGGGTGCACGTTGTGGGCCGCGTCGCCCACCAGCACCCAGCTGCGGGCCGAACGTGCATCGCCGTCAGGCATGGAGCCGCACCAGTGGTCGGCCACGGCCTGCTGCAGCGGCCAGGCCATGCGCGGTGCGCTCAGCTCCAGCCGCCCCAGCGCGCCCTGGCTGATGGCTTCCAGCCGCGCCGTGAAATCCTGCGTGTCGGCGGCCAGCCAGCCATCGGCCAGCTCGCGGGCGATGGACCAGACCACGGCCACGCTGTGGCCTTGGGGGCCTTCCAGCGGAAGCAGGGCCAGGATGCCTTCGGGCGTGAACCACTGGCGCGCCACCTGGCCGTGCGGCAGCTCGCAGTGCAGCCGGGTGGCGATGGCGTGCTGTGCATAGGGCGTGACGGCGAAGTCCACGCCGAACTCGCTGCGCGTGCGGCTGGCACGGCCTTCGCAGATGGCCGTCAGCGGCGCGGCCACGGGCTGGTGCACCACCTCGACCATGGGCTGGTAGCGCACGGCCTCGGCCAGGCGCTGCTCCAGCGCGGGCACATCGACGATCCAGGTCAGGGCGTCGACGTCCTGGCGGGCAGCGTCGAACAGCACGTGGCCGTCCAGGTCGCCAAAGACTTCCATCTGCGTCACGGGCGTGGCGTGCTCGTCGTCCGGCCAGCAGCGCAGGCTGTCCAGCAGGCCGCGTGCGCTGGCATTGAGCGCGTAGGCGCGCACATCGGGCGCGTTGCCGGTGGGAGCGGCCACCACCAGGGCCACGCGCAGCCGTTCCCGGGCCAGCAGGAGAGCCAGGGTCCGGCCTGCGATGCCGGCCCCGCGTATACATACATCAAAGGTTTGCGCCATGGCCGGCATTGTAGGAGTCCGGGCCATGCCGGGGATTCCAACTGGCGCAAACTCCGGCTTTGGCGTGATGTGCCGCAGCCTGCGTCGCCATCTGGCATATTGCCGCCCATCGCATGGCGCCATTCGCGCCATGGATGGCATACACACTCCAGATTTCCCCAAAAAGAGCTATCCGATGTTTGACCAAGAAAGAGACGTGCAGGGCCGCATTGCCCAGTTGTGGGTATATCCCGTCAAATCCTGCGCGGGCATCGCGCTGCAAAGCAGCGGCGTCGGCGCCACGGGCCTGGCCTGGGACCGCCATTGGATGGTGGTCGATGCCAACGGCGAATTCCTGACCCAGCGCGACCATCCGCGCATGGCCTGGATACGCCCCGAGCTGGAGGCCGGCCACCTGGTCCTGCATTTCCCCCAGCTCCCGCCCCTGCGCATCCCGCTGCAGGCCACGGGCCCGGTGCGCCAGGCGCGCGTCTGGTCGGATGGGGTCCAGGCCTGGGACATGGGGCCGGAGGCAGCGCGCTGGCTGACCCAGGCCCTGGGCGCGGATTGCGCCTTGGTGCGTTTCGACCCGGCCGCGCCGCGCCGCACCAGCGAGCGCTGGACAGGCGGCGAGGCCGCGCCCGTGCACTTTGCGGACGGCTACCCGCTGCTGGTGCTGAGCCAGGCGGCCGTGGATGAGCTCAACCAGCGCCTGCAGGCCGCCGGCCAGCCCGCCGTCGATGCCCGCCGCTTCCGACCGAACATCGTGATCGAGGGCCTGGAGGCCCACGACGAGGACCGGGTCGACGGGTTCGACGTGCTCGATGCCCGGGGCCTGCGGCTGCGCATGGCCAAGCCCTGCACACGCTGCCCCATTCCCGACATCGACCCCGTCACGGCCGTGCAGGGCACCGCCGTGGGTGATGCCATCCGTGCCTACCGCCAGGACGACCGTGTCGATGGTGCCATCACCTTCGGCATGAATGCCGTGCTGGAAGGCCTGCACGACGGGGCTGAACTGGCTGTTGGCCAGTCCGTGGCCGGCGACTGGCAGTTCGCCTGAAACGACAGGAAATGCCCGGTTGACTAAAATACGGGGTTTGTCCCCAGAATCCCTGTAGAAAGCCCTGCCATGAGCCTCAAATGCGGCATCGTGGGCCTGCCCAATGTGGGCAAGTCCACTCTCTTCAACGCGCTGACGAAGGCCGGCATCGCCGCCGAGAACTATCCCTTCTGCACCATCGAGCCGAACACCGGCGTGGTGGAAGTGCCCGATCCGCGCCTGCAGAAGCTGGCCGACATCATCACGCCCGAGCGCATCGTCCCGGCCATCGTCGAATTCGTGGACATCGCGGGCCTGGTGGCCGGCGCCTCCAAGGGTGAAGGCCTGGGCAACCAGTTCCTGGCCCACATCCGCGAGACCGACGCCATCGTCAACGTGGTGCGCTGCTTCGAAGACCCGAACGTCATCCACGTGGCCAACAAGGTGGACCCCATCGCCGACATCGAGGTCATCCAGACCGAGCTGTGCCTGGCCGACCTGGCCACCGTCGAGAAGGCGCTGAACCGCTACAGCAAGGCCGCCAAGTCGGGCAACGACAAGGAAGCGGCCAAGCTGGTGGCGCTGCTGACCCCCATCCAGGCTGCGCTGGACCAGGGCAAGCCCGCACGCACGGTTCCCGTCTCCAAGGAAGACGCGCCCCTGCTCAAGCAGTTCTGCCTGATCACCGCCAAGCCCGCCATGTTCGTGGGCAACGTCAGCGAAGACGGCTTCGAGAACAACCCGCTGCTCGACAGCCTCAAGGCCTATGCCGAGGCGCAGGGCGCTCCCGTCGTGGCCATCTGCGCCAAGATCGAGGCTGAAATGGCCGAGATGAGCGACGAGGACCGCGACATGTTCCTGCAGGAACTGGGCCTGGAAGAACCGGGCCTGAACCGCCTGATCCGCGCCGGCTTCGGCCTGCTGGGCCTGCAGACCTACTTCACGGCCGGCGTCAAGGAAGTGCGCGCCTGGACCATCAAGGTCGGCGACACCGCCCCCCAGGCCGCAGGCGTCATCCACGGCGACTTCGAGCGCGGCTTCATCCGCGCCCAGACCATCTCCTTCGACGACTTCATCGCCTTCAAGGGCGAGCAAGGCGCCAAGGACGCGGGCAAGATGCGCGCCGAAGGCAAGGAATATGTCGTCAAGGATGGCGACGTGATGAACTTCCTGTTCAACGTCTGAGGCGGCACATGCTGCAGCGGGGCTGCTAAAGCAGCTCCCGCGCTTCTCGGAAAAACCGCGCTTTGCGCGGTTTTTTCTTGCCAGGAACGTTTCATTTCCACGCGCTGAGCCGCCATGGACAATGGCGCCTTTCCATTGGGGAAAGAGAGACCTTGAAATGGACCGCCCGCATTTCAGATTCCATCCCGGCGCCTACGAAGCCGTCTTCGAGCAGGAAGAGGGTGTGTGTTCCTGCTGCGGACAAAACCGCAGCCTCAAGTACGAAGGCCCGTTCTACAGCCAGCAAAGCCCCGATTACCTGTGTCCCTGGTGCATTGCCAGCGGGCAGGCTTGCGAGACATACGACGGCGAACTTGTGGGATACACCGATATCGAAGGCGTGTCGCCTGATCCGGCAGACCCGGAGCCCGCCATCGCCAGGGAACTGCTACTGGAGATCGCGCTGCGCACGCCCGGCTACAGGGCCTGGCAGCAGCCCGTCTGGCTCACGCACTGCAACGAGCCCTGTGTCTTCCTGGGTCACGCCGACAGGCAGACCGTAGAGCCTTTCCTCGCTGAAGTCCTGCCCGACATCGAAGGCATCTACAAAAAGGATGCCCAGTGGATGCTGGAGCGGATGTCCAAGGACGGCATGATTTCAGGCTGCCTTTTCCGGTGCGTGCGTTGCGGCGAGCATAGGCTGCATATGGATGTGGGATGAACCCGATGATCGACTACGAAACGCTCTCCACCCAGACCGGCATTGCCTTGCCGCCACTGTTGAAGGAATTTCTGGCATCGGGAAAGACCCACTATGGCCCGGATTGGGCTGATACCTGGCGCCAGCGCTGCCTGCAGGACCCGCCCTTGTTCATGAGTTGGCAGGACTTCGAATGGATAGACGCCGAAGCCAGCCGGGAAATCATCGAGGGCTGGCTCAATCCTTCCGCGCAGAACGGCAGGCGCTTTTTGCCATTCGCCCAGTCGGGCGCCGGCGATGCCTGGTGCCTGACGCCGCTGGACACGCATGGCGTGGGCGTGGCGCTGGTGTTGCACGATGACGAGGCCAGCAGCGTTTCGCACGCCTGCTTCGATGACTTTGTCTGCGCGGGATTTCTGCAGGCCTTTGCGGACCTGAGCGATCAGCTGGATGAATTCTCGGAGCCGGAGGCTTTGCAATTGTTGCGGGCCGATGTCGCACAGACCACGCGCTTCATGACTCAGGAGTTGGGTGGCTATCTGCAGGATTTCTGTCGGCGTCCCTTGGAGATCAGGCCTTGGCGCGACGGGCCCCGGGCGCGTGTTCGCCAGGTGGCTTCATTGATTTCACAAGATGAACTGGCGGCCGAACTGGACCGGCTGCCCGCCGTGAACCTTTCCTTTCCCGTCGTGGCGCGCTGGGAAGTGCGTTCATCGGACGAGGGCAGCACGCAGCCCGGCCTGGTGCCAGAGCCCGCAAAGATCGACTGGCGCACCCTTGCCGCCGATCCCCTGCAGAAGATGGCGGCCATCAGGGCCTGCCAGAGCGAGCATGGCTGCAGCCTGGGACAGGCCAAGGCCATGGTGGACCAGTACATCGGAAGCTTGGACCGCCATGCCTGAACGCGGGCAACCCCGCCCCTGCAACCCACCATAATCACCCATCCCGCCAATCGACCTCCCTCAACTTCGTGCCCCACCCCACCAGTCCCGCAGCCTCTCCCATCCATGCCGAACTCGTTGCCGTGCTGGCGGCGGTGACCCAGGGCACGCCGCGCGTGCTGACCACGGCGGACGGGCAGTTGCTGCCGGCGGGGCCGTTCGAGGTGGGGCACCGTTCGCTGCAGGCCGGCCTGCGCGCCTGGGTGGAGGAGCAGACCCATCACCCGCTGGGCTACATGGAGCAGCTCTACACCTTTGCCGATGGCGATCGCACCGATGCCAGCGGGGCGCGCGTGATCTCGGTCAGCTACCTGGGGCTGACGCGCGAATCCGCGGACCGCAGCGCGGGGCAGGCCGTCTGGCAGGACTGGTACCGCTACTTTCCCTGGGAAGACTGGCGCGGCGGCGAGCCGGCCCTGCTGCGCTCCCACATCGCTCCGCGCCTGCATGCCTGGATGGCCGAGGCGCGCGGCGCCCAGCGTGCGCTGCGGCGCCAGCGCGCGGACATCGCCTTCGGCCTGGACGGCGGGCCCTGGAACGAGGACATGGTGCTGCAGCGCTACGAGCTGCTGTACGAGGCCGGACTGGTACAGGAGGCGGCCCACCGCGTCCATGGCGCGGCCGCCATGCTGCCCGGCGAGGCCATGCACCACGACCACCGCCGCATCCTGGCCACGGGCATGGCGCGGCTGCGCGCCAAGATCAAGTACCGGCCCGTGGTGTTCGAGCTGATGCCACCCGAGTTCACGCTGCTGCAGCTGCAGCAGACGGTGGAGGCCTTGGCCGGGCGCGGGCTGCACAAGCAGAACTTCCGCCGCCTGATCGAGCAGCAGGATCTGGTCGAGGAGACCGGCCAGCTCACGGTGGGCTCGGCGGGCCGGCCGGCCAAGCTGTTCCGCTTTCGCAGCGATGTGCTGCTGGAGCGGGCCATCTCCGGCAGCAAGCTGCCGCTGGCCAAAGGCATCGACGGTTCCCCCTGAGCCGCACGGCACTTGCCCGATTGTGACAATGGCTTGACAGTACTTATGCTCGTATTTAGCATAAGTTCCTCGCTCAAGCCCGCAAGGCCGCGCGCCACATTTTTTTGACCTACATATACTCAAAATGAGCATTAATATTGCCAATGCCCTCAGTGCCCGCCTGCCTGTGCCGCCGCTGCCCGACCTGATGCTGGAGCCGCTGGTGCGCTCGGCCCTGCTGGAGGACCTGGGCCGCGCGGGCGACCTGACAACGGATGCCATCGTCCCTGCCGACGCACAGGCCGAACTGCGCCTGGTGGCGCGCCAGGAGGGCGTGCTGGCCGGGCTGGACATGGCGCGGCTGGCGTTCCGTGCGCTGGATGCGCAGTCGCGTTTCGAGCCGGTGCTGCGCGATGGCAGCGAACTGGCGCCCGGCCAGGAGATCGCGCGCATCCACGGCAGCGCGCGCGCCATCCTCACCGCCGAGCGCGTGGCGCTCAACTACCTGTGCCACCTGAGCGGCGTGGCCACGGCCACGGCATCGATCGCGCGGGCCATCGCCGACACCGGCGCACGCGTGACCTGCACGCGCAAGACCATGCCGGGCCTGCGCGCGCTGCAGAAGTACGCGGTGCGCGTGGGGGGCGGCAGCAACCACCGCTTCGGCCTGGACGATGCCGTGCTGATCAAGGACAACCACATCGCGCTGGCCGGCGGCGTGGCCGAAGCCCTGGCCCGGGCGCGCGCGGGCGTGGGCCACATGGTGCAGATCCAGCTGGAGGTGGACACGCTGGAGCAGCTGGAGGTGGCGCTGTCCCTGGGCGTGGAAGTGGTGCTGCTGGACAACATGGACCTGGACACGCTGCGCACGGCCGTCTCTATGGCGCGCGGGCGCGCGGTGACCGAAGCCTCGGGCCGCATCACGCCCGAGACGGCACGCGCCGTGGCCGAGACCGGCGTGGACCAGATCGCCGTGGGCTGGATCACGCACAGCGCCCGGGTTCTCGACATCGGCCTTGACACCTGAAATGAGGCACCCCCTGAGCCGCTGCGCGGCTTCCCCCGTGTGCACGGCGCCCTCTCTCGCTGCGCGGGAGGGGGGCGTCCGGGCAACCGGCGACACCCTGGCTGCGGGGTGGCGCGGCCGGCTTAGGCCCTTGCTCGGTGTCCCTGAGTTGGGCTGCGCCGGTTTTTTGCACCTAGCCCAGTGGAGCAGTTGCCATGTTTTTTGAAGGGTGTACCTTGAAGCGACGGGGACTCTGGACGCTGGCGGCCTGCGCGCTGCTGGCGGGCGCATCGGGGCTATGGCTGGCAGCGCCGGGCAAGGCCGGAACGCGCCTGGAGCGGCCCATCACCATCGTCGTGACGTTTCCGCCGGGCGGCGGCACGGACCTGCTGGCGCGGCGCCTGGGCGAGCAGCTGCAGCAGCGCCTGGGCCAGCCCGTGGTGGTGGAGAACCGGCCGGGCGCCAGCGGCAACATCGGCGCCCATGCCGTGGCCCAGGCCGCAGCGGACGGCAGCACCTTGCTGATGGCCAACAGCTCGTTCGCCATCAACCCCGGTGTCTACGAACGCCTGGACTTCGACCCGCGCAAGGACTTCACGGCGGTGTTCAACGCCGGCTCCATCGCCTCGGTGCTGGTCGTGCCTGCGGACAGCGCGCTGCAGACGCTGGAGGATGCGCTGGCCCAGGCGCGCCAGGACCGGCCGCTGCTGTTCGCCTCCTGCGGCAACGGCACGCCCCAGCACCTGGCCGGCGAGATGCTGGCCCGCGACGCGAAGCGATTTGTCCAGCATGTGCCCTACAAGGGCTGCGGCCCGGCCATCACGGCCGTGGCGGCAGGCCAGGTGGCGGCGGGCATGGTCACGGCCAGCAGTGCTGCGGCCATGATCGCTGCAGGCCGCGTGCGCGCCCTGGCCGTCACGGCGCCGCAGCGACTGCCGCAGCTGGCCGGCGTTCCCACGGTGGCCGAGCGCGGCCTGGCGGGCTTTGCGGTGGAGCAGTGGCATGGCCTGCTGGTACCTGCCGCCACGCCCCGGGCCACGGTGCAGGCATTGCATGACACGCTGGAACAGGCGCTGGCCGATCCCGCCGTCAGCGCTGGCTTGCGCGACCAGGGCTACACCCTGGCGCGGCAGACACCGGGCCAATTCCAGGCGCTGATCGCGGCCGACATCGACCGCTATGCGGCCGTGACGCGTGCGCTGGGCCTGAAGGCCGATTGAGGGCCAGAGAAGAGCCAGAGAAGGGCCGGCTGGCGACTTACTGCATGAACCAGCCGTGGCTGACTACCAGCGACTGGCCGGTCAGCGCATTGCTGGGAAAGCCCGCGAACAGCAGGGCCACGCGGGCCACGTCCTCGGTGGTGGTGAATTCGCCGTCCACGGTTTCCTTGAGCATCACGTTCTTGATGACCTCGTCCTCGCTGATGCCCAGCGTGCGGGCCTGCTCGGGAATCTGCTTGTCCACCAGCGGCGTGCGCACGAAGCCCGGGCAGATCACATTGGCGCGCACGCCGTGCTTGGCGCCTTCCTTGGCCACGGTCTTGGCCAGCCCGATCAGGCCGTGCTTGGCCGTGACATAGGGCGCCTTGAGCAGCGAGGCCTCCTTGGAGTGCACCGATCCCATGTAGATCACGCTGCCGCCCCGGCCCTGCGCATACATGTGCTTGAGGCAGGCGCGCGTGGTGAGGAAGGCGCCGTCCAGGTGGATGGCCAGCATCTTCTTCCAGTCGGCAAAGCTGAATTCCTCCACCGGATGCACGATCTGTATCCCGGCATTGCTGACCAGGATGTCGATGCCGCCGAAGGCCCGAGCGGCCTCCTCGACCGAGGCGTTGACCTGGGCCTCGTCGGTCACGTCCACGGCCACGCCCATGGCCTGCGCTCCCGTGGCGCGCAGTTCGGCCGCCGTGGCGTCGGCCGCCTCCTTGTTGAGGTCGGCAATGACGATGCGCGCGCCCTCGCTGGCGAACAGCGTGGCGATCTCCTTGCCGATGCCGCTGGCCGAGCCGGTGATGAAGGCGACCTTGTCCTTGAGTTGCATGGTGAGTCTTTCCTGGAGAGTGGATGAAACAGGCCGGTGCCCATCTTCGGCGGGGCCGGCCGCGTGCCCTTGTCGGCGCAGGGACCAGTCTGGCGCCGGTTTCTTAGACGAAACTGAGTCGGCAGGCCCGGCTGCCTAGAGCGTGTTATGCACTTTTAAGTACCCGCGTTGGCTCTGTGCGCTGGTGATCGCAAGGCGCAGTGCGCCGCCAAGGCTGAAGCCTTGGCAAGCGCTGCAACGCCGCGAGCGCCTGCGCGCAGAGCCAACCCTCCGGGAAAGCCGGGAAAGGGGCCCGGCCCTTCGTTGCAGCCCGCTTGCGGTGTGGCAACCGCGGCGCGTGCTACGCCTCGTTCCGGACCCCTTTCCCGGCTTTCGCGGGCACGTAAAAGTGCACAACACGCTCTAGTGTTGGCAGCCCGCAAGTCATGGCCGTGACGGCCGGCCCTTCAGGGCGCGGCGGCCTCGCGGTGCCGGGGCTGCTGGAACAGCTCGCAGACCAGCTCGCGCAGCCAGCGCTTGGCCGGTTCCTGCTCGAAGCGCCAGCTCCAGTGCAGCGACACGTCGAAGCGGTGATCGGGCAGGTCGGCATCGCGCACCGCATAGCCACCGCGCTCGACAAAGCCGGCCGCGATCTCGGCCGGCATGATCACCGCCAGGTCGGTCTTGCCCACGATGGAGGGCACGGCCATGAAGTGTGCGGCCGACAGGCGGATGCGCTCATCGAGCCGCAGCGCCTGCAGGATGCGCAGCGTCTCCGAATGCGAGCGCACCGCCGCGAAATCCAGCTGGCGCAGCGTGGCCAGCGCCAGTGGCGCGTCTTCGGGCAGGTGCGCCAGCGCGGGGTGGCCGCTGCGCAGCAGCACGCCGTAATGGTCGGACAGCAGCACGGTCTGCCGGGTCCGCGTGCCACCCGGCAGAAAGCCGATGGCGATGTCCAGCGCGCCCCGGTCCAGCGCATCGGCAATGCCGTCCAGCGGCATGGGCAGGGTCTCCAGCTGCACATGCGGGGCGCGCTGGTGCAGCGCCTGCATCAGCGGCGGCAGAAAGCGCGCCTCGCCGATGTCGCTCAGGTGGATGCGAAAGCGCTGGCGCGCCTGCAGCGGCTCGAAGCTCTGGGCCTCGGACATGGCGACTTCCAGCACCTCCAGCGCCTGGCGCACGGCCAGCGCCAGGCGCTCGGCACGCGGCGTGGGGCGCACGCCTGCGTGCGCGCGCTCGAACAGCGGATTGCCCAGCAGCAGGCGCAGCCGCGTCACGGCCTGGCTGGCGGCGGGCTGGGACATGCCCAGCTCCTCGGCCGCGCGGCTGACGCTGCAGTGGCGGTACACGGCGTCGAAGACGCGCAGCAGGTTGAGGTCCAGGTTCTTGATATCCATTTGGTGAATATCTCTTAGATAGTTTATTCAATTGCTGGAAATCATAAGCGCCTGCACCATGGGCACCGACTTCCATGGCCACTGCGCGGCACGCACCGGGCGGCCGGCCCATTCCCCAGGAGACCCCATCTTGCAAGCACCCACCACCCCCCGCAGCCAGCCCGCCCAGACTTCCCCCTCCACCGCGACCTACACCGTGCGCCATGCCGTGATCGCCATGCTGCGCGAGCTGGGCATGACGCGCATCTTCGGCAACCCGGGCTCGACCGAGCTGCCGCTGTTCCGCGACTATCCCGAAGACTTCTCCTATGTGCTGGGCCTGCAGGAAACCGTGGTCGTGGGCATGGCCGACGGCCATGCCCAGGCCACGCGCAATGCCAGCTTCGTGAACCTGCACTCGGCCGCGGGCGTGGGCCACGCCATGGCCAACATCTTCACGGCGTTCAAGAACCGCACGCCCCTGGTGATCACGGCGGGCCAGCAGGCGCGCTCGCTGCTGCAGTTCGACCCCTTCCTGCACTCCAACCAGGCCGCCGAGCTGCCCAAGCCCTATGTGAAGTGGAGCTGCGAGCCCGCGCGCGCCGAAGACGTGCCCCAGGCGCTGGCGCGCGCCTACTACATCGCCATGCAGGAGCCGCGCGGCCCCGTGCTGGTCTCCATTCCCGCCGATGACTGGGACAAGCCGGCCGAGCCCGTCACGCTGCGCCATGTGGGCTTCGAGACGCGGCCCGATCCGCGCACGCTGGACCTCATCGGCCAGGCGCTGGACGCCGCGCGTGCCCCGGCCCTGGTCGTGGGCGCGGCCGTGGACCGGGCCCAGGGCTGGGATGCCGTGGTCGCGCTGGCCGAGCGCCACCAGGCCCGCGTCTTCGTGGCCCCCATGAGCGGGCGCTGCAGCTTCCCCGAGGACCATCCGCTGTTCGCCGGCTTCCTGCCCGCCATGCGCGAGCGCATCGTGCAGCTGCTGTCCGGCCATGACGTGGTCTTCGCCGTGGGCGCGGCCGCCTTCACCTACCACGTGGAAGGCGAGGGCCCGCACATCCCCGAAGGCACGGCGCTCTACCAGTTGATCGAGGACCCGGCCATTGCCGCCTGGGCCCCCGTGGGCACGGCCGCCGTGGGCAATGTGCGCATGGGCGTGGAGGAGCTGCTGCAGCGCCCCGCACCCGCACCGCGTCAGGCGCCCGCACCCCGGCCCGCAGCGCCCGTGCCGGCCGCGCCCGCCGCAGGCGAGCGCATGTCGGTGGCCTTTGCCATGCACACGCTGGCCCAGGTGCGCGACCGCCACAGCATCGTGGTGGAAGAGGCGCCCAGCTCGCGCTCCACCATCCAGACCTACCTGCCCATCTTCCACTCGGGCACCTTCTACACCATGTGCAGCGGCGGCCTGGGCCACAGCATGCCGGCCGCCGTGGGCGTGGCGCTGGCACAGCCCGAGGCGAAGGTGGTCGCCGTCATCGGCGATGGCTCGGCCATGTATGCCATCCAGGCCCTCTGGAGCGCAGCCCAGCTGCGCCTGCCCATCAGCTTCGTGATCCTCAAGAACCGCCGCTACGCGGCGCTGCAGGACTTCGCCCATGTCTTCGGCTACCGCGAGGGCGAGAAGGTCGAGGGCACGGAACTGCCCGACATCGACTTCGTGGCGCTGGCCCGTGGCCAGGGCTGCGACGGCGTGCATGTGGAGAACGCGGCCGAGCTGGCCGATGTGCTGGCCCGCGCGCTGGCCCATCCCAAGCCCATCGTGGTCGAGGTCGAAGTCGCCTGAGGCGAAGCCCCCTGCAGGAGACACGGCAATGGAAAACACAAGAAGCATAGGCATCCTCGGCGCAGGCGCCATGGGCACCTTGTTCGCCGCACGATTGGCCAACGTCGGCCTGGACGTGACCCTGGTCGATGTGAACGACGAACTGCTGCAGGCCCTGAACCGCGATGGCGCGCGCTGCCACACCGATGATGGGCTGCTGCAGGCCCGCGTGCATGCAGCGCGGGCCGAGCAGCTCACGGCCGGGCCCGCGCTGTGGCTGGTCTTCACCAAGTCGGCCCATACGCGCGCTGCACTGCAGGGCATTGCCCATCTCATCGGGCCGGACACGCATTTCCTGAGCCTGCAAAACGGCATAGGCCATGCCGATGTGTTGCGTGAAATGGTGCCGCTCGAACGCATCGCCGTGGGCGTGACCACCTGGCCTGCGCGCGTGATGTCGCCGGGCGAGGTCAGTTCCATGGGGCAGGGCGGTATCCGCTTCATGCCTTGCGACGGCCAGCGCAGCGCGGTCTTCGACCTGCTGGCGGACGACCTCAACCGCGCAGGCATGCATTGCCGCATCGACCCGCAGGTGCAGGAAGCCATCTGGGAAAAGCTGGCCTTCAATGCCGCCTTCAACGGCGTGTGCGCCGTGACGCGCCAGACCGTGGACGGGCTGGCCAATCCGCAGGGCGAGGCCCTGCTGCAGCGCGTGCTGGACGAGGTGCTGTCCGTCGCCCATGCCCATGGCGTCGCCGCCAGCGCCGAGCGCGTGGGCGCGGCCGTGCGCGATGCGCTGGACCACCACCGGGGCCACCAGCCCTCGATGCTGCAGGACCTGCTGGCCGGCCGTGCCACCGAGACGGGCGCCATCCACGGCGCCGTGCTGCAGGTGGCCGACCGCCTGGGCATTGCCGTGCCCGTGACGCGCACGCTGCATGCACTGGTCAGCCTGTCGGAGAACGCGGGCGCCGTCGCACCGCGCTGAACGCGCTCAAGGCAAAACGAGCCACTACAAGAAGGAGACAAGATGCTGCGCAGACAAGCACTCAAGGCCGCACTGGCCATAGGCGCCCCGCCCCTGCTGGGCATGGGCACGGCACACGCCCAGACCGGCAAGCCCGTCGAATGGGTGGTGGGCTTTGCCGCAGGCGGCGGCTCGGACGCCGTGGCGCGCACCGTGGGCGAGTCCTTTGGCAAGGCCCTGGGCCGCACCGTGGTCGTCATGAACAAGCCCGGGGCCGGCACCAACATCGCCGCCGAATACGCGGCGCGCACGCGCGAGCTGGGCAGCCTGGTCTTCACGGCCGACTTCGCCACGCTGGCGGCCAACCCCCACCTGTTTCGCAAGCTGGCCTACAACGCCGAGAAGGACTTCGTGCCCATCGGCCTGCTGGCGCGCTTTCCGCTGTTCCTCGTGGTCGGCAACCAGCTGCCGGTGCACAACCTGCAGGAGTTCACGCAGTGGGTGAAGGCCCAGCCAGGCCCCGTCAGCTACGGCAGCCCGGGGTTGGGCACGCCCCACCACTTGGCCACCGAACTGCTGGCCCAGCGCCTGGGCGTGAAGATGTCCCATGTGCCCTATCGCGGCGCGGGGCCGGCCCTGATCGATGTGATCGGCGGCCAGATCCCCTTCATGCTGGCCGACAGCGCGGCGGCGGCCCAGCACATTGCGGCCGGCAAGCTGCGCGTCATCGGCGTGGCCAGCGCCGAGCGGCTCAAGAGCCACCCGGGCGTGCCCACGCTGGCCGAGCAGGGCGTGAAGGACTTCGAGGCCCATGCCTGGCAGGGCCTGGTCGCACCCGCAGGCACGGACGACGCCACCGTACAGGCCTGGTCCGTGGCGCTGCAGCAGGCGCTGCGCTCGCCTGCCGTGCTGGCGCGTTTCGAGGCGCTGTCACTGGAGCCGCTGCCCGGCACGCCTGCGCAGATGCGTGACTACTGGCGCAGCGAAAGCCGGCGCTGGGGCCAAGTCATCGAGTCGGCGGGCATACGGCTGGATTGATCTTTGCGCCGTTGCGCCGCTGCTGCTTCAGGCGCCCTCACCGTTTTCAAGAACTCATAACCCAAGGAGACATAGCTCATGCACAAGACAAATCCCTTCAGCCGCTGGCGCCGCCTGGGCCTGCTGGCCCTGCTGGGCGCGACGGCCTCGGTCCCTGCGCTGGCGCAGAAGGCCGGCGACAAATGGCCCGAGCGCCCCGTGCGCCTGGTCGTGAACTTCGCGCCCGGCGGTGCGGCCGATGTGCTGGCGCGCGCCATCACGCCCACCATGTCCCAGGTGCTGGGCCAGTCGGTGGTGGTGGACAACAAGCCCGGCGCGGGCGGCAACATCGGCATCAGCGAGACCGTGCGCGCGCCCAAGGATGGCTACACGCTGCTGCTCAGCTCGGGCGGGGCCATCACCATCAACCCGATGATCTACAGCAAGCTGGCCTTCAATCCCGAAAAGGACTTGACGCCCGTGGCTGCCGTGGCGCGCGTGCATGTGTTCCTGGAGACCAATCCCGCCGTGCCCGCCACCAACGTGGCCGAGTTCATCAAGCACCTGAAGGCCAACCCCGGCAAGCTGTCCTACGGCTCGCCGGGCCAGGGCAGCTCGCCGCACCTGGCCGGCGAGATGTTCAAGCGCATGGCCGGTGTCGATGCCGTGCACGCCCCCTACAAGGGCGCGGGCCCGGCGCTCAGCGACGTGCTCAGCGGGCAGCTGCAGTTCTGGTTCGACCCGGGTCCGGGCCTCAAGCAGGTCGAGGCCGGCAAGCTGCGCCTGCTGGCCATCGGCAGCCCGCACCGCTCGCCGCAGTACCCCAACGTGCCCACGCTGGCCGAAAGCGGCCTGCCGGGCTTTGATGCCGACACGCTGTTCGGCATCTACGCGCCCACGGGCACGCCCGAATCGGTGATCGAGGCCGTTCGCACTGCCGTGGCCAAGGCGCTGGAGCAAAAGAACGTCAACGACGTCATCCTCACCCTGGGCGCCACGCCCGCGCCCCTGAGCCGCAAGGCCTTCATCGACCACCACGCCACCGAGCGCGAGCGCTTCGGCGAACTGGTGAAAGCCATCGGCCTGAAAGTGGACTGAGCTTTCCCGCAGGCCATCGCCCGCAAGCCGCCCGCTCCGCGCTGGCGGCTTTTTGCTTTCCGGGCCGGGCTGGGCCGGGCCAGGCCAGGCCGAGGGGCCCTTGTGCCGGCCATCTTCTATACGAAGGTATATCCCGCATCCACCAATGAACAGGCCAGCCTTCCCAACAAAGGCTGGCCGCAGGCACTTTCGCCTTTGATAATTCCGGGCACATATTGCACTGCAGCAAACAGGGCTCCCGGCCTGCACGGGGACTGCGCCACCCACACGCAAAGGAGTACCCCATGGACCCCGATCCTGATTCCGATCCCGATCCTGCCAGGCGCTGCCGCGCCGCCTCTTTCCGCCTTTCCCTTCTTCCATTTCTTGATCTGCCCGGACCCGGGCGGAGGCCTGTGATCGCCTGAAGGGGCGAGAGGTCTGCGCGGGTCCATGGCACCCGGAGACCTCAGGATGACCCGCTTTCTCGCTTCCGAACGACCAGGCCGACCCTATGGCCAACCCCATGGCCGACCCCATGGCCTGCACCAGCGCCATCCCTTGCTGGCGGCTGCATGGCCTGTGGGCGGGCTGCTGATCAGCGTGGCCATGGCCGCCTGCAACGGCCCGGCCGAAACCCAGGCTGCAGCGGCAACCCCCGCCACCACCGCCCCGCAGCCGGCCCCCGTGCGCCGCGAAGGCAACCTCATCGTGGTGCCCGAAGGCTCGCCGCTGCGCGAGCGCCTGCAGGTGGCCGAGATCGCCCTGCAGCCGCTGCAGACCCGCCTGTCGGCCCCCGCCACCATCGAGGCCGAGCCTGAAAAGCTGGTCCGCATCACGCCGCCCGTGGCGGGCCGCCTGGTGCGCCTGCACCACCAGCTGGGCGATGCGGTGAAGGCCGGCGATGCGCTGATCACCATGGACTCCTCCGAGATCTCCAGCGTGCGTGCCGAGCACGCCAAGTCCCAGGCCGCGCTGCTGCACGCGCGCCAGGAATTCGACCGCCAGAAGCTGCTGTTCGATGCCGAGATCGCCGCGCGCAAGGACTACGAGGCCGCGCAGCAGTCGCTGGCCGCCGCGGGGGCCGATGCGCGCGCCACCTCCGACCACCTGTCCCAGCTGGGTGCGGCCGTGCAGGAAGGCTCGCGCGGCAGCTACGTGGTCAAGTCGCCCATCAGCGGCCGCGTGGTCGAGATGGCGGGGTCGCAGGGGGGCTACTGGAACGATGTGAATGCCTCCGTCATGACCGTGGCCGACCTGCGCAAGGTCTGGCTCAGCGCCAGCGTCAGCGAGCGCGACCTGGCCCATGTGGACGTGGGTCAGCAGGCCCACATCGCGCTGGCCGCCTATCCCGACCTGCAGCTGCAGGGCCGCGTGCAGTACGTGGGCGAGCTGGTGGACACCGCCACGCGCAGCGTCAAGGTGCGCGTGGCCGTGGACAACCCCGAAGGGCGGCTGCGCCCCGGCATGTTTGCGCGCGTGGGATTCGACGCCCCGGCGCACCAGGCCGTGATGGTGCCGGCCGCAGCCCTGCTGCAGGGCCAGGTCAGCACGCGCGTCTTCGTGGACAAGGGCGGCTGGCGCTTCGAGCCGCGCGACGTGCAGGTCGGCGCGCAGCAGGACGGCCAGGCCGAGATCCTCTCGGGCCTGGCGGCCGGCGAGCGCGTGGTGGTCAACGGGGGAGTGCTGCTGCAATGATCGAGCGCATCGTCAACATCGGCTTTTCGCGCCGCGGCGTGGTCTGGCTGGTCTTTTGCTTCGCGGCCCTGTATGGCGTGTTCAGCTGGAAGCAGCTGCCGCTGGAGGCCTATCCCGACATTGCCGACGTGACCTCGCAGATCGTCACCCAGGTGCCAGGCCTTGCGGCCGAGGAGATCGAGCAGCAGATCACCATCCCGCTGGAGCGCGCCCTGCTGGCCACGCCCGGCATGCACGTGCTGCGCTCGCGCAGCCTGTTCGCGCTGTCGCTGATCACCGTGGTCTTCGAGGACGGCGTGGACGGCTACTGGGCGCGCCAGCGCCTGAAGGAGCGCATCGACGAGGTCACGCTGCCCTATGGTGCCCGCGCCGGGCTGGACCCCTACAGCTCGCCCACGGGCGAGGTCTACCGCTACACGCTGGAAAGCCCGGTGCGCAGCCTGCGCGAGCTGTCCGAGCTGCAGCAGTGGGTGGTGATCCCGCGCCTGAAGAAGGCCCAGTCCGTGGTGGACGTGACCAACTTCGGCGGCCTGACCACGCAGTTCATGCTGGAGCTGGACCCGGCGCGGCTGCTGCAGTACGGGCTGGCGCTGTCCCAGGTGGTCGAGGCCATCCATGCCAACAACGCCAGCGGCGGCGGCAGCGTCATCGACCGGGGCGATGTCTCCTATGTGGTGCGCGGCGTGGGCCTGCTGGGCTCGCTGGACGACATGGGCAACGTGGTCGTCAAGACCACGGACAGCGGCACGCCCGTGCTGGTCAAGGACCTGGGGCGGCTGACCTACGGCAACGTGGAGCGGCGTGGCATCCTGGGCAAGGACGGCAACTCCGACACCCTGCAGGGCATCGTGCTGCTGCTCAAGGGCTCCAACCCCTCGCAAGCGCTGGAGGGCATCCATGCCGCCGTGGAGGAGCTCAACGGCAAGCTGCTGCCGCCCGACGTGAAGGTCGTGCCCTACCTGGACCGCACCACGCTGATCGAGCGCACCACCCACACCGTGGGCAAGACCCTGGCCGAAGGCCTGATCGTCGTCACCCTGGTGCTGCTGGTCTTCCTGGGCAGCCCGCGCGCGGCGCTGATCGTGGCGCTGACCATTCCCATGGCACTGCTGCTGGCCTTCATCTTCATGCATCACGCGAAGATTCCGGCCAACCTGCTGTCGCTGGGCGCCATCGACTTCGGCATCCTGGTGGACGGGGCCGTGGTCGTGGTCGAGAACATCCTGCGGCGCCGCGAGGCCGACCAGAACCGGCCGCTCACGCCCAGGGACGCCATCACGGCCACGCTGCAGGTGGCGCGGCCCATCTTCTTCGGCATGTGCGTGATCGCGGCCGCCTACCTGCCGCTGTTCGCCTTCGAGCGCATCGAGTACAAGCTGTTCTCGCCCATGGCCAGCGCCGTGGGCGCGGCCCTGGTCGGGGCGCTGGCCGTGGCCCTGCTGCTCACGCCGGCCCTGGCGTGGCTGGCCTTCCGCAGGCCGCGCAAGATCTTCCACAACCCCGTGCTGCACCGGCTGGGCGTGGGCTATGACCGCTTCCTGGGCGCGGCCGTGGGCCGCGTGCGCTGGCTGGCGGGGGCCGTGGCGGCCTCGCTGCTGGCGCTGGGCGTGCTGGCCGGCACCATGGGCCGCGACTTCCTGCCGTACCTGGACGAAGGCTCCATCTGGCTGCAGGTGCAGATGCCGCCCGGCATCACGCTGGACAAGGCGCGCGACATGGCCGACGCGCTGCGCAGCGCCGCACTGGAGTTCCCCGAGGTCTCCTACATCGTCACCCAGACCGGGCGCAACGATGACGGCACGGACTACTGGACGCCCTCGCACATCGAGGCCAGCGTGGGCCTGCATCCCTATGGCGAATGGAAGTCGGGCCTGACCAAGCAGCAGCTGATCGCGAAGATGGCCGCGCGCTTCGACCAGCTGCCCGGCTACTCCGTGGGCTTCATGCAGCCCATGATCGACGGCGTGCAGGACAAGCTGTCGGGCGCGCACAGCGACCTCACGGTGAAGGTCTTCGGCCAGGACCTGGCCGAGGACCGGCGCGTCGCCGATGCCCTGGTGGCCGTGCTGGAGAAAGTGCCCGGCGCGGCCGACGTGGCCGTGGACGTGGAGCCGCCGCTGCCCAACCTGCGCATTGCGCTGGACCGCGCCGCTGCCGCGCGCTACGGCATCAATGCCTCCGAGGTGGCGCAGCTCATCTCCACCGGCGTGGGCGGGGCCTCCATCGGCCAGCTCTACGTGGGCGAGCGCAGCTACGACATGGCCGTGCGCTTCACGCCCGACACGCGCAGCAGCCCCGAGGCCATCGGCGCGCTGCGCCTGTCGGCGGCCAATGGCGCCCAGGTGCCGCTGGCCGACGTGGCGCGCATCACCACCACCGTGGGCCAGAGCGTCATCGTGCGCGAGGGCGGCGAGCGCCACATCCTCGTCAAGCTCAATGTGCGCGGCCGCGACCTGGCGGGCTTCCTCAAGGATGCGCACACCGCCATCGACCAGCACCTGGACTACGACCGCCAGAAGCTGCACATCGAGTGGGGCGGCCAGTTCGAGAACCTGCAGCGTGCCGAGGCGCGGCTGCTCATGATCCTGCCGCTGACGCTGGGCATCATGCTGGTGCTGCTGTTCGGCGAGTTCGGCAACCTGCGCCAGCCGCTGCTGGTGCTGGGCGTGGTGCCGCTGGCCATGATCGGCGGCTTTGCGGGCCTGCACCTGCGCGGCATGACGCTCAACGTCTCCAGCGCCGTGGGCTTCATCGCGCTGTTCGGCGTGGCCGTGCTCTCGGGCGTGCTCATGGTCTCGCAGATCAACCGCCTGCGCCGCGAGGACGGCCTGGGCCTGCGCGAAGCCGTGCTCGAAGGCGCCTCCAGCCGCATGCGCCCCGTGCTGATGACGGCCACCGTCGCCGCCTTCGGCCTCACGCCGGCCATGCTGGCCACGGGCCTGGGCAGCGACGTGCAGCGGCCCCTGGCCACCGTCGTGGTCTGCGGCCTGTTCAGCGCCACCTTGCTGACCCTGCTGCTGCTGCCCAACCTCTACTACGTGATCGAGGCCCGTGCCGTCCGCGCGGCCGAGCGCCGCCAGCGCCGCGCCGCTGAACGCGGTGAGAGCGGCGATCCGGATGCCGCCGAGGACGAGGGCGGGCATCGCACCGCAACGAGCCAACCCCATTGATGCGAGTCGCCATGCAAACGACCCCTTTCTTCCCCAGGCAGGCCCTGGCCCTGCTGCTGTGCCTTGGCGCCGCAGCGCAGGCGCAGACGGCGCCGTCCGCCGGCCTGCGCTTTTCCGACTACCTCAACGCCGTGGAGCAGCACAGCCCGCTGCTGCGCTCGGAGGAGCAGGGCGTGGAATCCGCGCGTGCCGGCATCGGCATCGCCGGCATACGCCCCGACCCCAGCCTCACGCTGGGCGCCTCGCGCGAGCAGGTGCGCACCGGCCAGCCCCGGCCCACCACGCGCAACTACGAGATCAGCATGGAGCTGGAGACGGGCGGCAAGCGCGCCGCGCGCATCCAGTCCGCACGCAGCCAGGTGCGCCTGTCCGAGGCCGGCCTTGAAGGCGTGCGCAGCCAGCTGTTCTCCGATGCCGCCCAGGACTACACCCAGGCCTGCCGCGACTCGATGGCGCTGGAGCGCAAGCAGCAGACGCTGAAGGCGCTGGACGATGTGGTGCAGGCCAACGAGCTGCGGCGCAAGGCCGGCGACATCGGCGGCGTGGAATGGCTGCAGTCGCGCGTGGAGCGCGACCGCTTCCAGGCCGAGGTGGTGCAGGCGCGCGCCGAGGCGCAGACCGCGCGGCTGGCGCTGTCCGTCCCGCTGGGGCGCCGCCTGTCCGAAGTCTTTGCCAGCGACACGCTGCAATGTGGCTTCATGGAATTGGCCGAAGACTCGGGACCGGAGGATGCCGACGCCCTGGTCGCCCAGGCGCTGCAGTCGCGCGCCGAGGTGCGCATCGCCCAGGCGGCGCTGGAGCATGCGCGCGACAACGCGGGCCTGACCCGGGCCAACCGCTGGGTCAATCCCACGCTGGCCGTGGGCATGGCCGCCGTGCCCGCCACGGCCGGTGGCACGGACGCCCAGGGCAATCCCTTCGATGGCGGCGGGCGCTCGCGCACGCTGTCGGTCTCGGTCAGCGTGCCGCTGCCGCTGTCGCGCCTGGACCGGGGCGACCTGGTGCAGGCCGAGGCGGCCGTCACCCAGGCCATGCTGGCCCTTCAGCAGGCCCAGAACCGGGCCGAGGCCGATGTGCGCGGCGCGCGCTTTCGCCTGAGCGCCGCGCGCGAGAACGTGCAGCGCTACCGCGACGGCGTGCTGCGCGATGCGCAGCGCGTGCTCGAAGGCATACGCCTGTCCTACCGGCATGGCGAGGCTTCGCTGCTGGAGCTGCTGTCCGCCCAGCGCTCGGCCGACGAGGCCTACCTGGGATCGCTGGAGGCAGAGACCGAGCTGGCCAAGGCCACGGTGGAGCTGCAACTGAGCGTGGGCCGGCGCCCCGCCCTCTGATCGCGGGAGGGCAGGGCATCTTGCGACACAATCGACACGCCCTCATCGCAGCCCTGCACGCCATGACCACCGCTCTGCGCCGCTTTCCCCATTGGCCCCGGGCCCTGATCTTGGCGGCCATGGGCGTCGCCATGGCCGCGATCTTCGCGCTGGACACGCTGACCGACTACGCCGTGGCGGCCGCCGTGTTCCACACCGCCATCATCCTGGTGGCGGTGCGCTGGTTCAACCCGCGCGTGGTCATCGGCCTCACGGCGCTGTGCATCGTGCTGACCCTGGCCAGCTTTGCGCTCACGCCTGCCGGTGCCTATCGCACCGGACTGATCAACATGGTGATCAGCATCCTGGCCATTGCCATCACGGCCTATCTGGGCCTGAAGATGGTGGCGGCCCAGAACGCGGCCCATGCGGCGCGCACCCAGCTGATGCGCATCACCCAGACCACCAGCCTGGGGCAGTTGACGGCCTCCATCGCCCATGAGGTCAACCAGCCGCTGGCGGCCATCGTCACCAGCGGCAATGCCTGCCAGCGCTGGCTGGCCCAGGACCCGCCCAATCTGGCCAAGGCCGGCCAGGCGCTGGAGCGCATCCTGGGCGATGCGCAGCGCGCCAGCGATGTCATTGCCCGCATCCGCAGCATGGCGCGCGGCGAGGCGCCCAGCCGCCAGTCCTTCGACCTCAACGACGCCGTGCGCGAGATGGCGCGCCTGTCGGACGCCGAGCTGGACCGGCGCGGCGTGGCCCTGGACCTGCAGCTGGCGACCGCGCTGCAGCCGGCCTGGGCCGACCGCGTGCAGATCCAGCAGGTGCTGGCCAACCTGCTGATCAATGCCATGGATGCCATGCAGGGCACGCCCGCCGCGCAGCGGCGCATCACCGTCACCACCCAGGCCCTGGGCCAGCAGCTGGTGCTGACCGTGGCCGATGCGGGCGAAGGCCTGTCGCCGCTGGCCCGCACCCACCTGTTCGATGCCTTCTGGACCACCAAGCCCGACGGCATGGGCCTGGGCCTGAACATCTGCCGCCACATGGCCGAGGCCAACGGCGGCCGCATCTGGGCCACGGACCGCGAGGACGGGCGCGGGGGCACGGCTTTTCACGTCACCATCGCCTGCGCCCCGGCCACGGGCGACAGGCCTTCCACGGGATTGCGCCATGGCTGAACCCTCCACCGCCGAAGCCGAGGCACTGGTCTACATCGTCGATGACGACCCCTCGGTGCGCGCAGCCATCGAGTACCTGCTGGCCTCGGTGGGCCTGTGCGTGCGCGCCTTCGGCGCCACGCGCGAGTTTCTGGACCACTGGCAGCGGCAGCCGCCGCAGGGACCGGCCTGCCTGGTGCTGGACATCCGCATGCCTGGGCAAAGCGGCATGGACTTCCGGCGCCAGATGCTGGAGCTGGGCCTGAAGCTGCCCACCATCTTCATCACCGGCCATGGCGACATTCCCATGAGCGTGGAGGCCATGAAGACCGGCGCCATCGAGTTCCTGACCAAGCCCTTCCGCGACCAGGACCTGCTCGACGCCATCCAGCAGGGCATTGCCCTGGACCGCCAGCGCCGCGCGCTGGAGGCCGGCGAACAGGCGCTGCGCGCCTGCTGGCAGTCGCTGTCGCCCGGCGAGCAGGAAGTGGTCGTGGGCGTGGTGCGCGGCCTGCTGAACAAGCAGATCGCGGCAGACCTGGGCGTGAGCGAAATCACGGTCAAGGTGCGCCGCAGCCAGGCCATGCGCAAGATGCAGGTGCGCACGCTGGCCGACCTGGTGCGTGCGCTGGAGCGGCTGGATATCCGCTGAGGTGTCCTGGCAGGCCGGGCGCAGGCCAGGGCAGGCCTGCCGCAACGCTTCAGTGGGCGTGGCCGTGCGCCGGTGCCTGCGCAGGCCCGCTGGCGGCACTGGTTGCACTGGCGGCGTCCAGCGCCAGGAAGTGGTGGACCACGGGCCGCTCGGGGCCGATATGAAAGCGCAGCGCCTGGGCCTGCAGATCGGCATCGGCCCTGGACACGCGCTGGTGCTGGCGCAGATGCTCGGCCCAGGACTCCACCAGGAACCACTCGATCACCCGGCCCGGCTCGCCCGTGTGCTCGGCGATGCCCCAGGCATAGGCGCCGTCGCGGCGGCGTTCGCGTGCCACATGCTGCATGGCCTCGATGAAGGCCGGCAGGTCCTGGCGGCGCACCTGGTACTCCACCTGGATCATCACCGGGCCACGGTCATGGGCCACCGGTTCGGCCAGCAGCGGCTCGGGCCAGTGGTTGGAGGCCTGCAGGTCCGCCTCGCCCGTGGGCAGCTTGATGCGGTGGAAAACCAGCGAGATGGCCACCAGGCCCGCCGCGCCGATCAGCAGCGCCGTGGGAATGCCCACGCCCTGTGCAAACAGCCCCCAGGCCAGGCTGCCGCCCGCCATGGCGCCGTTGAACACCATCAGGTAGATGGCCAGCCCGCGGCCGCGCACCCAGTTGGGCAGCACCGCCTGGGCCACGCCGTTGAGCGTGGTCAGCGCAATGATCCAGCCCAGGCCCAGCACCAGCATCAGCAGCACGGCGGCCCATTGCGGCGGCGCGGTGGACAGCGCGGCCATCACGGCGGCGCTGAGCACGGAGGACAGCAGCACCAGGCCATCGGCATCCAGCCTTTTGCGCAGGCGCGGCAGCACCAGCGCTCCCAGGATGGCGCCTGCGCCCACGGCGCCCAGCATCACGCCGTAAAAGCCTGCCGAGCCGCCCAGCATGCGCCGCGCCACCAGCGGCAGCAGGGCCCAGACCGAGCTGGCGAAGAGGAAGAACACGGCGGCGCGCAGCAGCACCACATGCAGCTCGCGGCTGGAGCGGGCATAGCGCAGGCCTGCGCGGAAGGCGCCGAAGAACTGCTCATTCAGGGCCGAGGCCTCGGCCTTGGGGCGCTTCCACCAGACCAGCGCGGCGATCACGAACACATAGCTGGCCACGTCCGCGCCATAGGCCGCCGCCGCGCCGAAGCTGGCCAGCAGCAGGCCGCCGGCCGCAGGGCCCAGGGCGCGTGCGATGTTGATGCCCAGCGAGTTCAGCGCCACCGCGTTCTTGAGGTCGCTGCGCGGCACCAGCTCGGGCACGATGGACTGCCAGGTCGGCCCCATCAGCGCCGCGCCTATGCCGCCCACGAAGGTCAGCGCCACCAGGTACTCCACGGTCAGCGTGTTGGTGCGTGCCAGCAGCAGCAGGCTGGCGCTGACGGCGGCCAGCAGGATCTGGATGCCGATCAGGAAACGGCGGCGGTCCAGGATGTCCGACAGCACGCCGGCCGGAATCGCCAGCAGGAAGATGGGCAGCGTGGCCGCCGTCTGGATCAGGGCCACGGCGGCCGGGCTGGCCGACAGCTCGGTCACCATCCAGGAGCTGGCCACATCGCGCATGAAGCTGCCGATATTGCCCAGCACCGTGGCCGCCCACAGCACGGCGAACACGGGCTGTCGCAGCGGCGCGAAGCTGCCGGAGGCGGTGGTTGCGGGTGCGCTCGAATCAGCGGTCATGGCGCTCTCCCAGGTCATGCCAGGCGACGAACAGGAAGCCGCCGACCAGGCCCAGATGCTCGAAGAAGGAATTGGCTGCCATGAAGCGCTCCTGCCCTGCGGGAAGCTCCCAGAAGCGCAGCGCGACGAAGGTGGCCAGCAGCGTGAACGCGGCCAGCGCCAGGGCGCCCAGCCAGCGTAGCTGGCCGGTGATGATCATGGCCGAGGCGCCCAGCTCCAGCGCGATCACCAGGACCGCGAACAGCGGTGCCGGCGACAGGCCGAAGTGGGCCATCTCGCCCAGCGCACCGGGAAAGTCGGTGAGCTTGACCAGGCCGCCCTGCAGATAGGCGGCGCACAGGCCCAGGTAGGCCACCAGGCGCACGGCCTGGCTGCCGAACACCGGGCGTGCGGCGGCCGCAAGGCGGCCGGAGAACGTACTGGCTTGGGTCATGGCGGGTGTCATGCGTGTGCTCCTCAGGCCATCCAGCAGGAGCAGCCCAGCGCGCCGAAGAAGCTTCGGGGGTCGGAGGTCGGCACGTTCGATGCCCAGGCGTCGGCATGGCGGTGGCCGTGCATGCCGCAGCTGGTGCCGCAGCCGCAGGCCGCCGCCAGGCTGCGGTAGCGCGCGGGGTTGAGCGAGTTCCTGCCCGCGCCCTCGGGCTCGCCCCAGGCGCCGTAGCCGCCGAAGCGCCGCACGGGCGACCAGTCGGGCATGGCCGGCGGCAGCGGGTTGTCGTCATGCTGCTGGAAGGGGCCTGCGCCATAGACCACGCGGCCGCCCACCACGGTGAGGTCGGAGGTGAGGAAGGAGATCTCGTCCTCGGGCACGGCGAAATAGTCCTTGCTGGGCACGATCATGTCGGCCAGCTGGCCCACCTGGATGCGGCCGCGCAGGCCTTCCTCGTTGGAGAACCAGGCCACGTTCTCGGTCCACATGCGCAACGCGGTCTCGCGGTCCAGCAGGTTGCGCTGGGGGTACATCTGCAGGCCGCCCACGGTCTTGCCCGTCACCATCCACGACAGCGACACCCAGGGGTTGTAGGACGCCACGCGCGTGGCGTCCGTGCCGGCCGAGGTCTTCACGCCGCGCTCCAGGATCTTCTTGACGGGCGGCGTGGCCTCGGTGGCGCGTGCGCCGTAGCGTTCGGTGAAATATTCGCCCTGGTAGGCCATGCGGTGCTGCACGGCCACGCCGCCGCCCAGGGCCGCAATGCGGTCGATGGACTTGTCCGAAATGGTCTCGGCATGGTCGAAGAACCAGTTCAGGCCGTCGATGGGCGTGTCGCGGTGCACCTTCTCGAACACATCGAGCGCGCGCGAGATGGTCTCGTCATAGGTGGCATGCAGGCGCCACGGCCATTGGTTCTGCACCAGCACGCGCACCACTTCCTCCAGGTCGCCCTCCATGCTGGGGGGCATGTCGGGGCGCGGCTGGCGGAAGTCCTCGAAGTCGGCGGCCGAGTACACCAGCATCTCGCCCGCGCCGTTGTGGCGGAAATAGTCGTTGCCCTGCTTGTATTTCACGCTCTGCGTCCAGTTGAGGAAGTCGGCCTTCTCCTCCTTGGGCTTTTGCGTGAACAGGTTGTAGGCCAGGCGCACGGTGATCTGGTTGGCCTCGCTGAGCTTCTGGATCACCTCGTAGTCGTCGGGGTAGTTCTGGAAGCCGCCGCCCGCATCGATCACGCCGGTCACGCCCAGGCGGTTGAGTTCGCGCATGAAGTGGCGCGTGGAGTTGACCTGGTAGTCCAGCGGCAGCTTGGGACCCTTGGCCAGCGTGGCATAGAGGATGGTGGCGTTGGGCTTGGCCAGCAGCAGGCCCGTGGGGTTGCCGTTGGCATCGCGCGTGATCTCGCCGCCGGCGGGCTCGGGCGTGTCGCGGGTGTAGCCCACGGCGCGCAGGGCGGCCGCGTTGAGCAGGGCGCGGTCATACAGGTGCAGCAGGAAGACCGGCGTGTCGGGCGCGATGGCGTTGATCTCCTCGATGGTGGGCAGGCGCTTTTCCACGAACTGGTGTTCGGTGAAACCGCCGACCACGCGCACCCACTGCGGCGCGGGCGTGTTGGCCACCTGGCGCTTGAGCATGTCCAGCGCATCGGCCAGCGAGCGCACGCCGTCCCAGCGCAGCTCCAGGTTGAAGTTCAGGCCGCCACGGATCACGTGCGTATGGTTGTCGAACAGGCCGGGCAGCACGCTGCGGCGCTGCAGATCGATGCGGCGCGTGCCGCTGCCGGCCAGGGCCAGCACCTCGGCGTCCGTGCCCACGGCGATGAACCGGCCGTCCTTCACGGCCACGGCGGTGGCAGTGGGCTGGGCCTTGTTCAGCGTGGTGAAGCGGCCATTGTGGAAGATGACTTCGGGCGTGGAATCGGACATGGAGGCTCCTTGGCGAGCGTTGGTGGTGCAACCCAGCAGTCCACCCATGGCAAGGGTGGCGGCGGAGCCCAGGACTTTTCTGCGCGTGGTCATGGTGCAGTTTTCTTGAAGGTTTGGGGAGAGGTCAGCCGTGCTGCCGATCGGCATCGGTGCTCTTGCGACCGGGCAACTCGCCCAGCACATGCTCGGTGGCCTGCGTCTTGCTGCAGGCGCTGCGCAGGTCCATGCCCTGCAGCAGGTGCCGGCCCACGGGCACGATCTGCTCGCCGGCCAGGATGCCCAGCAGGCCGACCAGGGCCACCAGCGGCGGTGCGGGCGAGCGCACCTGCAGCAGGCTGTAGACCACGCCGACCAGCAGGCCGGCCCCAAGGGAAAGTGCATAGAGCTTCATGGCGAGACTCCTTTGGTGGGCCGGCGGCGGCGCTGGTGCTCAGGCCTTGGCGGGGTTCGGGCCCACGGTCTCGCCATGCTGCACGCGTTCGGCGGCCTTGTGCACCATGGTGTAGGCATAGTCCACGCCCATGCCGTAGGCGCCGGAATGCTCGCGCACGATGTCCATCACCGCGTCATAGGTCTCGCGGCGGGCCCAGTCGCGCTGCCATTCCAGCAGCACCTGCTGCCAGGTTACGGGCACCACGCCGGCCTGCACCATGCGGTCCATGGCGTAGTTGTGGGCGTCCAGCGACGTGCCGCCCGAGGCGTCGGCCACCATGTAGATCTCGTAGTCCGTGTCATGCAGGGCGGACAGGGCGAAGGTGGTGTTGCACACCTCGGTCCACAGGCCGGAGACCACGATCTTCTTGCGGCCCTGGGCGGCGTTGGCGGCCAGCGCATCCCGCACGTTCTGGTCGTCCCAGGAATTCATGGAGCTGCGCTCCAGCAGTTGGTGCTCGGGGAACACGGCCAGCAGTTCGGGATAGGTGTGGCCGGAGAAGCTGCCCGTCTCCACCGTGGTGATGGTGGCGGGAATGTCGAAGGCCTTGGCCGCCTTGGCCAGGCCCACCACATTGTTCTTGAGCACTTGGCGGTCGATGGACTGCACGCCGAAGGCCATCTGGGGCTGCTGGTCGATGAAGATGATCTGGCTGTTGGCGGGGGTCAGGACTTCGAGGTACTTGCGGTCGGTCATGGTGATCTCCTGTGAGGCAGTGGGTTGGGTGAAGGAAGGGACAGCGGAAATTCGGAAAGACAGTTGGGGCAGGTGGGCCCCGGCCGGAGCCGGGGCGGCAAGGGCGCTTCAGCGCGCCGTGTCGACGAGCACCAGCTCGGCGTCGGTCAGGGCCGTGACGCGCAGGGTCTCGACGTCGCTGATGGCGGCGCCGTCGCGCTCCTGGAGCGTCACGCCGTCGATCTGCACCGAGCCGCTGGCCGGCACCAGGTAGCCCAGGCGGTCGCGGCCGATGCGGTACTCCGTGCTCTCGCCGGCCTTGAGCGTGGCGCCCAGCACCCGGGCGGCCGTGCGGATGGGCAGGGCGTCCTCGTCACCGGGCAGGCCGCTGGCCAGGGCCACGAAGCTGCCCGAGCGCTCGCCCTTGGGGAAGGGCTTGGCACCCCAGGACGGGGGCTGCTGGCCGCGCTCGTCGGGCATGATCCAGATCTGGAAGATCCGCGTCGTGCCCTTTTCCTGGTTGTATTCCGAGTGGCGGATGCCGGTGCCCGCGCTCATTACCTGCACATCGCCGGCTTCGGTGCGGCCCTTGTTGCCCAGGCTGTCCTGGTGGGTGATGGCGCCTTCACGGACATAGGTGATGATTTCCATGTTGGCGTGGGCATGGGGCGGGAAACCCGTGCCGGCGGCGATGGTGTCGTCGTTCCACACCCGCAGCGCGCCCCAGCCCATGCGGGCCGGATCGTGGTAGCCGGCGAAGGAAAAGTGGTGCTTGGCATCGAGCCAGCCGTGGTTGGCACCGCCAAGGGCTTGGAAGGGACGGCGTTCGATCATGGTGTTCTCCTGCTGCGTTGTGTGTTGCGATGGATGAACTTTATGTTTTGCTGATCAAGAAGAGAATAGAAAATATGCAAAGACATCTATTCCAAAACTTTCATGCCAAGACTTCCTGACCTCGAAGCCTGGGCCGTCTTCGCCAAGGTGGCCGAGACGGGCTCCTTCGCCAAGGCCGCCGCCGAGCTGGGCGTCTCCCAGCCCACCATCTCCAAGGCCATCACGCGGCTGGAGACGCGGCTCAAGACCAGCCTGTTGCACCGCACCTCGCGGCGCATGTCGCTGACGGCCGGCGGCCAGGCCTCTCTGGAGCGGGCCGCGCGCATCCTGGCCGAGGGCGAGGCCGTGGAGGCCGAGATCAGCGAGCAGTCCAAGAGCCTGCGCGGCCCCATCCGCATTGCGGCGCCCATGTCGTTCGGCATCTCGCACCTGGCGCCGGCCGTGCCCGCCTTCATGGCCGAGCATCCCGAGGTCACGCTGGACCTGCACTTCAGCGACGAGCTGATCGACGTCGTGGCCCAGGGCTTCGACATCGCGCTGCGCATCTCCTCGCTGCCCGACTCCAGCCTGCTGGCGCGGCGCCTGTGCACGGTGCGCCTGCTGCTGGTGGGATCACCCGAATACTTCGAGCGCCACGGCCGCCCCACCCATCCGCGCGAGCTGGCGCAGCACCGGGCGCTGCGCTATGTGCACAGCCGCCTGGGCGAGGCCTGGCGCTTCGTGCATGCGCGCCGCGGCGAGTTCGCCCAGGTCGTGCCCACGGCCATGCGCGTGAACAATGCCGAGGGCCTGGCGCCGGCCCTGCGCGCCGGGCTGGGCCTGGCCCTGCAGCCCGAATTCCTGGCCTGGGAAGATTTGCAATCGGGTGCGCTGCAGACCTGCATGGACGACTGGCAGGTGCCCTCCATCGCCCTGCACATCGTCACGCCGCCGGGGCGCGCCCGGCCGGCGCGCGTGCAGGCGCTCATTGATTTCCTGGCCGCGCATTTCGCGCTGGCGCCCTGGGCGCGCGAGCCGCAGGCGTAGATCGCAAAAAGGGGAGGGCTTCGGTGGGGGGCTTCGGCCTCAGCTGGCCCAGGAGGCCGGCAGCAGCTGCAGCAGCACCACCGTCATCACCACATAGCGCAGGAACTTGCCGATGGCCATGTAGAACACGCAGGGCCAGAACGGCAGGCGCAGCCAGCCGGCCACGGCGCACAGCGGATCGCCCACCACGGGCAGCCAGCTCAGCAGGCAGGCCTTGGCGCCCAGGCGGCGCAGCCAGACGCGGGCGCGGCGCTCGTGGCGTGACAGATTGCGCGGCGGCTTGGCCCGTTCAGGCGGCAGTCCGGCCAGCCGCCGCTCGCGTGCCGCGCGCCAGGCCTTGTGCGCGCCCAGGCCCATCCACCAGCTGATGGCCCCGCCCAGCGTATTGCCGGCCGTGGCCACGAAAACCGTCTGCCAGAACAGGTCGGGATTGAGCTGGAGCAGGCCGACCACCGCAGGCTCCGAGCCCAGCGGCAGCAGCGTGGCCGAGATCAGGGCCACGATGAACACGGTGCTGAGGCCGAACTGCGGCAGCGCCAGCCAGCCCAGCAATTGATGCATCCAGACTTCCATAGGTGCTGCCAAGTGTAGGTCTGCGCTGGCTGACGCCTTGTCGGCCTGAAGCTATCGTGGGGCCTGGTCCGGAACCACAAAGAACAGGGGGCGTCATGCAGACAGGGCGGATTGCAGGATGGGCGGGATGGGCGGCATTGGGAATGGCAGCAGCCGGCCTGGCCGGCTGCGCCGCGTTGCAGCCATCGCCAGGCAAGGACACCACCGTGGTGGCACAGGCCGCTGCCCAGGCGCCGCCGACCCAGGAGGCCGCACCGACCTCGGCCTGGGGCAAGGCGCTGCAGGCCAAGGGCTGCACCCTGCCGGACCCGGCCGTGGCCGACAGGCTGGAGCAGCTGCAGCGCGAGCTGGAGCCGCTGGGCCTGGAGCCGCGTCTGCAAGGCTGCGTGAGCCTGGCCGGTCCCGAGCCCCGCCCGGCCCTGGTGCTGGACGCCTGGGTGACCGACGGGCGAAAGGCCATGGCCGTGGTGCGCGGCCCGCTGGCCGACGGCGAGGCGCTGGACCTGGGGCTTGAGGCTGGGCAGCAGAAAGCCGGGCTGCAGAAGGTCGGCCTGCGTCCCATGCCCGACGACCAGGTCTCTCCCGACGTGCAATTCAACCGCCGCTGGTGGCAGGGCCGGCTCGGCGCCTACGGGCTGCAGGCCGTTCCGGGTCAGGTGCGCACCTTCGTTCCCACACCATGAAACCGCTGCGCTGTCTTGTTTTCGCCGCTTGGCCGCCTTGACGGCCCGGTTTTAGCCCTGCTGAAAATTTGGGCAGGTACAATCTTGGTCCTTTGTTGCCGCCCGTTTTGTGATCGGCGCGCGCGTTTTCTCCGGCTTTCCCGATGTCCTCCCTTCCCCTGTCCATAGGCCCCCATGCCCTGGCCAACCGCCTGTTCGTCGCCCCCATGGCGGGGGTGACGGATCGGCCGTTCCGCCAGCTGTGCAAGGCCCTGGGCGCGGGCTATGCGGTCAGCGAGATGGTGACTTCGCGCAAGGACCTGTGGAACAGCCTCAAGACCTCGCGCCGCGCCAACCATGAAGGCGAGCCCGGCCCCATCGCGGTGCAGATCGCGGGCACGGACGCCGAGATGATGGCCGAGGCTGCGCGCTACAACCTGGACCGTGGCGCCCAGATCATCGACATCAACATGGGCTGCCCGGCCAAGAAGGTCTGCAACAAATGGGCCGGCTCGGCCCTGATGCAGAACGAGGCCCTGGCCGTGGAGATTGCCCAGGCTGTGGTAGAGGCCTGCGCCCCGCACGGCGTGCCCGTCACGCTGAAGATGCGCACCGGCTGGTGCGACGCGCACAGGAACGCCGTGGTGCTGGCCCGCCGCTTCGAGGAGGTGGGCATACAGATGCTCACCGTGCACGGCCGCACGCGCGAGCAGGGTTACAAGGGCTTTGCCGAGTACGACACCATCGCTGCCGTCAAGGCGGCGGTGCGCGTGCCCGTGGTGGCCAATGGCGACATCACCGGCCCCGAGAAGGCGCGCGACGTGCTCGCCTACACGGGCGCCGATGCCGTGATGATCGGCCGCGCCGCCCAGGGCCGGCCGTGGATCTTCCGCGAGATCGCGCACTTCCTGGCCACGGGCGAGCACATGGCCCCGCCCCTGGTGGCCGAGCTGCGCCGGCTGCTGCTGGAGCATCTGCAGGACCACTACAGCCTGTACGGCGAAGGCACCGGCGTGCGCAGTGCGCGCAAGCACATCGCCTGGTACCTGCGCAGCCTGCCGGGCGGCGAGGCATTCAGACAACACATCAACACCATCGAGGACTGCGCGGTGCAATGGCAGGCCGTGGCCGACTATCTGGACGCCCTGGGCGCGCAGATGGACCGGATACCAGCCGCCATCGATGCCGGCGCCACAAGCGCCGAATTCGCAGAGCCCGCAGGAATGACAGTATGAGCAACCAGAACATCGAACAATGCGTGCGTGAAAGCCTGGAGGGGTACTTCCGCGATCTCGACGGCGAAAAGCCCAATGGCATGTACGACATGCTGATCCACCTGGTCGAAAAGCCGCTGCTGGAAGTGGTGATGAGCCAGGCCGACAACAACCAGTCCCGCGCCGCCGACTGGCTGGGCCTGAACCGCAACACGCTGCGCAAGAAGCTGCTTGAGCACGACATGCTCTGAGCGGCACGAATTCCCCTTTTTTCAAACTCCCTGCACCGACGCCCATGAACGCCCTGCTCTCCGTCTCTGACAAGACCGGTATTGTCGAATTCGCCCAAGGCCTGCACGCCCTGGGCATCAAGCTGCTGTCCACCGGCGGCACCGCCAAGCTGCTGGCCGAGGCCGGCCTGCCCGTGACCGAGGTCGCCGAAGTCACCCAGTTCCCCGAGATGCTGGACGGCCGCGTCAAGACCCTGCACCCCAAGGTCCACGGCGGCCTGCTGGCGCGCCGCGAGCTGCCCGCCCACATGGCGGCCCTCAAGGAGCACGGCATCGACACCATCGACCTGCTGGTGGTGAACCTCTACCCCTTCGAGGCCACCGTGGCCAAGGCCGGCTGCACGCTGGCCGACGCCATCGAGAACATCGACATCGGCGGCCCTGCCATGGTGCGCTCTGCCGCCAAGAACTGGGCCGACGTGGGCGTGATCACCGATGCCGGCCAGTACGAGGCCGTGCTGGGTGAACTCAAGGCCAATGGAAAGCTGTCCGACAAGCTGCGCTTTGCGCTGTCCGTGGCCGCCTTCAACCGCATTGCCCAGTACGACGGCGCCATCAGCGACTACCTGTCCAGCGTGAAGTTCGAGGACGACAAGCTCTCCGAAGCCTACGTGCCCGAGCGCAGCCCCTTCCCCGGCCAGAGCAACGGCCACTTCACCAAGGTGCAGGACCTGCGCTACGGCGAAAACAGCCACCAGCAGGCCGCCCTGTACCGCGACCTGTATCCGGCCCCCGGCTCTCTGGTCACGGGCGAGCAGCTGCAGGGCAAGGAGCTGTCGTACAACAACATCGCCGACGCCGATGCCGCCTGGGAATGCGTCAAGAGCTTCGAGCAGCCTGCCTGCGTGATCGTCAAGCACGCCAACCCCTGCGGCGTGGCCGTGGGCAAGGACGCGCACGAAGCCTATGCCAAGGCCTTCCAGACCGACCCCACCAGCGCCTTCGGCGGCATCATCGCCTTCAACCGCACGGTGGACAAGGCGGCGGCCGAGGCCGTGGTCAAGCAATTCGTCGAGGTGCTGATGGCCCCCGACTTCACGGCCGAGGCGCTGGAAATCTTCAAGCCCAAGGTCAATGTGCGCCTCATGAAGATCGCCCTGCCGGCCGGCGGCGAGCGCGCCTGGGACCAGGGCCGCAACGCCGTGGACGCCAAGCGCGTCGGCTCGGGCCTGCTGCTGCAGACCGCCGACAACCATGAGCTGGCCCTGGCCGACCTCAAGGTCGTCACCGTCAAGCAGCCTACCCCCGAAGAACTGCAGGACCTGCTGTTCGCCTGGAAGGTCGCCAAGTACGTCAAGAGCAATGCCATCGTGTTCTGCAAGAACGGCATGACCATGGGCGTGGGCGCAGGCCAGATGAGCCGCCTGGACTCGGCGCGCATCGCCTCCATCAAGGCCGAGGCCGCCAAGCTGAGCCTGCAGGGCACGGTCGTGGCCAGCGATGCCTTCTTCCCCTTCCGCGACGGCCTGGACGTGGTCGTTGACGCAGGCGCCACCTGCGTGGCCCAGCCCGGCGGCTCCATGCGCGACCAGGAAGTCATTGACGCCGCCAACGAGCGCGGCGTGGCCATGGTCTTCACCGGCGTGCGCCACTTCCGCCACTGATGGCCGGCCAACTGCCTCCTGGCGCAGACGACGAGGGCGACGACGCCCCCCAGCGGCCCCGCTGGCTGGGCTGGGCGCTCGTGGTCTTCATGCTGCTGGTGGCGCTGGGTGTCTTCAACATCGGCTGGCGCATCATGCGCGGGCCGGCTGTCGGGGCCACCACGGCGGCGGCCGCAGCTGCCGTGACAGCCGACGCGCAGCTGGCCGCCGGCAAGGCCCTGGTGGAAGGCAATGACTGCCTGCGCTGCCACGGCCTGGTGCGCCACTACGTGGGCCCGTCCTTCCAGCAGATCGCCGGCCGCTACCGTGGCCGCGAAGATGCCGCCGACTACCTGGCGCGCAAGATCCGCGAGGGCGGGGCCGGCGAATGGGGCCGCGCCATCATGCCGCGCCACCCGCACATCGATACGGCGCAATCCCTGCAGATGGCGGCCTGGCTGCTGTCCCTCCCTTCTCCCGAACCCGGGAAATCCTGACCATGTCCCGCCTGTTCACCGCCCCCGACGGCCGGCCGCGCTGCCACTGGTGCGCGGCCACGGACAGCTACCTGGCCTACCACGACCGTGAATGGGGCTTTCCCGTCACCGACGACCGGCGCCTGTTCGAGAAGCTCAGCCTCGAAGGCTTCCAGTCCGGCCTGAGCTGGCTGACCATCCTCAACAAGCGCGAGAACTTCCGCGCGGCCTTTGCCGGCTTCGACTTCCACCATGTCGCGCGCTTCACCGAGGACGACGTGCTGCGGCTGCTGGGCGATGCGGGCATCGTGCGGCATCGCGGCAAGATCGAGGCCGTGATCAACAACGCGCAGCGGGCGCTGGAGATGGTGGAGGCGCAAGGCTCGCTGTCGGCCTTCTTCTGGCGCCATGCGCCGGAGCCTGTGCAGGCTTCGGGGCCCGTGTCGGAGACGGCCGAGTCCCGGGCGCTGTCCAAGGAGCTGAAGAAGCTCGGTTGGAAGTTCGTGGGGCCTACGACCGTTTACTCGTTCATGCAGGCCATGGGCCTGGTCAACGACCATGCGCAGGGCTGTGCCGTGCGCGATGAGGTCGAACAGGCGCGCCAGGCTTTTCTTCGGCCCTGACGTGAAAAGAGCCCGCAAGGGCGGGCTCGATCGGCAGGTACGGGCCAGCGTCAGAGCGTCTTGAACACTTCGCGCGCGGCTTCGATGGTCTTGTCGATGTCCTCGTCCGTGTGCGCGGCGCTCACGAAGCCGGCCTCGTACAGGGCGGGTGCGAAGTAGTGGCCGCGCTCCAGCATGCCGTGGAAGAAGCGGTTGAAGCGTGCGCCATCGGTCTTCATGACCTCGGTCCAGGTGCTGGGCAGCTCGGGCAGCAGGTAGAAGCCGAACAGGCCGCCCTGGTGGTCCACGCTGAAGGGCACGCCGGCGGCGTCGGCCTCGGCCTTGAAGCCGGCCATCAGGCGGCCGGTCTTCGCGTGCAGGGCGTCGTGGAAGCCCGGCTCGCTGATCAGCTCCAGCGTCTTGAGGCCGCAGGCCGTGGCAATGGGGTTGCCCGACAGGGTGCCTGCCTGGTAGACCGGGCCCAGGGGCGAGAGCTTTTCCATGATCTCGCGGCGCGCGCCGAAGGCCGCCATGGGCATGCCGCCGCCGATGACCTTGCCCAGCACGGTGATGTCGGGCGCAAAGCCTTCGATCTGCTGGGCGTACAGGCTCTGGGCGCTGCCCAGGGCCACGCGAAATCCGGTCATCACCTCGTCGTAGACCATCAGCGCGCCATGCTCGCGCGTGAGTTCGCGGATGCGGCGCGTGAAGGGCACGCTGGCGCGCACGAAGTTCATGTTGCCTGCAATGGGCTCCATGATCACGCAGGCGATCTGGTCGCCGAACTGGGCGAAGGCCTCCTCGAGCTGGCCCACGTCGTTGTATTCCAGCACCACGGTGTCCTTGACCACGTCCTGCGGCACGCCGGCCGAGGAGGAGGCGCCGAACGTCGCCAGGCCCGAGCCGGCCTTGACCAGCAGGGCGTCGGCATGGCCGTGGTAGCAGCCGTTGAACTTGATGATCTTGTTGCGGCCCGTGAAGCCGCGCGCCAGGCGCAGCGCGCTCATGCCGGCCTCGGTGCCCGAGCTGACCATGCGCACCATGTCCATGGAGGGCATGAGCGAGAGGATCTTCTCGGCCAGCACGACCTCGCGCTCCGTGGGGGCGCCGAAGGAGAAGCCTTCCAGCGCGGCGGCCTGCACGGCGGCCATCACCTCGGGGTGGCCGTGGCCCAGGATCATCGGACCCCAGGAGCCGATGTAGTCGGTGAACTGCTGGGCGTTCTCGTCCCAGAAATGCGCGCCCTGCGCACGGCGCACGAAGCGCGGCGTGCCGCCCACGGCGTTGAAGGCGCGCACGGGCGAATTCACGCCGCCGGGGATCACGGCCTTGGCGCGTTCGAACAGGGGAATATTCAGGTCAGTGGTCATAGTGCAGGAGTCTGCCATGTGCGGGGTACAAGCCAGAGGTGCCAAGCCAAGGGCCTGTGCCGGCCGCGCAGCCGCTCAGGCGGCGGCCTGCCTCAATGCTTGGTGTCATGAGGGGGCATCACGAAGCCTTCGATGGCCTGGGCGTCGGGGTCCAGTTCGGCGAGGGGCTCGGCGGCGGCCTCAGCATCTTCATCCTCGGGCTCGGGCTGGGCCCAGAACATGCGGTCCGGGATGTAGTGGCCCATGCCGGGGCGAAAGCCGCTGTCCAGGCTGCGGTCCAGGTACTCCAGCGCCTCCTGCGTGGCCAGCCCCAGGTCGTTGCCGCTGGCCACCAGGGCCGTCAGCGCGGCCGACAGGGTGTCGCCCGAGCCGGTGAAGGTGGCGTCGAACATCTCGTACTTGCTGTTGCCCAGCACCGACTGCGCCGTGGCCAGCACGTTGTCCACGAACTGGTCGGGCAGGGGAATGCCGGTGACCAGCACGTAGGGCACTTCCAGGGCCTCGGCCGCCATGGCGATGTCGCGCGCCGTGGGGCTGCGGCTGTTGGTCCAGTCGGGCAGCAGCCAGCGCGACAGCGTACTGTGGCTTCCAACCAACACAGACGTTTGCGGAAGAACAAGTTCCTTGAGGGCGTCCATGTACTGGTCGAGCGGGTCTTCCTCCCACCACGACAGGTCGGGCATGTAACAGACGATGGGGATGTCGGGGTAGTCGGAGGCGATCTCGGCAATCGCTGCCAGGTTGCCCGGGCTGCCCACGAAACCGACCTTGATGGCGGACACGGGAATGTCCTCCAGCACGGCGCGCGCCTGCTCGGCCACGGCCTCGTCGTCAAAGGGAAAATGCTCGAAGATCTTGGCCGAATCGCGTGCGTAGGCACCCGTGACCACGGGCAGCGGATGGCCGCCGACCGAGGCGATGGTGGCTATATCGGCCGACAGGCCGCCCGCCCCGCTGGGGTCGCTGGCGTTGAAGACCAGCACGCAGACGGGCGCGGTTTCGTCCATCGGCTCGGTGTCGGGACTGGGGGAGTTGGAGGGGTTCAATGCCATGGCTCAGCCCAGTGTGCGCCCCGCCAGCGAAGGCCGTGGCGGGTGGTTGTGACTAGATACAATCGTTGCATTCTATGTGAAGGCCCTTTAAGCTGTGACCGACCCCAAAACTTGGATGTGCTTGATCTGCGGGTGGATCTATGACGAGGCGCAAGGCTGCCCCGAGCATGGCATCGCACCCCAGACGCGTTGGGAAGACGTGCCCATGAACTGGACCTGTCCCGAGTGCGGAGCACGTAAAGAAGACTTTGAGATGGTCGAAATCTGAGCGCGGGACCACCCGCGCCGACTCATACATTTCCGGGAGGTTTCTCAGTGACGACATCGGGCGCACCCTTGCGCGTACTCGTGGTGGATGACAGCAATACCATCCGCCGCAGCGCAGAAATCTTCCTCAAGCAGGGCGGGCACGAAGTGCTCCTGGCCGACGACGGCTTCGACGCACTGTCCAAGGTCAACGACTACCAGCCCCAGCTGATCTTCTGCGACATCCTCATGCCCAAGCTGGACGGCTACCAGACCTGCGCCATCATCAAGCGCAACGCGCGCTTTGCTGACACGCCTGTGGTCATGCTCTCGTCCAAGGACGGCGTATTCGACAAGGCGCGCGGGCGCATGGTGGGCTGCCAGGACTACCTCACGAAACCCTTCACCAAAGACCAGCTGCTGCAGGCCGTGGAGCAGTTCGGCAAGCAAACCATAGGAGCACTTTGATGCCCATCCGCAAAGTCCTGGTCGTGGACGACTCCAAGACCGAACTGATGTTTCTGTCCGACATGCTGCAAAAGCAGGGCCTGCAGGTACGCACGGCCGAGAATGGCGAAGAGGCCATGCGCAGCCTGGCCGAAGACCGTCCCGACCTGATCCTGATGGACGTGGTCATGCCCGGCCAGAACGGCTTTCAACTGACGCGTGCCATCACGCGCGACCCGCTGTACGCCGACCTGCCCATCATCATGTGCACCAGCAAGAACCAGGAGACCGACCGGGTCTGGGGCATGCGCCAGGGTGCGCGGGACTACATCACCAAGCCTGTGGATGCAGACGAGCTGCAGGCCAAGATCGCGGCGCTGAACTGATCTGGTGCGCTGCCCATGGCGAACCGTGAAGCACTGCGCGATCTGCAGTCCCGTCTGGCTGGCCGCCTTCAGGCCGCACGCAGCGAAGGCGTCAAGGTGGCGGCCTGGCTGGCCGTCCAGGCCGGCGGGCGCAACTACCTGATGCCGCTGGGCCAGTCCGGCGAGATCTTTCCCTGGGCCGGCGTGCAGCCTGTGCCCTATACAAAGCCCTGGTTCCTGGGCATTGCCAACCTGCGCGGCACCCTGGCCGGCGTGATCGACCTGGCCAGCCTGCTGGGCCACGGCGTGACACGCAGCGAACCGGCGCTGGCCGAGTCCAGCCTGCTGGCGTTCAATGCCGCGCTGGAAGTGAATGCGGCCCTGCTCGTGGACCGCCTGCAGGGCCTGCGCAGCGCCGACGCATTCGTGCGCACCGAGCCTGCGCCCGAGCACTCTCCCGCCTTTTTCGGCCCCGTGCATATCGATGAAGCGGGCCACCGCTGGCAGGAGCTGCAACTGCAGCGCCTGTCCCAAACCTCCGAGTTTCTGAGCATTCGCGCCTGAGTTTCTGAAGGTCGTCCCATGTCATTCTTGCAACGTCTTGCAAATCGCTTCCAACGCAAGCCGGCCGACGCCGGCTCCGGTGCGGACAACAGCATGCTCGGAGACACCGTCTCCCAGGATATGTACGCACTCGATGCGTCACTGACCGTGCAGGGCGCCCCCGACGCCATGCCGGGCCGCGACGGCGGCGCAGCCGTTGACCACGACATGGTGGCCCTGCCGCTGCTGGGCCGCGCGCCTGCCGCGCGCCACCAGCGCACGCTGTCCACCTTGCTGGGTGTGTCGGTGCTGGCCCTGGTGCTGGCGGCGGCCTGGGCCCTGCGCCAGGCCGACGGCTCGGCGCAGCAGCTGGCCGCCACCGGCCAGGCGCTGATGCAGTCGCAGCGTCTGGCCAAGTCGGTCTCGCAGGCGCTGACGGGCGCGGCATCCTCCTTTGTGGACGTGCAGGACAGCTCCGGCGTGCTGGCGCGCAACGTGCGCGCCATTGCCTCGGGCGACGACTCCATGGGCGTGCGCCCGCTGGGCGGCGCCTATGCCGATGAACTGGCCCAGATCACGCCGCTGATGGAGCGCGCCGAGCAAAGCGCCAAGGTGGTGATGGACCAAAAGCAGATCCTGACCCAGGTCGGCGACGCGCTGCGCACCATCAACCGGCAGTCCTCGGACCTGCTGGAGATCGCCGAAACCATCTCCTCGCTGAAGCTGCAGCAGGGCGCCAGCCCGGCGGAAATCTCCGCTGCCGGCCAGCTCGTGATGCTGACCCAGCGTATCGGCAAGTCGGCCAACGAATTCCAGACCGCCGAAGGCGTGAGCCCCGAGGCCGTGTTCCTGCTGGGCAAGGACTTGAACTCGTTCAAGGAAATCTCCGAAAGCCTGCTGAGCGGCAGCAGCGAGCTGCGCCTGCCTCCCACGCGCGATGCCCAGACCCGCGAGCAGATCGAGGCGCTGATCAAGCTCTACGAAGAGACCCGCAGCGAGGCCAGCGCCATTTTGGGCAACCTGCAGGGCCTGGTGTCCGCCCGCGAAGCCCAGACCGCCATCAACGCCGACAGCGAACCGCTGCGCCGCCATCTGGAAGACCTGCAGAACAAGCTGCAAAGCGGCGCCGGCATCGGCTCGCTGCCCATGGGCCTGCTGGCGCTGGCCACCGTGCTGGTGCTGCTGTGCGGCGTGGGCCTGTCCCGCGTGCAGCTGCTCGACAGCCGTCTGCGCCAGGAAGCGGCCGAACGCCGCCAGGAAGAGTCCCGCGTGCAGGAGCATGAAGCCAAGCGCATCAACGATGCCAACCAGGCCGCGATTTTGCGCTTGATGAACGAACTGCAATCGGTGGCCGAAGGCGATCTGACGCAGGAAGCGACCGTGACCGAGGACATCACCGGCGCCATCGCCGACTCGGTGAACTACACGGTGGAAGAGCTGCGCGCCCTGGTGGGCAGCGTGCAGAACACGGCAACGCGCGTGGCACAGACCACGGCCGAGGTGGATGCCAACTCCACCGAGCTGCTGGCCGCGTCGACCGAACAGCTGCGCGAGATCCGCGAAACCGGCCGCTCCGTGCTGGACATGGCAGGCCGCATCAACGAGGTCTCGACCCAGGCGCAGGAATCTGCCCAGGTGGCGCGCCAGTCGCTGGAAGCTGCGGACCTGGGCCTGAAGGCCGTGCAGAACGCCATCGGCGGCATGAACTCCATCCGCGACCAGATCCAGGAAACCTCCAAGCGCATCAAGCGGCTGGGCGAATCCTCGCAGGAGATCGGCGAAATCACCGAGCTGATTTCCGACATTACCGAGCAGACCAACGTGCTGGCGCTGAACGCCGCCATCCAGGCCGCATCGGCCGGTGAAGCCGGTCGCGGCTTCTCGGTGGTGGCCGAAGAAGTGCAGCGCCTGGCTGAGCGCTCGGCAGATGCGACGCGCCAGATCGCGGCGCTGGTGAAGGCGATTCAGACCGACACCCAGGATGCCGTGGCCGCCATGGAGCGCTCCACCCAGGGTGTGGTCGAGGGGGCGCGACTGTCCGACTCCGCAGGTACCGCGCTGACCGAGATCGATACCGTGTCGCGCCACCTGGCCGAGCTGATCGAGCTGATCTCCTCGTCCACCTCGCGCGAGGCCGTCCTGGCCAACGACGTGGCCGAGAACATCCAGCACATTTTCGCGGTGACGGAGCAGACGGGCGAAGGCACGCGCACCACGGCGCAGCAGGTGCGCGAACTCTCGCACATGGCCGAGGAACTGCGCCAGTCGGTGGCGCGTTTCAAGATTGCCTGACCCGGTCCAACATAGCTATGCACAGGCCCTAGGGGCTTGGGGAACTGTCCATGTCAGTGGTTGACGAATCGCAAACGGGCGCGGCGCAGGCCGCGCACACCGAACAGGACCTGGGCCCGCTGGCCTGGGTGCTCGATGAGCTGCGCAAGTCGCTGGAAGGCGCGAGCAAGGCCGTGGCGCGTTTCGTGCGCGATGCCGATGCGGCGCGCGCCTCGGACCTTGAGGAGCTTGACACCTCGGCCCTGCGCATCGCCCGCCAGCAGCTGCACCAGGCCTGCGGCGCCCTCGAAATGGTGGGCCTGGGCTCTCCGGCCCTGGTGCTGCGCGGCATGGAAAGCGCCGTGCAGCGCTTCGTGCAGCGCCCCGAGCTGTGCACCGACCAGGCCGCCGCCACGCTGGAGCGCGCCAGCTTTGCCCTGATCGAATACCTGGAAACCGTGCTGGCCGGCAAGACCGTCTCGGCCGTGGCCCTGTTTCCCCAATACCGCGACACCCAGGCGCTGGCCGGCAACGACAAGGTGCATCCGGCCGATCTGTGGCCTGCCGAGCGCCGCGCGCGCGAGCCCGAATGGGCGCGCCAGGCCGAGCCGTTGGCCTACGGGCCCGATGCCCGTGCCCTGCTCGACGGCGTGGTGCTGCGCATGGTCAAGAGCGATGACCGCGAGGCCGCCGCCCAGATGCGTGACCTGTGCCTGCGCTTTGCCGTGGCCCAGACCGAGGATGTCACCGCACGCAGCTTCTGGAAGGTGGCCGCTGGCTTCTTCGACGCGCAGTCGCGCGGCCTGATCGTTGTCGACCTCTATGTGAAACGCATGGCCTCGCGCGTGCTGCTGCAGTACGCGGCCATGGCCAAGGGCGACCGCACGCCGCCTGCGCGCCTGCTGCAGGACCTGCTGTTCTTCTGCGCCCAGGCGCGCCCGGCCGAGCAGGCCGGCGCTGCCCTGCAGGCCGTGCGCCAGGCCTATGGCATGCAGGCCCAGCCGCAGGTGGACTACCAGCAGACCCGCTTTGGTCGCTACGACCCGGCCGTGCTGGTGCAGGCGCGCAAGCGCATCACCACGGCGGCGGAGACCTGGTCCGCCCTGGCAGGCGGCGACCGTGCGCGCACCAAGATCGTGGTGGACCAGTTCGCCCAGGTGGCCGAATCCCTGGTCAAGCTGCACCCGGCCAGCCATGGCCTGGCGCGCATGCTGATCAAGGTGGCCGAAACCGTGGCCCGCATCGGCGAGCCGCCGCCGGCGGAACTGGCCATGGAAGTGGCCACCTCCGTGCTCTATCTGCAGGCGGCCTTTGCCACCATGGACATGGGCGACGAGGAACTGGCCGAGCAATCCGCCAACCTGGTCCAGCGCCTGGAGGAATCCCTGCAGGGCGCGCCCGCGCGGCCGCTGGAGCCGTGGATGGAGGAGCTGTACCGCCAGGCCAGCGACCACCAGACCATGGGCTCGGTCGTGGGCGAATTGCGTGCCACGCTGGCCGAGGCCGAGCGGCACCTGGACCAGTATTTCCGCAACCCCGCCGATGCCACCGTGCTGGCGCCGGTGTCTGGCCAGATGGCGCAGATGCGCGGCGTGCTGTCCGTGCTGGGTCTGGACCAGGCCACCCAGGCCATGCAGCGCATGCGCGAAACCGTGGAGCGGCTGGTATTGGGCGAGATCGCTGAGTCAGAACGTGCCCAGGTCTTCGACAAGCTGGGCAACAGCCTGGGCGCCATGGGTTTCCTGATCGACATGCTGAGCTACCAGCGCAGCATGGCGCGCAAGCTCTTTGTCTATGACGAGGCCGAAGGCGGTCTGCGCATCCTGATGGGCCGCCGTGGCCACCGCGCCGACGACGCGGGCAAGGCGCCCGAGCAGCTGCCGGCCCTGGACACCGCCGCCGTGCCGCCGCAGCGCGAAGCCGTTGCCGTGGCCCAGCCGCTGCCCGTGCCCCAGATCCAGCCCGCCGAGACTGCGCACGACCTGCCTGCCGAACCCGCTGCGGCAGCACCGTCGGTGCCGGCGCCGCCGCCACCCTCCGTGGACCTTGTGCCCGAGCCCCTGCCGCAGGCGACTGTCGCCGGGCAGCAAGCGCTGGCTGACGATGCCGAACTGGCGCAATTCGCCAAGGCGCTCGAGATACCCGCCGAAGCGGCTCAAGCAGCTGACGTGGCTGAAGCGGCCGAACCGGTGCCCGGCCCTGCTGCCGCTGCCGCCACGGCTCAGCCCGAACCCCTGCCTGAACCCGTTCCCCCGCTGGCCGGTCTGACCGTCTCGGAAGATGATTCCGACGACGAAATCCTGAGCATCTTCCTGGAAGAGGCCCGCGAGGTCGTGGACAACGGCCTGCAGGCGCTGCGCACCCTGGCCGATGAGCCCGGCAACCTCAGCGAGCAGACCACGCTGCGCCGCGCCTTCCATACGCTCAAGGGCAGCTCGCGCATGGTCGGCCTGGATGAATTCGGCGAAGCCGGCTGGGCCATGGAGCAAATGCTCAATGCCTGGCTGGCCGAGCAAAAGCCCATGCCCCAGCCCATGCAGGAGCTGGCCAGCGACGCGCTGCGCGCCTTTGGCGCCTGGGCTTCGGCCATCGAGCGCCAGCAGGCCGATGCCTGGCTGGCCACGCCCTTCCGCGCCGCAGCCGATGCCATGCGCCTGGAAGGCGTGCGCGCCGACGTGGCCCTGGTGCCGCGCGCCGACCGCCGCACGCAGGCCGAGCCTGCCGCGGTCGAGGCGCCGGTGGAGCCCTTCGCCGCAGTGGAGCAGCAGCTGCAGGCCGAGCAGCGGGAAGCCCCCGAGCCGGCCGTGCCCGCCGAGACCGCCGAGACCGCCGGGCCCGCCGGTGACCTGGACATTGCGCTGGACTTCGGTCTGCTGGACCTGGACCCCCAGCCTGCGGCGGCCGTGCCCGAACAGTCGCAGGGTTCAACGCAGCCGGAGACCGCCGAGGCACCCGCCGCGCTGGCCACCGACGCGGTGGAGGAGCTGGACTTCGCCGCCTTCGAGGCGGCCATGCGCGACAGCGAGCAGGAAGCCCTGGCCGTTGTCTCGGGCGACCAGCCCGCGCTGCCCGGCACAGAGACCGTGCCCGAGGCACATGCCGACGCGCTGCCCGAGCTGCAAGCAGAAGCAGGCGCAGAAGCTGTAGCCGAAGCCGAAGCCGAAGCCGAAGCCGAAGTTGAAGTTGAAGTTGAAGCCGAAGAGCAGGCTCCGCACGCCGCCGTGCCGCTGGCGCCTTTCGAGGGGCTGGATCTGGACCTGACTCCGGCAGCCGCACCTGCCGAGGCCATCGAAGCCGTAGAAGCTTCCGAGGCGGAAACCCCGCAGGAACTGCATACCGAATCCGTGGCCGATGAGGCGCCTGCGGTGGCTGAGGAGTCCGGCGCACAGGAGCCGTCCGGCGTCGATGCCGATGGCTTCAAGGTCGTGGACGGCCTGCGCATCAGCGCGCCGCTGTACAACGTCTATCTCAACGAGGCCGACGAATGGTCGCGCCGCCTGGACCTGTCGCTGCAGCAATGGGCGACCGAGCCCGGCGAGCCCGTGCCCGATGACGCCATCGCCTTCGCGCATTCGCTGGCCGGCAGCTCGGCCACCGTGGGCTTCAAGGCCTTGTCGGACCTGGCGCGCCTGCTGGAGCATGCGCTGGCCCATCTGCAGCCGCAGCGCTGCGGCACGCCTGAGCAGGTCGCCGCCTGCATTGCGGCCTCCGACGAGGTGCAGCGCCTGCTGCACCAGTTCGCGGCCGGCTTCCTCAAGACACCCCAGCCGGGCGTGGAAGAAGCCCTGCAGGCACTGCTGGCGCTGGATATCGAAGTCGCGGACGCTCCGGACAGCCGGCTCGATGCGCTGCTGCCGGAGCCGTTGCCGCAGCCTGGCACGGATGCCGTGCTCGACGCCGGCGCCCATGCGCAGGCCCAGGCACAGGACGTGGCGCCGCTGGCCTATTCCATGCGCCCCCTGGTCAACGACGCACGCCAGGAAGCCGAGCTGCAGCGCCGCATCGATGAGGCCATCGCCCATGCGGTGGCCGTGGGCAACGATCTGGACGACGACATCGACGCCCTGGACGAAGTGGACCCCGACCTGTTCCCCATCTTCGAGGAAGAGGCCATCGAGCTGCTGCCCCGCCTGGGCGCTGCGCTGCGTCGCTGGCATGGCCGGCCTTCCCTGGACGAGGCGCGCCACGAAACGCTGCGCGCCCTGCACACCCTCAAGGGCAGTGCCCGGCTGGCTGGCGCCATGCGCCTGGGCGAAATGGCCCACCGGCTGGAATCCGCCGTCGAGCGGGTCGACAGCGAATCTCCCACGGCCGAGCAGATTGAGCCCTTGCTGGGCAACTTCGACGCATTGCAGGCCGGCTTCGACGTGCTGCGCGTTGCGGGCGAACAGGTGCAGGATGGGCCGCTGGGCCTGGCCGATGGGCCGGACCAGGCCGAGCCTGCCGCCTCTGCGGTGTCTTCTGACGCCACGGCCTCCGACGCCTCGGGCGCTGGCGCATCCCCGGCGCCAGCCGACGCACAGCCGGCTCCTGTCACCGCGCCGCTGCGTGCGGGCGCCCACCAGACGGTGCGCGTGCGCGCCCAGTTGCTGGACCGCCTGATCAGCCAGGCCGGCGAGGTGCTGATTGCGCGCTCGCGTGTCGATGCGCGCCTGGCCCAGGCCCGTGGCTCGCTGGACGAGCTGGCCGGCAACCTGGAGCGCCTGCGCATGCAGCTGCGCGACATCGAGGTCCAGGCCGAGAGCCAGATGCAGTCACGCCTGGCCCTGTCCAAGGACTCGGCGGCCGGCTTCGACCCGCTGGAGTTCGACCGCTTCACGCGGGTGCAGGAACTCACGCGCATGATGGCCGAGTCGGTCAACGACGTGGCCACCGTGCAGCGCAACCTGCAGCGCGACATGGCGGGCGCCGAGGACGACCTGGTCGCCCAGGGCCGCCAGGCGCGCGAGCTGCAGCGCGACCTGCTGCGCACGCGCATGGTGGAGTTCGACTCCCTGGCCGAGCGCCTGTATGCCGTGGTCCGCCAGACCTCCAAGGAAATGGGCAAGCAGGTGCGGCTGAACATCCTCGGCGGCACCATTGAAATGGACCGGGGCATGCTGGACCGCATGATGCCGGCCTTCGAGCACCTGCTGCGCAACTGCGTGGCCCACGGCATCGAGCCGCCCGAGCAGCGCACCGCTGCCGGCAAGCCGGCCATGGGCACCATCGAAATCATCCTGAGCCAGGAGCGCAACGACGTGGCGCTTTCGGTGGAGGACGATGGCGCCGGCCTGAACCTGCAGCGCATCCGCGACAAGGCCGTGGCCCAGGGCCTGTGGCCCGAGGACCAGACGCTGACGGAGCAGGACGCCGGCCGCCTGATCTTCGAGCCCGGCTTCACCACCGCCACCGAGGTGACCGGCGTGGCCGGCCGGGGCATCGGCATGGACGTGGTGCGCTCCGAGGTCAACGCGCTGGGCGGCCGCATCGAGACCCACAGCGAAGCGGGCCGGGGCAGTGCCTTCCGCCTCGTGCTGCCGCTGACCACGGCCGTCACCCAGGTGGTCATGCTGCGCGCGGGCCGGCTGCTGGTCGGCGTGCCGGCCAGCCTGGTGGAAATCGTGCGCCGTGCGCCCTTGGATCTGCTGCAGCAGGCCTATGCCAGCCACGGCTTTGAAGATGGCGGCGAGACCCTGCCTTTCTACTGGGCGGGCGCGCTGTGGCAGTCCTCCCTGCGCAGCGAGGAAACCGTGGGCCGCACCCGGCCCGTGGTCATCCTGCGCAGCGCGTCGCAGCGCATTGCGCTGCACGTGGACGAAGTGCTGGGCAACCAGGAAGTGGTGATCAAGAACCTCGGCCCCCAACTGGCCCGCCTGCCCGGCCTGACCGGCATGTCGGTGCTGGCCTCGGGCGCCGTGGTCCAGATCTACAACCCTGTGGCGCTGGCCAACGTCTATGGCGACGAGGTGCGCGCCCGGACCGAAGAGGCCGAGCGTGCCGCCGGGCAGGGCGACGGCGAAGCCGTGCCGGCCAGCGCGGGACCGGTCTCGGTGCCGCTGGTGCTGGTGGTGGACGACTCCATCACCGTGCGCCGCGTCACCCAGCGCCTGCTGCAGCGCGAAGGCTACCGCGTGGCCCTGGCGGCCGACGGCCTGCAGGCCATGGAACGCCTGGCCGAGGAGCGCCCGACCCTGGTGCTGTCCGACATCGAGATGCCGCGCATGGACGGCTTCGACCTGCTGCGCAACATCCGCGCCGACGAGGCCCTGCGCGACCTGCCCGTGGTCATGATCACCTCGCGCATCGCCCAGAAGCACCGCGAGATGGCGCGCCAGCTGGGCGCCAACCACTACCTGGGCAAGCCCTACTCGGACGAGGAGCTGCTGGGCCTGATCCAGCACTATTCCCTGCAAGGGAACAGCACCCAGCCTGCGCCGCTGTCACTGCAGACGGAGACGCAGGTGCTGGGCGAAGAGGCCTGAGCCTCGGCGGCCAGCCCTCGCCCCGCAAAAAAGGAGCAGCCAGCGCTGCTCCTTTTTTCTTGGCTCCGGTGTCTTTGCACCGGCTTCCTTCAGCCCGCCTGCTTGACCACGCTGTAGCGGGCCAGCGTGCGCTCGCGCGCGGCTGCGTGGTCCACCACGGGATGGGGATAGTCCGTGCCCAGCACCACGCCGGCCTCGGCCAGCTCCAGCGGCCGGGCCTGCCAGGGCGCGTGGCGCAGCGCGGCGGGCAGGCGGGCCAGCTCGGGCACGTAGCGCTCGATGAAGCGCGCGTCGGCATCGAACTTCTGGCTTTGCGTGATGGGGTTGAAGATGCGGAACCAGGGCTGGGCGTCGCAGCCCGTGGAGGCCGCCCACTGCCAGCCGCCGTTGTTGGCCGCCAGGTCGAAGTCGTTGAGCTGGCGCGCAAACCAGGCCTCGCCCCGGCGCCAGTCTATGCCCAGATCCTTGACCAGGAAGCTGGCCGCCACCATGCGCAGCCGGTTGTGCATGTAGCCCGTGGTGTTGAGCTGGCGCATGGCGGCATCGACCAGCGGATAGCCGGTGCGGCCCTCGCACCAGGCGGCGTACAGCGCATCGGCCTCGGGGCCGGTATCCCACACGATGGCGTCGTAGGCGGGCTTGAAGCTGGCGTGCACCACGTGCGGATGGTGGGCCAGGATCTGGAAATAGAAGTCGCGCCAGACCAGCTCGGACAGCCAGGTGGCGGCGCCCTCGCTGTCGTGCGGCTGCTGCTGCGTCTGCTCCCAGGCCAGCCTTGCCAGGCGGCGGATGGAGACCGTGCCGAAGCGCAGGTGCACGCTCAGGTAGCTGGGGCCCTTGACGGCGGGAAAGTCGCGCGCCTGCCTGTAGCGCGGCAGGCGCGGCAGGAAGTCGGCCAGCAGTTCCTCGGCGCCGGCGCAGCCCGTGGGCAGGCGCAGGCCGTCCAGCGTGCCGGCTTCGAAGCCCATGTCGGCTGCCGTGGGCACGGCGCGGCGTTCGCCTTCGGGGCGTGGCGCGAGGCGCTCGGGCAGGTCGCGCTCGCTGGGGTAGGCGGACAGGAAGAACGGCGTGACCTGGCGCAGCCAGGCGTTCTTGTACGGCGTGAACACCGAGAACGGCGCGCCGGCCTGGGTCAGCACCTCGTCGCGCGCAAAGACCATGTGGTCCTTGAAGCTGTGCAGGGCCACGCCCTCGGCGGCCAGGGCCTGGCGCACGCGGGCGTCGCGGGCCAGTGCGTCGGGCTCGTCGTCCCAGTTGCAGAACACGGCCTGGGCGCCGAGCTGCCTGGCCAGGGCCGGGATCTGCTCAGCGGGCCGGCCGCGGCGCACGATGAGGCCGGTGTCGGCGCGGCCCGAGGCCTCGCGCAGCGCATCGTCCAGGCCCGTCAGGCTCTGGCAGATGAACTCCACGCGCCGGTCGGCACGGGGCAGGGGGGCGAGGATGTCGTCGTCGAAGATGAACACGCAATGCACCTGCCGGCACTGGCGCAGCGCATGGTAGAGGGCGGCATGGTCGGACAGGCGCAGGTCGCGCCGCAGCCAGACCAAGCCCACAGGGTAAGAAGGTGGCATGGATCGCCGGTAAAATCCGTCGTTATGTCTGCTGAAACTGCGCCTATCAATCTGACGCACCACTTCCTGATTGCCATGCCTGGCCTGGAAGACGAAGCGTTCTCGCGCAGTGTGATCTACCTGTGCGAACACAGCGAGCGCGGTGCGCTCGGTCTGATTATCAACAAGCCCTCGCAGCTTACGCTGGAAGGCCTGCTGGAAAAGGTGGATCTGGCCCTGGGCCGCGAGGACCTTCGCGGCAACCGCGTCTTCAACGGCGGGCCCGTACAGACCGATCGCGGCTTCGTGCTGCACGATCCCATGGTGATCGAAGGCGCGCCCGACGACGAGTCCGCCTACGCCTCGACCATGACCATTCCCGGCGGCCTGGAGATGACCACCTCCAAGGACGTGCTCGAAGCCCTGTCCGATGGCGCAGGCCCCAAGCGCCTGCTGGTCACCCTGGGCTATGCCTCCTGGGGCGAGGGCCAGCTGGAGTCGGAGCTGGCCGAAAACGCCTGGCTCACGGTGGGCGCCGACGCCAACGTCATCTTCGATACCCCGGTCGACGACCGCTATGACCGCGCCCTGGGCCTGCTGGGCCTGCAGCGCTGGATGATCTCGCCCGAAGCGGGGCGCGCATGAGCCTGCCCGCTCCCGAGTCCCAGGCAGCAGCGGCAGCCGGCACGGCCGTGCCGCCCACCGTTCCCTCCCATTTCCAGAGTTTCGTGGCCTTCGATTTCGGGGCCAAGCGCACGGGCTGCGCCGTGGGCACGCGCCTGCTGCGCTCGGCCAACCCGCTGCCCACCATCCGCGCCGAGGCCGGCGAGGCCCGCCTGGCCCAGGCCGGCGAGCGCATCAAGGAGTGGCAGCCCGATGCCCTGGTCATCGGCGTGCCCTACCACCCCGACGGCAATGCGCACGAGAACACGGCGCGGGCGAAGAAATTCGGCCGCCAGCTCAAGAGCCGCTTCGGCCTGCCTGTCTACGAGGTGGACGAGCGCTACAGCACCACCGAGGCCCTGGCCGGTGGCGCAAGGGATGCCGATGCGGCCTCGGCCTGCATCATTCTTGAACAGTTTTTGAGGAGTCTTCCATGAGTGAATCCATTGCGGGAGCCGGCAGCCTGGTGCTGGACGCCGAGGCCCTGTACCGCGAACTGCTGCGCGGCGTGCGCAGCCTCATGGGGCCTGAAACCCGCCTGGCCGGCATCACCTCGGGCGGCGCCTGGCTGGTGGAGCGGCTGCACAAGGACCTGAACCTGCCCGGCAACCCCAGCGTGCTGTCCTCGGCCCTGCACCGCGACGACTTCGCGCAGCGCGGCATGGCCACCAGCGCCCAGACGCAGATCGACTTTGACGTCAACGGCGCCGACATCCTGGTGCTGGACGACGTGCTCTACACCGGCCGCACCGTGCGCGCCGTGCTCAACGAACTCTATGACTACGGCCGCCCGGCCTGCGTGCGCCTGGCGGTGCTGGTGGACCGGGGCGGGCGCGAGCTGCCCTTCCAGGCCGACTTCGCCGCCGCGCGCATCGCGCTGCCGGCCGACCGCCTGCTGTCGCTGGCGCGCGATGACGCCGGCGTCTTCCAATTCCGCATCCAAGAGGCCTGACCGTGCTGTACAAGCGCAATCCCCAGCTCAACAAGAACGGCGAACTGATCCACCTGCTGTCCACCGAAGGACTGTCCAAGGACATCCTGACCCACATCCTGGACACGGCGGCCAACTTCGTCAGCGTCAATGACCGCGAGGTCAAGAAGGTGCCGCTGCTGCGCGGCAAGAGCGTGTTCAACCTGTTCTTCGAGAACAGCACGCGCACGCGCACCACGTTCGAGATCGCGGCCAAGCGCCTGTCGGCTGACGTGTTCAACCTGGACATCGCGCGCAGCTCGGCCAGCAAGGGCGAGTCGCTGCTGGACACCATCGCCAACCTCTCGGCCATGGCCGCCGACATCTTCGTCGTGCGCCACAGCGAGTCGGGCGCGCCCTACCTCATCGCCCAGCATGTGGCGCCCCATGTCCACGTGGTCAATGCCGGCGACGGCCGCCACGCCCACCCCACGCAGGGGCTGCTGGACATGTACACCATCCGCCACTACAAGAAGGACTTCGCCAACCTGCGCGTGGCCATCGTGGGCGATGTGCTGCATTCGCGCGTGGCCCGTTCCGACATCCATGCGCTGACCACGCTGGGCGCGGCCGAAGTGCGCGTCGTCGGCCCGCGCACCCTGGTGCCGCCGGACCTGGCGCAGATGGGCGTGCGCGTCTTCCACACGCTGGAAGAGGGCATCCGGGACTGCGACGTGATCATCATGCTGCGCCTGCAGAACGAGCGCATGAGCGGCGCCCTGCTGCCGTCCAGCCAGGAATACTTCAAGAGCTTCGGCCTCACGGCCGAGAAGCTGCGCCTGGCCAAGCCGGACGCCATCGTCATGCACCCGGGACCCATCAACCGCGGCGTGGAGATCGACTCCGAAGTGGTCGATGGCCCGCAGGCCGTGATCCTGTCGCAGGTGTCCTTCGGCATCGCGGTCCGCATGGCCGTCATGTCCATCGTCGCCGGCAACGAGGCTTGAAATGAAGCACCCCCTGAGCGACTGCGTCGCTTCCCCCTCTCTCGCTACGCGGGAGGGGGGCGTACGGGCAGCCGGCGACGCCCTCGCTGCAGGGCGGCCTTTGCTCGGCGTCCCTGAGATGGGCCATGCTTTTTCCATGCCCGGTGTCCTGGACTGAGTCCAGGCGCTTTTTGTGAATGCAAATGTTTTTGATCGCCGCAGGCCGCAGCCCATGCGCCGCCTGCGGTCTACGGGGTAGCAAACCATGAAGATACTCATCCGCAACGGCCGAGTGATGGACCCGGCACGGGGCCTGGACCAGCAGGCCGACGTGGCCATCGACGGCGGCAAGGTGCTGGCCATCGGCAAGGCGCCCGAGGGATTTGCCGCAGAACGCGAGATCGATGCCGCCGGCTGCTGGGTGCTGCCGGGCCTGGTCGATCTGGCCGTGCGCCTGCGCGAGCCCGGCCACGAGCACGAAGGCATGCTGCAGTCCGAGATGGCCGCCTCGGTGGCCGGTGGCGTGACCAGCCTGGTCTGCCCGCCTGATACCGATCCCGTGCTCGACGAGCAGGGCCTGGTGGAGATGCTCAAGTTCCGCGCCGAGAAGCTGCACCAGTCGCGCCTGTTCCCGCTGGGCGCGCTGACGCTGGGCCTCAAGGGCGAGGTGCTGACCGAGATGGCCGAGCTGACCGAGTCCGGCTGCATCGGCTTCGGCCAGGCCGAGGTGCCCATGACCAGCACCCAGACCCTGCAGCGCGCCCTGGCGTATGCGGCCACCTACGGCTACACCGTGTGGCTGCGCCCGCAGGAGCTGTACCTGGGCAAGGGCGTGGCCGCCAGCGGCCCGCTGGCCACGCGCATGGGCCTGTCCGGCGTGCCCGTGGCGGCCGAGACGATTGCCCTGCACACCATCTTCGAGCTGATGCGCGGCACCCAGGCGCGCGTGCACCTGTGCCGCCTGTCCAGCGCCGCAGGCGTGGAACTGGTGCGCCGTGCCAAGGCCGAAGGCCTGCAGGTCACGGCCGACGTGTCCATCAACTCGCTGCACCTGACCGATACCGATATCGGCTACTTCGACAGCAGCGCCCGCGTCACGCCGCCGCTGCGCCAGCAGCGCGACCGCGATGCGCTGTCTGCCGCGCTGGCCGATGGCACCATCGACGCCCTGGTCTCCGACCACACGCCCGTCGATGAGGATGCCAAGGTCCTGCCCTTTGCCGAGGCCGAGCCCGGCGCCACGGGCGTTGAGCTGCTGCTGTCGCTGGCCGTCAAGTGGTCGCAGGACGGTGGCGTGCCTTTGAACCGTGCCCTGGCCGCCATCACGGCATCGCCCGTGCAGGTGCTGGGCTCGTCTCTGGGCGAGCTGCAGGGGCAGCTGGGCCGGCTGGCCGAGGGCGGCGTGGCCGACCTGTGCATCGTCGATCCGCAGGCGGCCTGGACCGTGAAGCCCCAGGAGCTGGCCAGCCAGGGCAAGAGCACGCCCTTCGGCGGCTACGAACTGCCGGCCCGCGTGCGCTGCACGCTGGTCGACGGCCATATCGCTTACGAACGCCGCTGAACATGAGCCGTCTGCGCAGGGGAGGGCGCGCCACGCTGCGCGCAGCGCGCCTGTTCGGCCATGTGTGCAAGGGGCTGTGGATCGTGGCCCTGCGCTTTCCGCAGCTGCCCGAGGAGCGCCAGCACGCCCATGTGCAGGCCTGGGCCCTGCAGTTGCTGGCCCATGCGGGCGTGCGCCTGGAGATCCAGGGCGAGCCGCCGAGCCAGGGCCCCATGCTCATGGTCAGCAACCATATTTCCTGGCTCGACATTCCCGTGCTGCATGCGGCGCGGCATTGCCGCTTCATCTCCAAGTCCGACGTCAAGGGCTGGCCGCTGATCGGCACGCTGGCCACGGCGGCGGGCACGCTGTACATCGAGCGCACCTCGCGCCGCGATGCCCGGCGCATGGTGCAGAGCATGGAGGAATCCCTGCAGCGCCGCGAGATCCTGGCCATCTTCCCGGAAGGCACGACGGGCGATGGCCGCAAGCTGCTGCCCTTCCATGCCAATTTGCTGCAGGCGGCCGTGCAGATCGGTGCGCCCGTGCTGCCCGTGGGCCTGCGCTTCATCGACGGCGCCACCGGCCAGATCAGCCACGCGCCCAGCTACGAGGGCGATGAAACCCTGCTGGGCTCCATCTGGCGCACGCTGTGCGCCGACGACCTGGTCGCCGCCGTCCACTATGGCCAGCCGCAGACGGCCGATGGCCGCGACCGCCGCGTCTGGGCCCAGGACCTGCATGCCGAGGTGGACCGGCTGCGCCAGGCCTGAACCTTGCCAGCGACATGACAGACACCTTCTCGCTTCGGCCCTCGCGGCCCGATGACCTTCCCGCCCTGAACGCCGTGCTCTGGGCCACCTACGACAGCACCTGGAAGCCGCAACTGACGGCGGACAAGGATGCACGGTTCCGCGCCTCGGGCCGCACCGCGCAGTACGTGCAGTCGCGCGGCCACCTGTTCTGGGTGGCCGAGTGCGATGGCGTGGTGGCAGGCTTCGTGGACCGCGTGGATGACTTCATCGGCGCCCTGCATGTGCTGCCGGCCTGGCAGGGGCGCGGCGTGGGCCGTGCGCTGCTGGCCCACGCGGAGCAGGCCATGCGCGCCGACGGCCACGCCCAGGTGCGGCTGGAGACCGACAGCTTCAACACCCAGGCCCTGGGCTTTTACACGGCGCAGGGATATGCCACGCTGGACACCTATCCCGACGAGGAATGGGACTGCGGCCTGACCACGGTGCTCATGGGCAAGCCGCTGGCCTGAAGGCCAGGGCGGAGCAGGCCTGCCCTCAGTTGCTGTAGGGCTGTCGCTCCAGCACCAGGTTGGCGAAGTCCTCCACCAGGTCGGCGCCCAGTTCCTCGATGGCGTCGTCCTCCTCGTCAAAGGCCCAGACCACGCGGATGTCCGTGCCCTTTTGCCCGGCCTGGTCCAGCAGCGCGAACAGCGAGCGCAGGCCCATGGTGGAGGCGCTGTTGATGTACTGCAGCTTCATCTCGGCCACGAAGCGAGGAGGCTGGCTGGCCTCGAAATACCGGCCCAGCATGGACAGGATGGGGTTGAAGAAGGGCAGGGGGTTTTCGGGATAGCACTCGCCTTCGATGCGCAGAAGCTGCTCGGCCGGCGAGAAGACCACTTCGGGCGTGACGGAGGTGCGTTCGGATTTCAATGCTTGCATGGCGGCAGGTCGGTTCGTTGAAGGACGCCCGGCGTTCAGATCAGCGCCTTGACGTGGAATACGGCATGGGGCGCGGTCTCGGCGGCGTCCTCTCCCGTGGCGATGTGGTACTGCAGCGGTGCCGAGGCATCGCGCGCAATGGTCAGCCAGCCCAGGCCCGCGCCGCGGCTGATGTCGTCGCTGGTGCCGTGGTCCGTGTTGTGCAGCTGGGCCTTGTAGGCGGCCTTGATCTCGGGGTGGCTCATGGCGCGCACGGCATCCAGCTTGGCGGCCAGGCGCGGCACATGCTCGCTGCGCACGGCATTGCTGCAGGCGATCCAGAAGCGGGCCGGCGCCGGCTCGGCGCCCGCCTCCTGGGCACAGGCCAGCGCATCGATGCGGCCCACGCCGATGGCGCCCTGTGGCACGGGCGCGCTGAGCGCCTGGCGGGGGCCGGTGTCGGCCGCAGGCAGGGGCGCTGCGTAGTGCAGCACGTTCTGCGCCATCTCGATGAAGGTTGAAAACAGCTTGCGCTTGGCGCTGCTCGATCCGTCCTCGCTGGCCAGGCGGCTCTTGAGCGTGTCGGCCGCCGCCTGGATCACGTGGGGGTTGAAGGTGCCCGCGTAGTACAGCAGCAGGCCGTTGTGCTCGGCCTGGGCGCGCAGCTGAGCGAATTCGGCCGGGCTCATGACTGCAGGGCCTGGTTGCGCCACACCAGCAGCGAGACATCGTCGCGACGGCGCTGCGTGCCCTGCCACTGGGCAAAGGCCTGCCGGAATTCGGCGCAGGCCTGGGCGGCGGGGCGGTCCTGCTGCTCGTGCAGGAAGCGCGCCAGGCGCTTTCTGCCGTGGGCGATCTGGCGCGGGCCGCCCAATTGGTCGATGACGCCATCGGTGGCCACCATCAGCAGCGAGCCGGGCGCGACCTCCAGCTCCTGCGTGCTCCAGGCCGCGTCGTCGGGCGTGGTCGCATAGCCTATGCCCAGCTTGTCGCCGGCATGGATCTGCACCTGGGCCGCCTCCTGCACGCCGGGCGGCGCCACCAGCAGGTCCAGCCGGGCCGATGCAAAGCGCAGTTGCGTGCCGCAGGGCGACTGCAGGAACAGCGCGGCGTCCAGGCCATCGCTGGAGGTCTTCTCCGCCGGCAGGCCGTCGGCGGGGGCCGCTGGTGCGCCCCAGGCCGGCTGGGCGTCGCGGGTGCGCTGCTGCAGCACGCGCTTGATGTAGCGGTTCATCTGGCCCAGCAGGGCGCCGGGGTCGATGGCGGTGCCGGTGCCGGTGCCGGTTCCAGTGCCGATACCTGCAGGCGCCACGGCCTGTTCGAGGAAGGACAGGGCAATCAGCGTCATGAAGGCGCCCGGCACGCCGTGGCCCGTGCAGTCGAACATGCAGCCCAGCAGGCCCTGCGGTGTGGCGCGGAAGAAATACGCATCGCCGCCCACCACGTCGCGCGGCTCCCACAGCAGGCCGTGGTCTTCCAGCTGGCTGGCGAGCACGCGGTCGGATTCGACCAGGTGCGAGCGCTGGATCAGGCTGGCGTAGTCGATGCTGGCCATGAGCTGGCGCGTCTTGTCGGCCTCGATGTCGGACATGGCGGCCATCAGCGCGTGGCCCGTGCCTATGCCTGCGTAGCGGCCTTCCTCGACGGTGATGAAGCCGTCCTTGAGCACGCGGCTGCCGCTGGCCAGCGCCTGCTGCACCAGCTGGTCGATGGGCAGGCCGGCCGCCACCACCATGGGCGCGGTGTCGGTGAATACCAGGCAGCTGCGGCGGCCGAACACGTCGCGCGCAAAGGGCCGCGCGTACTGCTCCATGAAGCGCTGGCGGTTGATGAGGCCCAGCGGCCGGTCGTCGGCCACCACGGCCAGGGTTTCGAGCAGGGGCTGCTCGCTGAACAGCCGATGCACGTCCTCGTTGCTGGTGTCGGGGGGAATCGGCGCCGTGGGCTGGCTGAGCTGGCCTGCGCGGGCCAGCAGGCGTGGCGCGGCGGGCGCAGGGGCAAGCGCCGGAACCGGTGTCGGAGCAGATGCAGCGTGCTGCGTGGAGGAGGGGTCCAGAGCAAACATGGGTGGCCTTGAATTGTCACAAGATGTGACAGATTCTGGGTTTCACCCATGACCGTCGGATGACAAAGGCCTGGACGGCGCGGCGGCGGCCGCCTGCTCAGGCCGCTGCGGTCTGCGCAGTGCCCTGTCTCTCTCGCGGGAAGGCGACCACGTGATTCATGTCCAGCCGTATGCCCACCCACTCGCCCACCGCATGGTCGTGGTGGCTGGGCACATGGGCCAGCACGCTGTGGCCGCTGGCCAGCTCCAGCGTGTAGAGGAACTCCGAGCCGCGAAACGCCTTGCGCAGGATGCGCGCCTGCACGGGCGAGGCATCGTCGTGCACCACATCGTCGGCGCGCAGCAGCACATCGCACTCGCCGTCCGCAAACTGCGCAGGCAGCGGGCAGGTGGCCGGATCGACCAGATCGCCCAGCGCCGTGCGCGCCACCACGCCGCCGGCACCGCTGGGCGCCAGCGTGGCCGGCACGAAGACGCCGTGGCCGATGAAGTCCGCCACGAAGCGCGTGGCCGGCCGGTGGTACAGCGAATAGGCGTCGTCCCACTGCTGCAGCTGCCCCTGGTGGACCACGCCGATCATGTCGCCGATGGCAAATGCCTCCAGCTGGTCGTGCGTGACGAACAGGGCCGTGGCGCCTGCGGCCTTGAGGATGCCGCGCACCTCATGCGCCAGGCGCTCGCGCAGGTCCACGTCGAGGTTGGAAAACGGCTCGTCCAGCAGCATCAGCTGCGGGCTGGGCGCCAGCGCGCGGGCCAGCGCCACGCGCTGCTGCTGGCCGCCTGACAGCTCGTGCGGAAACCTTCCTGCACTGCCGGCCAGGCCCACCAGCTCCAGCACCTCGGCCACGCGCTCGGCCTGGCGCGCCTTGGGCAGATGGTGGATGCCGAAGGCCACGTTGCGTCCCACGTTCAGATGGGGGAACAGCGCATAGTCCTGGAACACCATGCCGATGCGCCGCTGCTCGGGAGGGAGCGAGAAATCCGCGCTGCCCACGAGCTGGCCGTCGATGCGGATCTCGCCGCCGCTCACGGGCTCCAGGCCCGCCACGGCACGCAGCAGCGTGGTCTTGCCGCAGCCCGAGGGGCCGATGAGCACGCCGATGTCGCCAGCGGCCAGATTCAGCGTGACGCCCTGCACGGCAGGCCTGTCGCGGCCCGGGTAGCGCACCTCGAGTTGGGAGACGGTCAAAAACATGCGGCGATTGTAGAACCGCGCAAATGAATAGAATTCGCATTTGCATTGGCGGGCCAGGGGCATGCCCGGAGCCCGCCGACTCCAGCAGCCCGCAGGCACGTCCGGTCTCGGCGGCACCTCGGCCCACAGGCCGGTGGCTGCCGCGGATCCCGGCCCGTTCCATAGCCCGGCAGCCAGATCCTCCCCCTCATCCTCTAGCCGAGACCTCCGCTTTGCGCCGTCTGTCGTCCGTACTCCGCTCCCTTCCCCTGCTCCTGCTGGCCCTGGTGCTGATGCTGCCCGTGCTGGCCGTGCTCGGCTCCTGGCTGCCTCTGGGGCAGGGCGATGCCCTGGCCGGCTCCATCCTGCGCGAGATGGCGGCCACCGTGCTGCCCGGCTATCTGTGGACCACGGTCTGGCTGGGCCTGCTGGTGGCGCTGGGCGCGGCCATCGTGGGCACGGGCACGGCGGCGGCCGTGACGCTGTTCGACTTCCGCGGCCGGCGCCAGCTCGAATGGCTGCTGTTGCTACCGCTGGCCATGCCGGCCTATGTCACGGCCTATGCCTATACCGACTTCCTGCAGTTCAGCGGCCCGCTGCAGACCTGGATGCGCGACACCTATGGCCTGGAAGGCCGGCTCCTGCCCGAGGTGCGCAGCCTCGGCGGCGCGGTCTGGGTCTTCATCTTCTCGCTCTACCCGTATGTCTACCTGCTGGCGCGCACCGCGCTGGGCGAGCGCGCCGCGCACCTGATGGAGGCCGCGCGCCTGATGGGCGCGCCGCTGTCGCGGCGCATCTGGTCGGTGGCGCTGCCGCTGGCGCGCCCGGCCGTGGCCGCTGGCGTGGCCCTGGTGGTGATGGAGACGCTGGCCGACTTCGGCGTGGTCAGCTATTTCGGCATACAGACCTTCACCACGGGCATCTACAAGGCCTGGCTGTCCATGGACAACCGCATTGCCGCCGCGCAGCTGGCCACCTTCCTGCTGGTGCTGGTGGTGCTGCTGCTGCAGCTGGAGCTGCGCGCGCAGCGGCGCATGCGCTTCGTCACCGGCGGCGCGGGCCGTGCCGGCTCGGCCGAGGCGCAGCCGCTGCGCCTGCGCGGCTGGCGCTGCGCGCTGGCCTGGCTGGTGTGCCTGCTGCCCGTGCTCATGGGCTTTGTGGCGCCCGTGTTCTTCATGCTGCGCCCGCTGGCGGCCGACTGGTCGGTGCTGCCCTGGGACCGCTTCCTCGACTGGGCGCTCAACAGCGTGCGCCTGGGCGCCATCACCTCGGTGCTGGCCGTCATCATCGCCGTGGCCCTGGCGTTTGCCGTGCGCCGCCACAAGGAGTCGGCCGTCACGCGCGGCGTGGTGCAACTGGCCAGCCTGGGTTATGCGGTGCCGGGCGCCGTGGTCGTCGTCGGCCTGCTGCTGCCCGTGGGCTGGGTGCAGCAGGTGCGGCCCGAATGGGGTTTTGCCGGCCTGGTCACGGCCACCGCCGTGGGCATTGTCTGGGCCTACCTGGTGCGCTTTTGCGCCGTGGCCCTGCAGTCCATGCAAAGCGGCTATGCGCGCATCGCGCCCAGCCTGGACGACTCGGCCCGCATGCTGGGCACGGGCGCCTGGGGCGTGCTGTCGCGCGTGCACTGGCCGCTGCTCAGGCGCTCCACGGCGGCGGCGGCGCTGCTGGTCTTCGTCGATGTGATGAAGGAGCTGCCCGCCACCATGGTGCTGCGCCCCTTCAACAGCGACACCCTGGCCGTCGTGGCCTACCAGCTCGCGCGCGACGAACGCCTGGGCGAGGCCGCCCTGCCGTCGCTGGCCCTGGTGCTGGTGGGCCTGATCCCCGTGATCATGCTCAGCCGCACGCTGCGCGCCGAGCGCCCGGGCACGGCCCGCTGAGCCTGGGCTGCCGGGCGCTGCAAAGCGCGGCCCGGCAAACCCCGCTACGCTCGCGCCATGCACGCCAGAGTCCTGCGCTATCTCGACGAAGTGGTCCGCCGCGGTTCCATCCGCAAGGCGGCCGAACATCTGCACGTGGCCCCCACGGCCGTCAACCGCCAGATCCTCGACCTGGAGGCCGAGCTGGGCACGCCCCTGTTCGAGCGCATCCACAAGCGCCTGCGCCTCACCCCGACGGGCGAGATGGTGCTGGCCCATGTGCGCGCCACGCTGCGCGAGCATGCGGCGCTGCGCGAGCGCATTGCCGAACTGCAGGGCGCGCGCAGCGGCGAGATCACCGTGGCCGCGACCACGGGGCTGGCCGGCTCGCTGCTGCCCTCGCTGGTGCATGAATTCCGCCAGCGCCACCCGGGCATCGTGGTGCGCATCATCGACCTGCCCCTGAGCGACATCGCGGCCGCCGTGGAAGGCGGCGACGCCGACCTGGGCCTGGCCTACGACCTGTCCGAACGCCCCGCGCTGCGCGCGCTGGCCATCAGCGAATGGCAGATCGGCGCCATCGTGCCGCCCCGGCATGCGCTGGCACGCCAATCGTCGGTGCTGCTCAGCGAGTGCATAGGCCATCCGCTCATCCTGCCCGCGCCGCCGCTGTCCATCCGCAGCTTGCTGGACGAAGCCTTTGCGCGCAACGCCATCGAGGTCACGCCCGTGGCCGAATCCACCTCCATGGCGCTGATCCAGCGCCTGGTCATGCTGGGCGAGGGCATTGCCCTGCTCAATCCGCTGGACGTGATGGAGGAGCGCAGCCGCAATGCCCTGGTCTTCGTGCCTTTGCGCGATGCGCATCTGCGGCGGCAGACGCTGGTGCTGACCGGCCGGGCCAGGGGGCAGTTGAGCGCGGCGGGCGAGCTGATGGCCCAGTCCATCGGCCAGGCGCTGGCAAGGCTGTTTGCCGGGGGGCGGTGAGTCTTAGGCACTTGTCCACTTTTTGTGGACACATCGGGCGGAATTCAGCGCTATCGGCAATGGCTTGTCCTTCCTAGACTGGCGGCTTTTCCATTTCGAAGAAGAGAACGCCATGACCTTGATCGCACTGAACGCCGATGTACTCATCACCATGGATGCGCAGCGCCGCGAGATCCGCGACGGCGCCCTGGTGGCCGACGGCCCGGCCGTGCAATGGGTGGGCGCCACGGCCGATCTGCCGCCGCAGTACCGCCGCATGGTGGACGACGGCACGGCCCAGGTGCTGGACATGCGCGGCCGCGTGGTCATGCCGGGCCTGGTCAACACGCACCACCACATGTACCAGAGCCTCACGCGCGCCGTGCCGGCCGCGCAGGATGCGGAGCTGTTCTCGTGGCTCACCAACCTGTACATGCTGTGGTCGCACCTCACGCCGGAGATGATCCACGTCTCCACCCAGACCGCCATGGCCGAGCTGATGCTGTCGGGCTGCACCACCACCAGCGACCACCTGTACCTGTATCCGAATGGCGCTCGGCTGGACGACTCCATCGCCGCGGCGCAGCAGATGGGCATGCGCTTTCATGCGGCGCGCGGCTCCATGAGCCTGGGCCGCAGCAAGGGCGGCCTGCCGCCCGACGCGGTGGTGGAGGAAGAGGAAGCCATCCTGCGCGACAGCCTGCGCCTGATCCAGCAGTACCACGACAGCGCACGCCACTCCATGCTGCGCGTGGTGCTGGCGCCATGCTCGCCGTTCTCGGTGACGCGCGAGCTGATGCGCGAGTCCGCCGTGCTGGCGCGTGCGCACGGCGTGTCGCTGCACACCCACCTGGCCGAGAACGACAACGACGTCGCCTTCTCTCGCGAGAAATTCGGCCTCACCCCCGCGCAGTACGCCGAAAGCCTGGGCTGGGTCGGCCCCGATGTCTGGCATGCCCACTGCGTCAAGCTCGATGCCGAGGGCATTGCGCTGTTCGCGCGCACGGGCACGGGCGTGGCGCATTGCCCGTGCTCCAACATGCGCCTGGCCTCGGGCATCGCACCCGTGCGCACCATGCGCGATGCGGGCGTGCCCGTGGGCCTGGGCGTGGACGGCAGCGCCTCCAACGACGGCGCCCACATGCTGGGCGAGGCGCGCCAGGCCCTGCTGCTGCAGCGCGTGGGCCACGGCCCTGCCGCCATGGGCGCGCGCGAGGCGCTGGAGATAGCCACCCTGGGCGGCGCGCGCGTGCTGGGGCGCGACGACATCGGCGCGCTGGCGCCGGGCATGTCGGCCGACTTCGTGGCCTTCGACATGTCGGGCGTGGGCTACGCGGGCGCAGGCCATGACCCCGTGGCCGCGCTGGTGTTCTGCACGCCCACCGACGTGTCCACCAGCGTCATCAACGGCCGCGTCGTGGTCCGTGACGGCCACCTGCTCACGGCCGACCTGCCGCGCGTGCTGACACGCCACCGCGAGCTGGCCCGCACGCTGTTCGAGCGCGCAGCGGGCCACTGACATCTCCCTGCAGCGCGGCAGGCCGGCACCCAGGCCATCGCGGGTGCCGACCTGCCGCGCTGCGCCATTTCCCCGAAGCATCTCCAGGAGGCTCGAAGACCCGGACAGCACTTTCAGGACCCCCACCCTTTTCCGGCACCACTGCCCCGACATACATACAAGCGCCTCTGAAGAGGCCAACGGCCAGGACACAAGGAGACAAGACAATGGAACAACTGCTTTACAAGGTGGAAGACCGACCGCCAATGCTCATCACCACGGTGCTTCTGTCGCTGCAGCACCTGCTGGCGGCGCTGGGCGGCATCATCGCCGTGCCCCTGGTCTTCGGCGGGGCGCTCAAGCTGCCGGCCGACCAGATCGTGGCGCTGGTGAATGCAGCGCTGCTGGGCTCGGGCGTGGTCACCATCGTCCAGTGCAGAGGGGTGGGGCCCGTGGGCATACGGCTGCCCTGCGTCATGGGCACCAGCTTCGCCTTCGTGGGCGCGGGCATCAGCGTGGGGCTGGAGCATGGTGTGGCCGGCATCCTGGGCTCCTCGCTGGTAGGGTCGCTGGTGATGATCGTGGGCAGCTACTTCATGCCCGTGATCCGCCGCTTCTTCCCGCACACCGTGACCAGCGTGGTCGTGACCATGATCGGCCTGTCGCTGACCCCCGTCGCCGTGGACTGGGCTGCGGGCGGCATGGGCCGCAGCGACTACGGCGCGATCGGCCACCTGGCCATCGCCGGCTTCGTGCTGGTGCTGGTGATCGGCTTCGTGCAGTGGGGCAGGGGCATCGTCTCTGCCTCGGCCGTGGTGCTGGGCATCGCCTGCGGCTATGTGCTGTGCCTGGCGCTGGGCCTGATCGACTTCACCCAGGTGAGCGAGGCCGCGGTCTTCGCCATCCCGCAGCCGCTGAGCTTCGGCATGACGTTTCCGGTGGCCGGCATCGTCGCCATGTCCATCGCTTTTCTGGTGACCATCGTCGAGACCACGGGCACCTTCATGGCCCTGGGCGCGGCCACGCAGACGCGCATCGACGGCAAGCGCCTGTCCAGCGGCATGCTGTGCGACGGCGTGGGCTCGGCCTTTGCCGCCGTGATGTCCAGCCCTCCGCTGTCCACCTTCGCCCAGAACGTGGGCGTGGTCTCGCTGACCGGCGTGGCCAGCCGCCACGTGGTCATGCTGACGGGCGTCATGCTGCTGCTGGCCGGCCTCTTTCCCGTGCTGGGCGCACTGGTGGTGACGATTCCGCAGCCCGTGCTCGGCGGCGCGGGGCTGATGATGTTTGCCATGATCATTTCTGCCGGCATCCGCATGCTCAGCGGCGCCGAGCACTCGCGGCGTGCCAGCCTGATCATCGCGGTCTCGCTGGGCTGCGGCCTGGCGGTCACGGTGCGCCCGGACCTGCTGGCCCGCATGCCTGCCTTCGTGCGCGAAGTCTTCGGCTCGGGCATTACCGTCGGCGCCCTGGTCGCGGTGGGGCTGAACCTGCTGCTGCCCGGCCGCGAGGTCGATGCCCATCCCGAAGAAGCCGTGGCCTGAGGCGCATTTTCATGGGCCTACACTGCGGCCCATGAACACCACCGCCCCCCGCACCGACATCACCATCTACCACAACAACCGCTGCAGCAACTCGCGCGGCGCGCTGGCCCTGCTGCGCGACAACGGCATAGAGCCGACCATCGTCGACTACATCGCCCAGCCCCTGGACGCTGAGCAACTGCAGGCCCTGGTCCGGCAGCTGGGCATGCCCGTGCGCGAGCTGCTGCGCAGCAAGGAAGCCGTCTTCGCCGAGTTGGGCCTGGGCGATGCATTGGCCAGCGATGCGCAGTTGCTCGCCGCCGTGGCCGAGCACCCGGTGCTGCTCAACCGCCCCATCGTCGTCACGCCCAAGGGCGCGGCGCTGTGCCGCCCGCCGGAGAAGGTGCTGGCGCTGATCTGAGATGCACGGCGAGGCTTCTAAGCCTCGCCTAAGTCTGCCCCTTCAGACTTCTCCCCAACGCAGCAAGGAACGCTGCTTTTGAGGAAAGGTCTGCCATGAACAAGATTCTGTCGACTCCCCGCCGTCTGGTGCTGGCCCTGGTGGCCGCAGGTGCCATCGGCGCCCTGGGCGCCACGGGCGCCGGTCTGGTTGGTGTGGTGCATGGCGATGCGCGTGCCGCCACGTCGCTGTTTGCGCCTGCGGCACAGCCTGCTTCTGCCGCTTCTCCTGCTTCTCCCGCCGGCGCCGTGGCGGCGCCCAACTTTGCCGACATCACGGCGCGCAATGGCGCGGCCGTGGTCAACATCAGCGTGGTCGGCAGCTCGCGTGCCATGGGCGAGGACGGCGACGAGGCCGCAGCGCGCCAGGGGCAGCAGGGCGTGCCGGGCATGGATCCCAACGATCCGTTCTTTGAATTCTTCCGCCGCTTCGGCGTGCCCGGCATGCCGGGCATGGGCCAGGGCCAGCCCCAGCGCGACGTGCCCACGCGCGGCGAAGGCTCGGGCTTCATCGTCTCCAGCGACGGCCTGATCCTGACCAACGCCCACGTGGTGCGCGGCGCCAAGGAAGTGACCGTCAAGCTGACCGACCGGCGCGAGTTCAGCGCCAAGGTGCTGGGCGCCGATCCCAAGACCGACGTGGCCGTGCTGCGCATCGAGGCGAAGAACCTGCCCACGGTGTCGCTGGGCAAGACGGCCGATCTGCGCGTGGGCGACTGGGTGCTAGCCATCGGCTCGCCCTTCGGCTTCGAGAGCAGCGTGACGGCCGGCGTGGTCAGCGCCAAGGGCCGCACCCTGCCGGACGACAGCTTCGTGCCTTTCCTGCAGACGGACGTGGCCATCAACCCCGGCAACTCGGGCGGCCCGCTGTTCAATGCGCGCGGCGAGGTGGTGGGCATCAACAGCCAGATCTACTCGCGTTCGGGCGGCTACCAGGGCGTGTCCTTCGCCATTCCCATCGAGGTGGCCACGCGCGTGCAGCAGCAGATCGTGGCCACGGGCAAGGTGCAGCATGCGCGGCTGGGCGTGGCCGTGCAGGAGGTGAACCAGGCCTTTGCCGATTCCTTCAAGCTCGACCGTCCCGAAGGCGCCCTGGTGTCCAGCGTGGACAAGAACGGCCCTGCCGCCAAGGCGGGACTGGAGCCCGGCGACGTGGTGCGCAAGATCGATGGCCAGCCCATCGTGGGCTCGGGTGATCTGCCGGCCTTTGTGGGCCAGGCGCTGCCGGGCCAGAAGGTCACGCTGGAGATATGGCGCAACGGCGAGGCCCGCACGCTCAGCGCCGTGCTGGGCGATGCCAGCGACAAGGCTGCCAAGGTGGCCAAGGACAAGCCCGACGCCGGCAAGGGCAAGCTGGGCCTGGCCCTGCGCCCGCTGCAGCCCGAGGAAAAGCAGCAGATCGGCGTGAAGGACGGCCTGGTCGTTGCCGACGCCGCAGGCCCGGCGGCCGAGGCCGGCATCACGCAGGGCGATGTGCTGCTGTCCATCAATGGCTCGCCTGCCGGAGATATCGAGGCCGTGCGCGCCGCCATGGCCAAGGCCGGCAAGACCGTGGCCGTGCTGATTTGGCGCGATGGCAACAGGATATTTGTTCCCGTACGTCTCGGGTAAGCGAAAGGAGGTAAGGGACTGAAAAGCACCTGCACACTGAATTGATCGCACAGCCCCGGCACGAATGTGCCGGGGCTTATTGCATGGGGAATTCAACCGGCCAGTGGCTGGCTATTCCTGCATTCGTGCGGCAATGTGATGGTTGTATTCTGTGAATTCGCGTCCTTTTGCGTTAGCGGTGTTTCAAATTGTGACGATTTGAGATAGAGCGAATACGCTTAGACTGCCGGCCCATCCAGGCGGGCGTGCACCGTTCTGGTTTCAGGAAGAAGCGCCCGCAAGGGCCCATGGCAAAACAGGAAGGGCATGCTTTGAAGCAGGACTACAGCTTGCAGGCGGCGGGTTTGGGCGCATCGTTCGGCGCGCGCGTCATCCTGGCTGAGGTGGACTTCACGCTGCCCACCCACGGCATCACGGCCCTGCTGGGCCCCAGCGGCTCGGGCAAGTCCACGCTGCTGCGCACGCTGGCCGATCTCAATGCCGCCAATCCGCGCTTTCGCCGCTGGGGCAGCGTGCGCTACGCGGGCCAGGAATGGACCGGCGCCATGCAGGCGCCGCGCCTGGTGCAGCAGCAGGCCCGGCTGATGATGGCCAGCACCTTCGACGCCATCGTCGAGCTGGCCCGGCCCCGCCTCAAGCTCGTGCCGCATGCGCTGCGCGACTGGTGCCGCGCGCAGGTGCAGGCCTTCGGCTTTCCCGAGCTTGCGCTGATGTTCGACCAGCCGGCGCTGCAGCTGTCCCCCGTGCAGCAGCGTGCCGTGGCCATCCTGCGCGAGGCGCTGGCCGAGCCGGCCCTGCTGATGGTGGACGAGCCCACGGCAGAGCTTGAGGGCTACGAGGCCTTCGTGCTGCTGGAGCTGCTGCGCCAGGTGGCCCAGCGCACGGCCGTGCTGATGAGCACGCACCACCAGCAGCACGCACAGGCCGTGGCGCAGGACATGCTGCTGCTGGCCGGCGGCCGCATTGCCGAGGCGCAATCCATGGAAGCCTTCCAGCGTGCGCCGCTGTCGCTGGCGGGCCAGCAGTTCCTGCGCACCGGCAGCTGTGCCGTGGCCTCTCCCGATGCGCGGGCCGAAGACCTGGAGGAGGGCGTGCCCCTGCCTCCTCCGCTGCCTGCAGCGGCCGTGGCCGCGATCTCCGAATTCCTGTCGGATGCAGTGGCCGCCGAGCCTGCAACCGAACCCATGCCTGTACCTGCACCTGCGCCCGTCCCTGCACCCGTGCCTGCGCCGGTACCAGCACCAGCGCCCGCACCGGCACCCGCTGCCGCAGCCCGGCCGCGCGCCGTCAATCCCTCCGTGCTGGTGGACTGGCAGCCGCTGGTGGCCGACCCGCAGGCCGTGCCGGCCAGCCGTGGCCCCAGCGGCTTTGCCTGGCTGGTGCCGGGCCGGCTGGCGGGCGCGCCGCAACCGGGCGTGGTGCAGTCCATGGACTTCGACCTGAAGGCCCTGCGCGGCTGCGGCGTCACCGTGCTGATCACGCTGACCGAAAACGACCTGCCGCAGGAGCCGCTGCAGCGCCATGGCCTGCGCAACCTGCACCTGCCGGTGCGGGACCACGAATCACCGTCGGTGGCCCAGATCCAGATGCTGCTGGCGCGCATGTCGGCCATGCTGCGCGCGGGCGAGGTGCTGGCCGTGCACTGCCTGGCCGGCCTGGGCCGCACGGGCACGGTGCTGGCCGCATGGCTGGTGCGCGAGGGCCTCACCGCCGACGAGGCGCTGCGCCGCGTGCGCCTCATCGATGCCCAGTACGTGCAGTCCCAGGCCCAGGAGGACCTGCTGTATGCGTACGAAGTGGCACTGCTGCTGAAGATGGGCTGACCGATCACATCCATTCACAAAAAAGGAAAGCTGCAATGAGCCTGGATAACGTTTTGAGCGAGGTGGCCGGTTCGGTGCCCGAATGTCTGGCCATCGGCTATGTGGATGCCGCCTCCGGCATGCTGCTGGCCATCCGCACGGTGGACTCGCATCCGCGCGAAGTCATCGATCTCGTGGCCGCTGCCACGGCCGACCTGTTCAACGGCCCCAACGTCTCGATGATCGAGAGCCTGTTCAAGAAGTCGCGCGGCCTCAAGGACGACGGCCACCACTACTTCCAGGAACTCATCGTCAACAGCGACAACCTCATCCACGTCTTCCTGCGCGGCAAGCTCATGCCCGACTACGTGGCCGTCTTCGTCTGCCGGCGCACGGCCAACCTGGGCATGGCGCTGACCAAGGCCCGCATGGCCATGCCGAAGATTGAAGCGGCGGTGTGACCGCCGCTCACCCCCTGAGTCGCTGCGCGCCTTCCCCCTCTCTAATCGCTTCGCGAAGGAGGGGGACGACAGCCTCGCGGCGGGGCGGCGCGGCCGGCTTAGGCCCTTGCTCGCTGTCCCTGACGTTTGAGCGCGCCAGTTTCGGGCGGCATGTGCCTCAGAACTGAGCCAGCCGTCCAGGGAGCTATTCTTCTGCCATGCGCTTACTGCTTGTCGAAGATGACGCCATGATCGGCGAGGCCGTGCAGACCCTGCTGCGCGGCGAGGGCCATGCGGTGGACTGGGTCCGTGACGGCTTGCAGGCCGATGCGGCCCTGTGCCCCGGCCCGGGTGGCGGCCATGGCTATGACATGGTGCTGCTGGACCTGGGCCTGCCGGGGCAGGACGGTTTGCAGGTGCTGCGCCGCCTGCGCGGGCGCCGCGACCGCACGCCGGTGCTGGTGGCCACGGCGCGCGATGCCGTGCGCGACCGCATTGCCGGGCTGGATGCGGGGGCCGACGACTACGTGGTCAAACCCTATGACCTGGACGAGCTGCTCGCGCGGCTGCGTGCGCTGGCGCGCCGGGCGTCGGGCGCAATGGATCCGCTGTACGAGCGCGAAGGCGTGCGGCTCAATCCCGCCACGCGCGAGGCCAGTGTCGAGGGGCGCGACGTGGTGCTCTCGGGCCGCGAATGGGCGGTGCTGGAGACGCTGCTGGCGCGCCCGGGCAGCACGCTGTCGCGCCAGCAGATCGAGGACAAGCTCTACGGCTGGGGCGACGAGGTCAGCAGCAACGCCATCGAGGTCTACATCCACGGCCTGCGCAAGAAGCTGGGCGCGGGGCTGATCCTCAATGTGCGCGGCGTGGGCTACATGGTGCCCAAGCCATGAAGGCGCCGGCTTCCTCCCTTGTTTCCTCCCTTGTCGCCCGGGCGCGCAGCCGCCTGCCCGGTGCACTGGGCACGCGGCTGCTCCTGTTCCTGGGCGCGGCCATCGTGCTCACGGCGCTGCTGCAGGGCCTGCTGGCCTACCGCAACGCGCTGCTGCAGACCGACACCCTGTTCGACTACCAGATGCAGCAGACCGCCTTTGCGCTGCGCGCCGGCCTGCCGGTGGATGCGCGCGGCAGGCCCCAGGGCACGCCGCCCGAGGATGAGAACCACGAATTCATCGTCCAGGTCTGGACCAACGAGGGCCTGCGCATTTTCGAGTCCGCGCTGGGTGCGGCATTGCCGCAGATGGCCGTGCTGGGCTTTGCCGATGTGCCCGCGCGCGGCACCGTCTACCGCGTGTTCTCGCTGCAGACGCGCTCGCAGGTGATCCAGGTGGCGCAGGACATGCGCGTGCGCCGCACGCTGGCGCGCGATGCCGCCTGGCAAAGCCTGCTGCCCATCGCCTTGCTGGCGCCCGTGCTGGCGCTGGCCGTGTGGTGGGTGGTGCGCAGTTCGCTGGCGCCCGTGCAGCGCGTGCGCCGCGAGCTGGCCGCGCGCCGCCCGCAGGACCTGGCCCCCGTGCCGGCCGAGGGCCTGCCCGACGAGGTGCGGCCCCTGGTGGCCGAGCTCAACGCGCTGCTGCAGCGCGTGGGCCAGGCCTTCGAGGCGCAGCAGCACTTCGTGGCCGACGCCGCGCACGAGCTGCGCTCTCCGCTGGCCGCGCTCAAGCTGCAACTGGTGGCCTTGCAGCGCGCGCCCGATGAGGCCGCGCATGACGAGGCCGTGCAGCGTCTTTCGGCCGGCATAGACCGGGCCACACGGCTCGTCGAACAATTGTTGACATTGGCGCGGCAGGAAGCCCAAGGCACGGTACAAGGCGCGGCCCCAGGCCCGCAAGGCATGCAGGGACAGCACGGCGCTGCCACGGCCGCACCTGCGGACGTGGACCTGCGCGAGGTGGTGGAGCAGGCCCTGGCGGACCAGGCCGTGGCGGCCCAGCAGCATGGCCTGGACATGGGCCTGAGCGAGTCCCCGCATCTGCGGCAGTCCTTTGCCGTGGCGGGCGACGCACAGGCCTTGCAGATGCTGGTGCGCAACCTGCTGGACAACGCCATCAAGTACGTGCCGCAAGGCGGCCGCGTCGATGTGGGCTGGCGCAGCGATGCCCAGGGCCGCGCGCTGGTGGTCGAGGACTCGGGCCCCGGCATTGCCGAAAGCGAGCGCGAACTGGTGCTGCGGCGCTTTGTGCGCGGGCCTTCAGCGGCTTCTGCGGGCCAGCAGGCGCAGGGCAGCGGACTGGGCCTGGCCATCGTGCAGACCATTGCCCAGCGGCATGGAGCACGCCTGCTGCTCGACCGCTCGCCCACGCTGGGCGGCCTGCGCGTGCAGGTGATATGGCCGCCTGTGTCGGCCTGCTGACAGCGGCGCGTGGCGCGCAGGCTTGTCGGCCTGCAGCGCGGCCGGGATGCTTCCCGCCTGCGTCTGGCCGGGTCACAATCCCCAAATTGGTGCCGGCCCGCCTGCCTTCCCATTCCCTCATCAGGCGCGCGGGCAGTCTGCTTCCGTCGTCATTTCGAGAGGTATTTCATGGAGTCCCTTGTCCAGCGCCTGTCCCAGTCCGTGACCCAGGCGCATTCTCTGGAAGAGTTGACGCGGCCCCTGCTGCAAATGCTCGAAGAGAGTACGCATCTGGAGTCCACCTATCTCACCACCATCAACGAAGAACAGGGCCAGCAGCGCGTGCTGTACGCGCGCAACGCGAGCGAGATGCAGATTCCCGAAGGCCTGGTCGTCCCCTGGGGCGACACGCTGTGCAAGCGCGCCCTGGACGAAGGCCGCATGTACACGCCCGATGTCGGTGCCTGCTGGGGCGACTCCGAGGCCGCGCGTGAACTGGGCATTCGCACCTACGCCAGCGCCCCGGTACGCTTTTCCGACGGCCAGCTCTACGGCACGCTGTGCGCGGCCAGCAAGACCTCCCAGGCGTTGAGCACCGAGGCCCAGGGCCTGCTGCGCCTGTTCGCCAACCTCATCGCCGAGCGCGTGGAGCGCGAGCAGCTCATCACCAGCCTGAGCAAGGCCAACCAGGAGCTGGCGGCACTGGCCTTGCTGGACCCGCTGACCGGCCTGCCCAACCGGCGCTGCCTCACCGACGAGCTGGGCCGGCTGATTGCGCGCTGCGCACGCAGCCAGGAATGCGTGGTGGTGGGCTTCATCGACCTGGACCGCTTCAAGAACGTGAACGACGAGCACGGCCACGAGGCCGGCGACGCACTGCTGCGCGCCATGGGAGAGCGCCTGTCCTCCCATCTGCGCAGCGCCGACATGCTGGCGCGCTTCGGCGGTGACGAGTTCGTCTTCATCGGCGTGGGCCCGCTGTTCGGCAGCGAGGCCGACGCCGTATCGCGCGACCTGCAGCAGCGCCTGTCGGAGGCCTCGGTCATGAAGGTCGAGCTGCCCGATGGCAAGACGCTGGACTACGGCGGCGCCAGCGTGGGCGTGGTCTGCCTGCAGCCGGACTCCATTGACGCCGACGACGCGCTGCAAAAGGCCGATGCGGCCATGTACCGCGTCAAGATGGCGCGCAGCCGCGGCGCCAGGGGCACCGCGCTGCATTGAGCCAGCCGCAGGCACTGGCCCGGCGGCCAGGGCCTGTTGCTGCCTTGCTCTGGCCTGTCTGGCGGCTTCTCGCGCGCGCTCTTTCTTGTTTCTTTCCGTCTCAGCCTGCTGCCAGCATGGGCTGCCTGCGCTGCAGCTCCACGGCGGCATGCTGATGGCCGCTTGCCGCCTCCAGCTTGAAGGCGCCCACCGTGCGCACCAGGTCGCCGGCCTGGCCGCGCAGGCTGGAGGCCGCGGCGGCCATCTCCTCCACCAGCGCCGAGTTCTGCTGGGTGGCCTGGTCCATCTGCGTGACCGCCTGGCCGATCTGGGCCACGCCCGAGCTTTGCTCGGAACTGGCGGCGCTGATCTCGCCCATCAGATCCGTCACGCGGCGTATGGCGTCCACCACCTCGGCCATGGTCGTGCCGGCCTGGTCGGCCAGCGCGCTGCCGTTGTGCACGCGGCTGGTGCTGTCGGTGATGAGCTGCTTGATCTGCTTGGCGGCCTCGGCACTGCGGCTGGCCAGGCCGCGCACCTCGGTGGCCACCACGGCAAAGCCTCGGCCCTGTTCGCCGGCGCGTGCCGCTTCCACGGCCGCGTTCAACGCCAGGATGTTGGTCTGGAAGGCAATGCCATCGATCACGTTGATGATGTCGGCGATCTGCCGGCTCGATTCGCTGATGCCGCGCATGGTATCGACCACCTGCCGCACGACTTCGCCGCCCTGCTCGGCCACGGTGGAGGCGCCCAGGGCCAGCTGGTTGGCCATCTGCGCGTTGTCGGCGTTCTGGCGCACGGTGGAGCTGAGCTGCTCCATGGAGGCTGCCGTCTGCTGCAGCGCGCTGGCCTGGCTTTCGGTGCGCGAGGACAGGTCCTGGTCGGCCTGCGCGATCTGCCCGCTGGCCGCCGCCACGCTGACCGATCCCTGGTGCACCTGGCGCACCACGCCGCGCAGCCCCTCCTGCATGGTCTGCAGTGCGCGCAGCAGCATGGACACCTCGTCCTTGCCGCGCACATCGATGTGCCGCGTCAAATCGCCTGCCGCCACGGCATCGGCCGTATGGATGGCCTGTCGCAGCGACCGCGCCATGTTGCGGATGATGGACCAGCCCAGCAGCACTCCCAGCAGCACGCCCCCGATGATGGAGCCCACGGCCACCGCAAAAATCACTTGGTACAGCGATTGCGCGGCCTCGTATTCCTCCTTGGCGACGCGGGTCTGCAGCGCGGTCAGCTGCACGATCACATCACGCAGCGGCGCGTACAGCGCCTCGTCCTTGTCGATCAGCAGCTGCCGGGCCAGCTCCAGGTCACCGGACAGCAGCGCCTGCTGGGCCGGCTTCAGAAAGCCCTGCAGGAACAGCGCGCGCACGGCCTCGAAGCGGTCGGCCAGCTGCGCCTCTTCCTCTGTCATCCGGGTCTGGCGGAACGAGGCCCAGGCCTTGTTCACGTCGTTGATGTTGGTCTGTATCTCCTGCTGCTTTTGCTGCGTGTATTCGGGCAGGTGCACGGCAATGGCGCCCGAGACCGCATTGCGGTTGCGCAGCAGCAGGCGCTGCACTTCCAGCAGATCGCCCAGTGCGACCAGGCGCTCTTCATAGACCACCTTGAATCGGCGGTTGGACTCGCTGATTCCATAAAGCCCGAAAGCGCCGATCACGATCATGAGCAGTGAGAGAAAACCAATCAAGGCGGTCAGGCGAGTCGATAACTTGAAATTATTCATACTGCGTCCTTTGCATGCATTGCGGATGGTTGGTGGGTACTCGCGTTGTCAGGCCGCCCCGTGATGGCTCACATCTCTCGCAAAAAGAACTCGGTCGTGAAAATGAGATTTCATTCACGGTAAATGCCCGGTCTGCACAAAGGCTCACAGACATCCGGAAACGGCGATGCTGGCTTGCCGATGGCCTGCGTGGCCAATGGCGATCCATGTTGTATTGGTTTGTAAACTATTTGTTACAAACTATAGTATGAATCGGATGGGACAGGCAATACCAGCTTTTCAGGTATTCGCCCTGGCCTGATAGGGGTTCTCTGCCCATTGCTGCGGCAGGAAGAGACGGCCTGTGCCCGGGGCCGTCCCTGGCCGGCGCCGCGCGCCGGACGGGCCCGCCTAGAATCCGCGTTTGCGCGTGGCCCCTGGCCTGCCTTCACGAAAGAGATCCATGAAACCCAAAACCCTTGCCCGCGTGCTGGCCGCCCTCTGCGTGGCTGCGGCCGGACTGCTCTACGCATCGCCCTACATCGCCCTGCACCAGATCGGCAAGGCCGTGGAGCGCCGCGACGCCCAGGCCCTGTCCGGCTACGTGGACTTTCCTGCGCTGCGCGAAAGCATCAAGGGCCAGATGATGGCCAGGCTGCAGTCCCAGATGGGCGGCTCGGGCGACAGCGCCTCCAACCCCCTGGCCGGCTTTGGCCAGCAACTGGCCCAGGGCCTGGTCAGCCAGTTCACCGAGGCGCTGGTCTCGCCCGACGGCGTCATGCTCATGCTGGAAAAAGGCAAGCCCGGCAAACCCACGGACGTGGCCGCCGCAGGCGTGGGCGTGGACACCCAGGGCGGGCCGCCGCGCAAGGACTACTCCGTGGAGTACCAGGGCTGGTCCAAGGTCTTCGTGCACCCGCGCGGCGAGCCGGGCGGCTTCATTTTCAGGCGGGAAGGCCTGATGGGATGGAGGCTGGTGGCCGTGAAGATGGATTGAAGGGCGCGGGCGGGTCGCCAGCACCCTGGCGCCTCAGCCTTGATGCAGCACCTTCATCACATGGCGCTTGCCCAGCCGCAGCGCACGGGCATCGGCCTCCTGTCGCGTGTCGCAGCCCTGGTCTTCGGTGACCGCTCCCAGGGCCTTGCCGCTGGCCACCTCCAGCAGCGTGGCGCGGGGCAGCCAGGCGCCGGGCGTGACATCGCTGGGCAGTGATGCTGGCGTGATCCGCACGCCCATGTAGAGAAGACTGTCCATGGCCTGCCAATATCCCGGGGGGCTCAGCCTGCCAGCGGCGGGCGCGGCAGGGCCAGCCACTGCTGGATGGCGGGGTGCTGCCACTGTCGGCGCGCATAGGCGGCCAGCAGCGCAGGCACGGCGTCGCCGTTGAGCACCAGGCGGTTGAGCATCAGCGCCAGATCCACATCGGCAATCGACCACGGGCCGGCGATGTGGTCGTGCTCCGAGCGGATGAAGGCTCCCGCCACCGAAAACAGCTTGCGCGCCGCCGCCTGGCCCGCATCCGACAGCGGCGTGGGCGTGGGGCGGTAGAACACCACCTCGGTGCTGCGCTCCGAGCGCAGTGCCATCAGATCGCTGCGCAGCCAGGCCTGGACCTGGCGCACACGGGCGCGCGCCTGCGCATCTTCGGGATAGAGCCGGGCGCCGCCAAAGCGGTCCTGCAGGTACTCGCAAATCGCCGAAGACTCCGACAGGCTGAAATCGCCATCCACCAGCGTAGGCACCCGTGCCGTCAGTGACGCGGCCACATAGTCCGCCCCGGTGTTCTGTCCCGCCGAAAGGTCCAGCGTGCGCAGCTCGAAGTCAATCCCCTTGACCTTCAGCGACACGAACACGGACAGGGCATAGGGAGAGGCGAATTGCGAATCGGCGTACAGCAGCATGAGGGCCTTCCAGGGAAACTGCATGGGGATGGGGGCACCGATGGTAGCCGAGTGGGCAGCCGGATGACCGGGCCGGCCATGCCCAGGCCCAGGCCCGCAGTCCCGCGATCACACCTTCAGTGACCGCTCGATATCCGTCAGCTTGTAGCGGGCCAGGGCGAGGTTGCCACGGGCCTTGTCCAGCACCAGGTAAAGAAACAGCCCGGGGCTGTTGGGGATGAGGCGGATCAAATGGTATTGGTCGCCCAGGGTGATCAGGATATCTTCGATGCCCTTGCGCAGTCCCAGCGACTCCATGGTCTTGAGCTTGGCCCGCACCACCTGGGTATTGCCTGCCGCAGCAAGCTCCAGATCCACGCCGCTGCCCGCCTGGGCCAGGCACATCCCGCTTTGATGGTCCACCAGGGCCGCCGCCATGGCGCCTTCGATGGAAATAATGGATTGCATGGATTGGGACAGATTGCTTGACATTGAAACTTCTCTTTTTCTGGAATCGGTGTTGTCACCGGATGAAAATCGGGCTGAGAGCTTTTGCAGCTCTTCGATCAAAACAAACCAAAGTGTTTCTGAACTGCTGTCGGGTAATCGGTAAAGCTGAATGGATTCATGGTGCGGCATCCGCATTTGCTTGAGCGCTATTTCTTCCATGATGGCGCTTGGCATCAGAAAAATGCGTACGCAACGCACGGCCTCATTCAATGCTCTCTGAAACAATTCCCTGGCCTGATGAACGGCGCCGGGGCCGATCAGCAGTACCAAGGCGCCCGGCGCCGAGGGCTCGCACAGCGGCTCATCCCTCCCCGGAGGTCCGCCCCAGTCGATGACAGGGGCGCTTTCCGAGTCCGCCAGCCTCACGGCAACCCGCGGCTTGCCGGGGGCGTACGCCACGCCCAGCTTGGCCAGGGCGCGGCCGCCCAGGCTGGAAGTCAAATCGATCACCCGAACGCCACAAGACATTTTTCAAGCACACAAGACAGAGGACACCGCCAGGCGACGGAATGCTGTGAACTCTATATCAATTAGTTACATGTGTTTCTTGCTGCTTGAAAGACTTGGGTGGAAAAAGGGAATTGGATGCCTTGAGAAAATGCAAACAATTGTGAATTGAAGGGCATTTTTTTATTTCTGTAGGCATCTTCTGACAGAAAGTGCACGTCAATGCGAAGAGTGCGGAAAATAGCAAACAGATACAATCTTTGCCAGACCAGCCCATTGTCGGGCGCCAATCACCCATTCAGCGCTGAATAACAAGGGCTTCCATGCGCGGCATCCGCTCCATCCTGTCCAGGCTCGGCCTGCGTTCCGATTCCCCAAGCTCCCAACTGAAGGCCTTGTACAGCACCCAGGCCGTCCTCGAGCTCGATCCCCGGGGCCACATCCTCTTCGCCAACGCGCAGTTTCTGGACCTCATGGGCTATGAGCTGGACGAGCTGCGCGGGCAGCACCACCGCATCTTCCTGGACCCGGCGGATGCGCAGGCCAGGGACTATCGGGACTTCTGGGCACGGCTTGCGCGCGGGCAGGCCTTTGTGGGCCGGTGCCGGCGCATCGACCGCCAGGGGCGGGAGGTCTGGCTGCAGGCCAACTACAGCCCCGTGCTCGACAGCCGTGGACAGGTGCTGCGGGTCGTCAAGTACGCCATGGATATCTCGGCCGAAGTGCTGCGCGATGCCGAAGCCAGCAGCCAGCTGGCGGCGGTAGGCAGGGCCCAGGCCGTGATCGAGTTCGGTCTGGACGGCAGCATCCTGCGCTGCAACCGCAATTTTCTGCAGGCCATGGGCTATGCATCCGAAGACGAACTGGTCGGCCGGCACCACAGCATGTTCGTGGCCCCGCAGGAGCGCAGCTCGGCCGAGTACGCGGCCTTCTGGGCGCACCTGTCGCAGGGCAAGCACTACCGGGGCCAGTTCCGGCGCATAGGGCGCCTGGGCAACGAAGTCTGGATCGAGGCCAACTACAGCCCCGTGCTCAACCAGTCCGGCCAGCCCTTCAAGGTGGTGAAGTACGCCACCGACATCACGCAGCGCTACGAGGCCACGCGCCTGGTGCAATCGGCTTTCGAGCAACTGCAGCAATTGGTGCGCGACAGCGCGGCCCAGGCGCATGACGCGCATGCACAGGCGCGGGACGTGACGCGCATTGCCCAGCGCGGCGACGTGGCCCTGGACAGCGCGGTCGACGCCATGTCCAGCATCTCCAGCAACTCCCGTCGCATCGGCGAGATGGTGGGCCTGATCGATGGCATTGCCTTCCAGACCAATCTGCTGGCGCTCAACGCCGCCGTCGAAGCCGCGCGTGCGGGCGAGCAGGGGCGCGGGTTCGGTGTCGTGGCCGGCGAAGTGCGCAGCCTGGCCCAGCGCTGCGCCGAGGCGGCCAGGGAGGTCAAATCCGTCATCGGCGCGTCTGCGGCCAGCGTGCAGCTGGGCTTCGAGCGTGTGAATGAATCGGGCGACATGATGAAGCAGATGCGCGCGGCTGCCGTGAATGCCAGCGACATCATGGACACCATCATCCAGGCCTCGCAGGCGCAGGACACGCGCCTGGGCGAGGTGCGCGAAGCGGTGCTGAGGCTGGAGAACGTCGTCGTCCAGAGCTGAGCCGCGCCCCGCTCATCCCAGGCGGCCCATGCCGCCTTCAAAGACATCGCGCACGTCACGAAGGGTCTGCGAGCCCCATTCATCACGGTGCTCGCCATGCAGGGCGGCCGCCACGTAAACGATCTCCGACAACTGCGAGATGCATGCCGCCATGCCGTGCGCCACGATATGGCTCTCCGTGTTCTGGTAGTCGCCCATTTGCATCAGCACCTGCGCCAACTGCTGGACCTCGTAGTTGGCCTCGCGGGCCAGTTCGCGCCACTGCGATGGCGTTGCGCCGGTGTCCCGCCTCGCTTGCAATTCGTACAGCGTGGTGCGCGGAAACACGATCCCGTCCACCGGCGTCTCTGATATCTGCGCCAGCGCCTGGGCCGCTACTGCCAGCAGGCGGGTGCGTGGGCCTGACTCCGCATCGCCGGGCACCAGCCGCGCCGAATTGATGCAGGCGGCCACGTCAAACGCCGTGTTCTGCAGATCGCACGTCGAGCCGGGCTGCGCCGCGTGGCGTGCCACATCGCTGGCGATGCGCAGCAGGCGGTCGGATTCCCCGCTGTGCCGGTGCTTCTCGTCGGTCATCGCGGCCTGCGTGAGTGCTTCAGCGGCCTGCAGGAACAGCGCGCGGTCCGCCTTGGCGAGTTTCTTGCGCGATGGTTTTGCGGCGGCATGCTTCATGGACCTCCTTCGAGCAACGTACAGGCGCAGCAAAGGAGCCGCCTGAGGGGTCAGGTAGTATTTGGCGCTTGTAGTGACAACGCTCCATAGGCTATCAAACGAAAATTTGATCGTCAATAGTTTATATAAAAAATGTTTGACTTCTCTGCGCGCTTGACGGAGGAAAGAAATAGGCTGGGCCTGAGCCAAGAGGCGTTTGGCGCTATCGCGGGAGTGTCAAAGATGTCCCAACTCAACTATGAGAAGGGCGTCAGAAAGCCTGATGCGGGTTACCTCATGGCTGTCGCCGAGCAGGGAGTGGACGTCGCCTACCTGCTGACAGGTCAACGTTTGTTTGACCCGAACGCCATCCAGCACGAGCGCCCCGAACCCACCCTCGCGGCCCGCCTGCAGCAGGAGCGCCGGCGCCTGAACCTCAGCGAAGCCGAACTCGCCCGCAAGGCCGGCCAAGCCAAACAGGTCCTGCAGCAATTCGAGTCCGGCGCCCTCGTCCCCGACGCCACGGCGCTGCAGCAATTGCACCTTGCCGGCGTCGATATCGGCTACGTGCTGCTGTCCCTGCGCTCCCATGCGCCCGACGCCGATGTACAGGCACTGCTGGCGCATTACGGCAAGGCGACGGACGCTGGGCGCGCGCTGTTGCGAGGGGTGGCGGAGCTGGCCGGGCGGGGGTGAGGCTCACCCTCCACAGGGTTCAGTGTCTTGTCGCCCGGCCCAGCGACGTGCGCGGCTTGCCGTGCAGAAGGCGCCGCAGGACATAGGGCAGGCGCCAGGCGGGCCGCAGCGATGGGCCTGTGCGCTCGACAAAAAGCAAAACGGCAGCAACAGCCATGGCCGGCAGGTGCCAGGCCGTGGGAAAGGCAAAGGGCGCCAGCATCCACGGCCAGCATGCCGTGGCGCATGCCACGCCGGTTCGCAGTCCATGCTGCAGGCTGTCCCGGTTGGCCGTGGGGCCGCTGGCGGCCACGGGGTACAGCCTGTGGCAGGCATTGTGGGCGCGTGTTCCTGCGGGCGATGAACTCCACAGGACCGCCACGGCAATGCAGGCAAGAATGAGCGCGGGATGCGCGGCTGCGTGCAAGAGGGCGGCAAGCGGCACCATGACCAGCCCGGCTGCCATCCACACCAGCGCATAGCCCGTAAGCAGCAGGCCCGCCGCCGGCAGGCGCCGGCGGGCCACGCTCGATCGCATGGCGTGGCGCACCTGCCGCAGTGCCAGCAGCGGCATCATGGCCAGGACCATGGCCAGCCATGCCACACCGAGGATGCCGAGCGTGTGCCCGTCCAGCACCAGCGGCGACAGGTCGGCCAGCGTGACCGAGGACAGCGAGCCGCACAGCGACAGGCCGGGCGTGGCAGGCGGGCTGATGGCCAGGCTGATGAAGCCTGCCCCCGACACGGCCATCAGTGCTGGCGCGGGAGCGGTCCGCAGGTCTCTCAGCAGCGCGTCCATACACGAGCCTTAGCGGGTGGCGTCCTGTGCGACCACGCTCACGCGGTCCACGGTGATTTCGCGCCCGGGATCGGCTTCGGGCTGTTCGATGGCCACGTTCAACTGGTCCAGACTGCCGCCTGCGTCCAGGATGGCCTGCGTGGCATCGGTGATGTCGATGGTGGCGCCCAGTCCGTTGCCTCCATGCGGTCCGTCGCTGGCCGAGGCCTTGGCCAATCCGAACAGGGCGACGGTGTCTGCATGCCGCGCCGCCGCCCCGGGCGAGCCGATGGAGACCGTCAGCACGCCGCTGGGCGCATTGCCGCGAATGCCTTCCAGGTGAAGAAAGTAGCGCTGTGGCCGCGGCAGCGCGGCGCCTGCCTGCAGCAACTCGACCTTTGCGGCACCGGGGTCCGCGATCGATACGGTGGTCAGCCGCGGCGTGCGGCCCACGATGACCCGCTCCGCATTGGAGCCCAGTACACGCGGCGCGGGCGGCGGGACCGTCGAGAATTCTGCGGGCATGTCGATCTCCTGCGGTGTGAGGCCTGCCGTGCTGGCCGTGAGCGTGGTGGCGCCCGTGCCGCTGGTCAGATTGTCATAGTCAGGGGCCAGCGCACCGCCAGGCAGGGTTTCACCCGGATCATAGGAGGCCAGCTTTCCTTCGGTGTCCGGCATGACGAAGCCGCGGCCGGCAGGTCCGTTGCTCCAGGCGGCGCTGTTGTCCTGGATGTTGCCGGGCTGGGTCAGCCAGGCGGCCCAAAGCCGGTCCACATTGCAATGGTGCACCCAGAAAATCGGGTCCAGGGCGGCATAGTCGGGGTCTGACATGAATCCATAGGGCTCCTGCAGTCCGCCGACCATGATGTGAACCAGATTGTGCGGATTGGATTCAATGGCGCCAGTGTCGCTGCCGTCATGGGAAAAGGCGGTGATGCCACCGCCGTATTCCAAGGTGCCGGGAGCGCTGGTGAAGCGGTGGTAGTCCTGGCAACCCAGCGTGATATCACGGGGAATGTCAGGCGTTGGTCCCAGGCGCTTTGACCCATTGCGCCTGGCCTTGGCCAGGAAATTGGGAGAACCATCCGGCAATTTCTCTTCCAGGAAAGCCTGGGGTATGTTGCGTGCGGCCTGATTGCTGGAATTCAGGTAGTTCCAATAGGGAAGCGCCCAGTCCGCAGGACCGCCAAGCTCCTTGACGGTCTTCGCCACAATGGCTTCGAATGCGGCGAGATAGCCGCGATGCCAGGGAAGAAAGTACCAGGTGCCATGCTGGCATTGGTCCCACATCTCCTCGGTTTCGGATGTGGGTGGCAAGGGGTCCTTGGCCGAAAGCACGCCGGCACTGATCCAGCCGCTCTTGTTGATGCCATGAATGGCGGCAAGATATCTCCAGCTGGTCCTGTCCGTAATGGGAAGAGAGTAAAGGTGCCCCACGGCTTTGGAATACCAGATTAGCGTTTCATTCCAGACAGTTCCACCTTGATTGACATCACGACGAATTCCAGTCATTGCGTTCTCCTCCATGAAAGTTGGAGACTGGAGTGTATGAAGGCGGATTTTATTTTGCAAGGAATTGTTTTTTTATTGTGTAGGGTAGGGCATTCCAATTGATATTGAGATCGCATTCACATTGTGATCATCTCAATGGGATTGAATTGAGGATTTACAGTATTGACCCATGGTAGGCATTGAGTCAGCTGACGGCGACGATTTTTTGTGTTGGAGCCGGGTTCTGGGTTCTTGCCATGGAGCTATCAAGGAAATGCATTGAGGGACGGCAGAGAGCGGTAAGCCCGGTTGCTCGCTTCGCGGTCGGTGAAATGAAAAAAGCCACCCGAAGGTGGCTTTTGTTTTCAGCCCTGGCGGCGGCGCATTCTTGCGATGCCGAACATGGCCAGAAGGGACGACAGCGCGATGATGCCCCATTCAGACAGGGTGGGAATCGCCGCAGTGCTGGCGGGTGCTGCCAGCAGTGCAAAGCCTCCCGGATCCTGGATGGATTGGTTGGCTATGCCGTCGTTGTCGCCGAGCCCGCCGTCGGTCAGCGTCAACGTGGCGCTCAGCCGGTCCGATGCCAGCACAGCACGGTTGGCAGGCAGTTGGTACCAGTGTGGTTGAGCACATGCTGCGCCTTGGCAGTTGAAACCATCAGGGCTGGGGCCGTACTTCATGTATACCGCGCCTGCAGGCACCGGTGTGCTGAAGTTCAGGGTGACGGTTGCATCGCTGCCCAGGTTGCCGCTGCTGAGATTCAGCGAGAGCAGTCCAGAGGGGAAAGTCACGCCTTGCGGAGCGGTCGCGGGTGGCGTGGTGCTGAAGCTGGCGTTGCTCACCTGCCAACCGTTGGCTGTCTGCAGTGCGACCATTGCCTTGCTGCCTCCAGCGGTGGACCAGGGGGCTTCGCAGCTGTTGGCGCTGCCGCCGTTCAAGCCCTGGCACTGCCAGGTGTATTTGCCACTGGCGCTGGAGATCGCCGTAGCCGTGCCCGCGCTGCACAGCCCCGCTGCAGGGGCCAATGCCGTGGCTTGGCCCGCCGCCGTGCCACAAGCGCCAGTGACTGGCACCTGTACATCAACGTTGTGCACGGTTCCTGTCGCGAAGCCCCCTGCAATGGGCTTGGCTGCTGCGGTGCTCTCGATGCCGGTGCCGCTGCTGTTGAGGTCCAGGCGCAGGCTGCCCGTGCCGCTGATGGCAGTGACGGGTACAGTCCATGTGATGCCGTTGTCGGCACTGGATGGCGTGCCCATCGTGCCGGTGGCGGTGCCTGTAGTGGTCAGCGCGAAATCGGTGCCATCCACTCCGTTGACCGCTTCGCTGAAGGTCACTGCGAAATTGATGCTTGTGGCGCTGGCTGATGGTGTGCCCTGCGGGGCAATCGATGCCACCGAGGGTCCACCCGGCGTGGCACTGGCGACGACGTTGCCGAGGAAGTCACCCCAGATCCATAAAGAAGAGGCGCCGGCTGCGGCAGATATCGTCTTGGTTTCCGTATCGGTGGCGACATCAATGACATGGACTGTGCCATTCGCTGTTACAGCATACAGCGCCGCATCGTTTGCCGAGATACCAAGGCCCGTGATACCTGAGACCTCACCGCTCAGTGTGAGCGTTTTCTGTGTTGAAGTGTTGGCAGTGTCAACGACGTGCAGTACATTGTTGTTTCCGCCAACATATAGTTTGCTGCCATTCTTTCGAACTGCTACTGCCTTGGCGGGGCCATTAATACCGCTTATTGTGATCTGAGTAACCGTGTTGTCTGCCAAATCGATGAGGCCAACCGTGTTGCCAGCATTGCTCGACGTATATAGTTTTCCGGCTCCTGTCGGGTCATAAGCCAAGCCAAATCCCGAATTTGAGACGTTTTTCAGTGTGGATAACGTGTTGGTGGCAGTATCCAGTTTTTTGATCTCACCAGTGTCTCCACACCGCACATAAAGTGAGGCACCGTCTTGGCTTAGTGCAGAGGAGATTGTCCAGCATCCCGTATTTAAGCTGGCAGTGATTTGTTTGGAGTTGGCGTCTATAATATGCAGCTTACTATTGACGTAATCACTGACGTAGGCGATGGCACCATTTGCAGAAAAGGTGATGGAGACAGATGATCCAGTGTTGTCGATAACTGCTTTTAGGGAGTTGTTTGTTGTGTCAATAACTCCCAGTTTGTTGTTGGATCTGTATTGCCCGAACCACGACTCATTGTTGGCGCCTGGTCGCAATGCAAGAGTGTAGATGTTATCATTTAACGTTGCGTCCATGCTTGCTGGACTTAATGTGGTGGCGAGTTCTCCAGTCGCGGTATTGATGACCGAAATTGTTCTGCTGTTTGAATTGGGAATATAGGCGTAATCGGCGGCGCTTACGGCACAGGCAATGAGTGAGAGCGAAGCGGCGGCGAGGACGTGCTGCAAAGAACGGCGCTGAATCATGTGTGGACACCTTTGAGGAAAACCCCTGAAAGCTTGCAATGCACGCCTTGAGGATTGGGGAGGCTGGAAAGAAGACTTGCTTAGACCGGAGGTTTGGGCCTTGGTCTCATAGTGAGACTTTTGCTACAAATTAGAACAAAAAGAAACATTATGAATCTGAGCAAGTCTGAGCAGATCGCGTTACCAGCCGCGTCTTCAGAAGGTGCTGGGGTAGGAGAGAGTTGCGGAACGCCACTACACATTAGTTCTTCCGCCACTGATCTTTAGTTTTTTCGGGGCGCGCCCGCGCTGCCCAGCGGCGAAGCGAGGCCTGCAGGAGCACACAGAACTTTCGGCGAAAGGGTGGCGCTGAATCACCATGCAGCCTTGCGGGCTGTGTCCTAACGTCGCATTGAGGGCGCCCCTGGCCGTGGGGCTGAGCGCACCCAAAATCAGCCAGCCGTGCAGAATGACTGCCCTAGATCAGGCGCGAACGAGACCGAAGCCTCGGCTGGTGACCTCTGTGTAGTCGAAGGGAGGGAAGCTCCGCCTTCGTGGCACGATGGCGGGCCAGCCCTAGAGGGGAGCTTGACCAGGTCGGGCGCGGATGAGGAGCGAAGCCTCTGGCGATGACCTGTGCGGGGTGGTTTCGAGTACTCGGCCGACCTGCCTCACTGGCGCGATGAGGGGTGAGCATCGTTTGGATGGCTCAAATCGAGCCTGAGTGACGCGCCCCGGGGACTTCGCGGCCACCATGCCGCCCGCTACAGGGAGGCTTATGCGAGACACCAGGGGCGCTTAGCGCTCCGTAGAAAGGCTTGCCCTCGCACAAGGACAGTTGTCGGCCAGAAGCTGCCGTTGGCAATGACTGCTTGGCTGACCGCTTTATTAGTCAACACCGCAGCAGCCTATGAGTCGGCATCGCGGTGAAGAGTGTCAAACGTTTGCCTAGCTTCCCGAAAGTGGTCTGCATTCTCGACGATCCACGTCCACAGCGGCACCATGCGCAGGAGCAACTCCATGCCGGTTTCCGACAGCTCGTATTCCACCCTGGGCGGCACCTCTTCGAAGTCATGGCGCAGCACTAAGCCATCACGCTCCAACTGCCGCAGTGTCAGCGTCAGCATGCGCTGGGTGACGCCGTGCATACGCCTGCCAATCTCCGCGTGGCGCAGCCTGCCATACACCCCCAGCGTATGAAGAATGCCAAGCGACCAGCGGTTTCCGGCATGCGCAAGCACCTCGCGTCGCACCCCATCGTCATCGTCTCGCAGGCCATCGCAAACGTTCTGCGCGTATTGAAGAATTTCGTCTCGGTTCACTGTGGTTTGCTCTCGGTATCACGCGTGTGCCTTCTTACATCATCTTCGGTGCGTGGCTAGACTGCCAGAACTCTCTCAATCTCCTGTCCACACGATGAACCAATTAGACCCTAGCGCGACGTCTCGAAGCATCCTCGTCCTCGGTGCCGGCGAACTCGGCCTGCCGGTGCTTCGCAACCTCGCACGTCGCGCCAAGAGCGTGGCTGGTAGCAAGATCAGCGTGCTGCTGCGCGCCAGCGCCGTGGATTCCTCCGCGTCTGCCAAGCAGCGGGATATCGCGGAGATTCGTAGCCTCGGCATCGAGATCGTCCTGGGCGACCTGGTGAAAAGCTCCATCGATGAGCTTGCCGTGGTTTTCGCACGCTATGACACGGTGATCGGGTGCGCAGGCTATGCAGCCGGCATCAACACACCGATGAAGCTGGCGCGGGCCGCGCTGCAGTCAGGCATTCCCCGGTACTTCCCCTGGCAGTTCGGGGTCGACTTCGACGTGATCGGCCGGGGCGGCCCGCAGGACATCTTCGACGCACAGCTCGACGTGCGTGAGCTGCTGCGCAGCCAGAATCAGACGGAGTGGGTCATCATCTCCACCGGCATGTTCATGAGCTACCTGTTCGAGCCCGAGTTCGGCGTCGTCGACCTGCACAACGATGCGGTCCACGCCCTGGGAAGCCTTGATACTGCAGTGACGTTGACCACTCCCGACGACATCGGCGCGCTGACGGCCGAAGTGGTGTTCGCCCAACCGCGCATCCGCAACGAGATTGTGTATCTGGCAGGCGACACCGTGACTTACGGCGAGGTGGCGGACAAGCTGGAGGCGGGCCTTGGCCGCTCTTTCACCCGGTCGGTATGGACCGAGCAGTACCTGCTGGATGAGCTGGCGCGCGACCCGCAAAACATGATGAGCAAGTACCGTGCAGCCTTTGCCCAGGGGCGCGGCATGTCGTGGGCCAAGAGCGGCACGTTCAACCAACGCCGCTCCATTCCGGTAACGGACGTGTCGTCGTGGATTAATGCAAACCTGGCATCTCGCCGCGACAAATGATGGGTTTTAAGGCGAGCGTTTCTGGCTTATCGGTTGGCAACGGAATCTGTCCGCAATCAGCGACGACCGCTCGAAAGCCGACTCCCGCAAACTGAAACTGAGCGACAGCAACGGGTCGGTAGCTGCCACACGAGAGCCCTTGGCAACCCGCTACGCCGCCGCACATCGGCCCTGAGCCCTTGCGCCTCGGCCGATAGCTCGCTCTCAGCCTTACTGGTCTAAAAAACTAAAGTCCAGTGGCGCGTTTTCCGTACAGACGAAAGTCCAGTGGCGCATCTCTCTAAAGATCGATGGCGCATGGCTTGCGAGGACGTGAGAAATCAACGAGTTATCTGCGTGACGCGCTGCGTGTTCAGTGGCGTTCCGCAAGAATTCTTCCAGTTGTGTGTTTGTGCTACAGGGGCAGGGTCCTGCGGCCATTGAGTCCTCACGCTGCGGCAGTCGGGCAAAGGCTCCATCCAATTCATGCTGGCGAAGGTGTGCCTCGTGTATCCACTGGAATCTCGTCAAAAACCAGCCGTCCTGGGCTGGTTCCAGAAAGTGATGAAAGCAAGAAGTGCGAAGACTGAGATAAGCAGTCCTACCGCCGCCATGTGGGAGATCCCTGCCATCGTGCTGACCAGCATGGCGCCAAGTGCTGCGCCGGACATCTGTATGAAGCCCAACATGGCGGAGGCTGCACCTGCTTGAGCTCCAAATGGAGAAAGCGCCTGTGCTGTACTGAGAGGATTGGCAACGCCCATTCCCATGAGGAAGACACAGAGCGCGAACGTGAACGCTGTGAGGCTGGATGGGTATCGAACCGAGGCCAGGTAGATCATCACGCCTCCAACCAAGGCCAAGACGATTCCGGCTTGGATGACTCGAGCTGCACCCCAGCGATGTGAAAGTCTTGGTACAGCGAGGCCTGCAGCAAAAACCACGGGCACCGTGGCTGCAAAAAAGAGCCCCATCTCCAGCGCGCTCAACTTGATGGCGCCCATCAGCACTGATGGAGCAGCAGCGAAGAATCCATAAAGCCCGCCTGTGAGACACATGACAGCGATGACTGGACGGAGGAAGCGTGGATCGATCAGAAGGCTGGCATAGATCCTGAGTATGGGGCCAACGGCAAGCGGCATCCGCCGCGACGCGACGTGTGTTTCTGGAAGTCGGAAGGCGTACCACATTGAAAGTGCAAGCCCGAAGGCACTGACCGTCAGGAAGGTCATGCGCCAGCCAATCATTTTCTCAGTCATGCCGCCCAGCAGCGGAGAGAACCCCGGCGCCGCGGCCATAGCCACGATCACCATCGCAAGAACGCGTGCCAGAGTTTCGCCTTCATACATATCTCTTGCGATCGCGCGTGCAAGTACGGACGCGGCGCATACGCCTGCAGCCTGTATTGCTCGGCCGACAATCAGTTCGGCTGGAGCCGCCGCCTGGGCACACACCACCCCGCCAGCCGCGAAGACCAGCAAGCCCCCTATGACCAGTTTGCGACGCCCGAAGCGATCAGACAGAGGTCCCACGAAGAGTTGCCCCGCCGCGAAAACTACGAAGAAGACACTGAGTGTCAGGCCGAGCTGGGCATCTGACGCACCCAGGGTTTTAGACATCGCCGGAAACGACGGCAGGATGATGTTGGTTGACAAAGCGCCTATCGCCGCGAGCGCAGCCAACAGAAGAACTACGCCACGGTTCGCTGTGCCTGCTTGATTTTCCGCCGGCACTGGAGCCCGACTGCTTGGCTTCATTCCGGCATCACCATGCGGATTTCGCGAGTCCCGATCTCTGCGCCGGTCTCTGCGTCGATCGCAATCGGCTTCAGATCGTTGCCCGTCTCGGCATCCAGAAACCGAACCAGCTTGCCTTCGCCACGGTGCTTTCGGCCCCAGGCAGCAATCATGAAGAGAACGGGCAAGTAGTCCCTCCCAGCTTCGGTCAGGACGTATTCCTCGCGAGGTGGCCGCTCCGAATACTGCCGCTTTTCCAGCAGTTGCTCATCCGTGAGCGTCGCCAAACGCTTCGTCAGCATCGTGGGAGCGATGCCAAGGCTTTTCCTGAACTGATCGAAGCGCGTCAGCCCAGCGTTCGCATCCCGCAGGATCAACATAGTCCACGCATCGCCCAGGAAGGCCAGGCTGCGCGCGATGGGGCAAGTGCTTTCAGAAGTTTTCTTCGAGTCCATATCATTTCAGTATTGACTAAGTACTAAAACGATACTAACATGCGCCCATCGTTCAGTCCAGCACCCACGCCCGAAAGGAGTCATGCGCGCAGAGAGCCCAGCCTCATCTTGAGAGGTAACGGTTGTGAGCCATGCCTTGGCTGATGAAGGCTTGTTCATGGTCGCGCTGCCAACCCCGATAGCAAATAGCCCAAAGCCCTTCTGCACGCACGTTCAGCCGGGCAAAGTTTTCAAGAATTTCCATCATCTACGGAGAAGCTACCCATGAAGAAGACAGTCCTAATCACCGGCGCATCCTCGGGCTTCGGCCTGCTGCTCGCCAACAGCCTGCACAACCAGGGCTTCGAAGTCATCGGCACCAGCCGTGAACCTGAAAAGCACGAAGGGAAGGTTCCCTTCAAGCTGCTGCGTCTGGACATCAGCGACGACAACTCCATCAACGCGTTCGCTGAAGAGCTGTTCCGCAGCGTCAGGCAGCTGGATGTATTGGTGAACAATGCCGGCTATATGGTGACGGGGCTGGCAGAAGAGACTCCCGTCGAATTGGGACGTCAGCAGTTCGAAACCAACTTCTGGGGCACGATCAAAGTGACGAATGCCTTGCTGCCCCGGCTGCGGGCGCAAAAGCATGGGCAGATCATCACAATCAGCTCCATCGTCGGCTTGATCGGCCCGCCGAATCTCTCGTACTACACGGCTTCAAAGCACGCAGTCCAGGGCTACTTCAAATCTCTGCGCTTCGAGCTGGATCCGTTCAACATCCAAGTCAGCATGGTGGAGCCAGTGTGGTTCAAGACCAACCTCGCTCATAACTCCGTGTCTCAATCAAGCGGGCGTATTGCTGATTACAACGCCTACCGCAAGCAAGCAGATGCTGCGACACAGAAGGGGATCGATGAGGCGGAGGCGCCCGACGCCGTCGTCAACACGATTACCAAGCTGATCGATACCAAGAAGCCAAAGTTCAGTAACCCCGTTGGAAAGATGACCGGAATGATCCTGTTCCTGCAGAGCTATGCGCCCAAGATGTTCGAAGGGGCAATATTGAAGAGTGTGAAAACAGCTTGAATCCCAGCATCATTTATCTTTGAGAGGAGCCGAAATGAAATACTACCTGTGCAAATTTGTCCCGCCTCGCGCGAATTTCCTGGGCACCATGTCCGGCGAAGAAAAAACATGGATGAGGCAGCATGGCGAATATATGAACGGTCTTCTCGAGCAAAGTGTGATCGTAGCGCACGGGCCTGTGATTGACGATGGTGATGGCTACGGCGTGTCTCTTTACCAGATCGCCGACAACCAAGAGATCGGTTCGTTTACATCCGAAGATCCCATCGTGAAGAATGGGATTGGCCACTATGAGCACTACACGATGGCCAGCTTGACTTCCCGCAACTGAACGCATCTTTCTCCGCAGCAGCGTCTCTCTGCGCTGACTTGTCTTATTGACAAGGCTGCCATAAAAAATGGTGGATATCAATTGGGGAAGTTGAAATGACTAGCTCTCTTATTGCTGGCGCCTCCAGTGGCATTGGTGCTGTTTACGCACGCCGCTTTGCGGCTAGTGGCCACGATCTCGTATGGGTGGCCCGTACCACCGACCGGCTCAATGCATTGCTGCCTGAGTCTTCCCAAGGTATTTGCGCAGCAACGAAGTCCTACATGTTGGCCTTCTCGCAGCGCCTTGCAGCTGAGGCAGGGCCCAGGGGCGTCTACATACCAGCGGTTTTGCCGGCCGCCACAAGCACCGAGATCTATGAGCGCTCTGGTAGCGATGTCATGGATGGAGGTTGACGAACTCGTTGATGCAGCCTTGGTGGGTTTTGATCGCAGAGAGCTTGTGACCATTCCACCAGTGCCTGAGGCAGCGGCATGGGACGCATTTGAGCAAGCGCGCGGAGATTTGGCCCAGGGTTTCTCAAACTCCAAGCCCGCTACTCGTTACCTCACTTGAATTTCAACATCTATTTGGTTTTTGCAGCATTCGTGCACTGGTCTGCTGCGTGTGGATATTCCCTGAGCAAGACTTTGGGTAAAGATCAGCAAAGTGTTTTGAATTTTCAATTACTTTTTGGATTGAAAAAGAAAAGTTGATTGGAAACTTATTCTGAATATTGATTGATGAATATATCTGGTAGTCATCAATTTTCTTTAGGAAAGGAGTGGCTCAATATTTAATATTGCGTCTTTGATTCATTCGGTCAACACTGCCGCATAACATACTTGCCGGTAGCCTCATAGTCATCTGTCATTTAAACCATGTCAAAAATAGCCTCGCCCTTGATCAGGGCAAGTGCATTGCGCACTCTAAAATTCGCATTCTTCACAATAGCTATTTCTACTTGCTATGCAGCCAATTCTCAAGAGAGCAGCGCAGCAAATAAAAAGGAAGTAAATAGTACTTCCCGCGCGGAGGTCATGGCCGATCTGGCACTCTGGCGTCGTGCCGGAGTCGACCGCTATGAAGTACTGTCGACTTCGTACGGTATGGAATCAGAAGCCTATCGGTTGGCACATCAGGAATATCTTCGCCTTCGGAATGGTGAGGAATTCCAGGAAGAACTGAAAAAAGCAATCACTAAGTGATTTGCCCTGCCTGAGCAGGCCCTGCGGTGGCGCTGGAGAAGGTTCGGCGCTGATGCGGGTGCGCGCGCTTAGCTCGGGCCAAATGAAACGAAAACGGCCCCTTCGATTCCCATGAGGGCGCCGAGGGGGCTGTCGTCGTTTCCGTGTTGAGAGCCCACTGCGCGGGCATGCAATCCAGCCCTTGAGACCGTATTCATGTCCCACTTATGGCCCATACACCCACTCAATGAGCTGTAAGTGGTTGTCGCCATTGGAAAATTGATGGTCCCTCCGACAGGAATCGAACCTGTATCTGGCGCTTAGGAGGCGCCCGTTCTATCCATTGAACTACGGAGAGAGCAAGATTTTCTTATTTTAAATCAATGACTTACATGTGTTTTGTCACCGATTTTCCCCTTTGCGGGGCCGTGCAGTGATACGGCGTGATGCATTGTATCAACGGATGGATCTGGCCAAATTTTGGACAGTTTTGGCTTCCAACTCAGCAACTTTCGGTGGGTACTGTCGGGTTCAGAAGTTGCTTGAACTTCCCCTGAAAACCTCCGAGTGCGCTTCGCCTCGCTAGCGTAGGCCCCGTGATACGAAATTGATACAGCCTCAGTTTGCCCCCTCGGTAGCGATCCATTGAACTACGGAGAGGAGCAAACGGCGATTGTAAACCCATGGCGGGTCCGCCCCGCGCAGCGCCGGCAGGGCGGCTGCGCAGGGGTGGGGCGTCAGTCCTTGCGCACGGTGTAGATCAGGTCCAGCGCGCTGGTTTCCCCGGTCTGGCCGCGCAGGGTGAGGCGGCGCGAGAGGTCGTAGAAGATGTACAGCGTGCCCATGGCGCCCGAGAGGCTTTGCTCGTAGGTGACATAGAGGTCGCTGGACAGGCGCTTGCCCAGGGTGAGGGCCGCGCCGGTGGAGCCCTCGCCGCCCGGGCCCTTGAAGCCGATCTCGTCCAGGCCCAGGTTGCTGGCGATCTTGCCGCTGTTGTTGCGCCCGCCGCTGAGCAGGGACAGCGCGGCCTGCTGGAGCAGGGCGCTTTCGGCGCCGCCCGTGGCGGGGTCGCGGCCCATGACCACCCAGGAGAGCTTTTCGGCATCGGGCATTTCGGGGTCGGAGTACAGGCGCACGCGCGGGGCGTTGGCCGTGCCCTGCACCTGCACGCCTGCGCGCACGGCGATGTTCGGGCGCAGCGCCAGGATGTCCAGCGAGGGGTTGGCGTAGGGGCCGTTGAAGCGGATGAGGCCGGTCTCCACGTCCAGCGACTGGCCCCAGGCGCGGTAGCGGCCCTGCACGGTGCGGATCTCGCCGGTAATGCGCGGCGGGCCGCCCGCCACGGTGGGGCCTTGCACTTCCAGCGCGCCTTCCAGGCGTGTGGTGATGCCGTAGCCCTGCAGCGCGAAGTCGCGGCCCAGGTCGAGCTTGACGAGGATGTCGGGCAGCTTGATGGTTTCGGCACGGGCCTGGGCCTTGCGGTCGGCCTGCTGCTGCTTGCGCGCGGCTTCCTGCTCGGCCTTGCGCGAGGCGGCCGAGTGCACGACCACGTCGGAGTCCAGCGAGGGCGCGGATTCCTCGGGCAGGATGATGGTGGCGCGGTCGGTGGTGAGGTCGCCGCGCAGCGTGAACTGGCCTTGCTCCAGCCTGGCCTGCAGGCCGCCGGAGATGCTGACCTGGCGGTCCGCGCGCACCAGCACCTGCAGCCTGGTGGCCTGGGCGCGCAGGTCCATGCTCAGGCCGGAGTTGCTGCCATCGGCGTTGGGCGGGTCCCAGCGCACGAAGCCCGAGCCCGTGAGTTCGCCGCCTTCACGCGGTGCCGTGGTGAGGTTGCCGCTGTAGCCCAGGATGCGCGCATTGCTGCCGCGCCCGCCCTGCATGCGCAGCTCGGTCAGGTCCAGGCGGTTGCCTTGCAGGCGCGCACGCAGCACGCCGTTTTGCAGGTCGATACCGTCCAGCGCGGACAGGATGCTCAGGCCGTCGGCCGAGAGATTGCCCTGCCACTGCGGGTTCTGGCGGTCGCCGCTGATCTCGGCCTTGGCCTGCAGCGATCCGGTGACGCGCCAGCCGGGCGGGGCGAACAGCGCCCAGATGCCGATGTCGGGCATGCGGGCGTCGATCTGGCCGGACAGAGGGGCCTTCTCGGGCCAGGTCCAGGTGCCGCCCTGCTGGGCCAGGCGCGTGCCCAGCTGCGCGGTCAGGGTGCCGGCGCGTTCGCTGTCCCAGTCGAGCTTGGCCTGCACGTCGTCGCCCTGGGCGCGCACGCTCAGGCGGGCCTGCTTGATGTGGGCGCGCATGCCGGCGCCGCGCACGGTACGGGTGCGCACTTCGCCGGGCTTGCTGGAGCGCGGCCCCGTGGTGTGGATGACGGTGGTGCCCGAGCCGTCTTCCAAGGCCAGGCGCAGGTCGCCGGCTGCACGCTCGACCAGCAGTTCGGCCTTGAGCGCGGGGCCCGTCGTGTCGATGTCCCAGCGGGCGTTGAAGCTCAGGTCGCCGCTCAGGCCCATGGCGGCCAGCGGGGGCTCCTCGGCCATGGACAGGGCATCGACCCAGGCCAGCGGCAATGCCTGGGCGCGGCCGGTGCTGCGCAGGGCCCAGCGGCCGTCGCTGCCCTGGCTGGCGCGGGTGTCATCCCAGGCCAGCAGCACGGGCTGGGGCGCTTGGGCATTGGTGCGGCGCTGGGGCAGGGTGGGCGGCGTGACCTGCAGGCTGCCGGCCGATGCCGTGAAGGCGGTGGACAGCACGGTGCGGCCCGTGGTGCGCTGGGCGATCCGTACGGGCTGGTTGCCTGCCAGTTGCAGCTGCCATGGGCCGGGCAGGTCCTGGCCCGGACTCAGCCGGGCCTGCAGCTTGTCGATGCTGGCCTGCCAGTCCAGGGGCGCGGCACCGCGCGCCGTGGCAAGGCCTGCCTGAAGGGCCGTGTCGATCTGCGCGGTCTGCGTGCCGCGCTTCGCCTGGCCGGCCAGGGTGAGGCTGGCCTGCTCGGGCGAGCCCTTGAGGGCCAGGCGCAGCTCGGGCAGCTCCAGCGCCTGCTCGGGCGGCGTGTTGGCGGGCAGGTAGCGCAGCTTGGCGGCCTGCAGGTCGGCCTGCAGCTGCAGGCCGCTGGCGGGCAGGGGGTCGCCCACGGCGGCCTTCATGCGCTTTTGCAGTGCGCCCCATCCGCCGCGCCAGCTGGCGTCCAGCTGGGCCTGGCCTTCGATCAGGGCGCCGGCCAGCGGGTCCTTCATGCCGGGCAGCTTGCGCAGCCACTGTGTGAGGGCGGTGAGTGACGACAGCTTGAGCTGGCTGCTGCCCTGGCCTGCGGCAGGGCTGATGTAGCCGTCCAGCGAGAGTTCGGCGCCGGGCAGCTGGGCCTTCAGCACGGTCTGCAGCTTTTGCTGTTCGGTGTCGAACTGCAGGCTGCGGCTGCGCACCGAGGCCTGCAGCGCATCAAGCTGCAGGTTCTCCAGCGACAGCACGGGCTGGGCCCAGCGGCCTTTGGTGGCGAGTTTTTCTATGCGCAGGGGCTGGCGCTTGGCGCCTGCGGGCGCTGCTGCGGCCTGGATGTCCACGCTGAAGTCCACCTGCTGCTCTGCCGTGGTGCTGGCGCGCAGCTCGCCCTGCAGCGGTGCGGCTTCCAGGAGGCTGTAGAGCGCGGCGGGGTCCAGGCGCTGGACCTTGGCCTGGCCTTCGAAGACCTTGGTGGCGGGCTCGAAGCGGCCCTGGGCGTCGATGCTGCCCGAGCCTATGGCGATCTGCGCCTGCTCCAGCAGCCACTGCTGGCCGTCATAGCGCACCGCGGCCTCGATCTGGTCCAGCGGCAGGCGCTGGCGGTCCCAGGGGCCAGGCATGGCGTTGTTCAGGCGTGTCGTCAGCTGCCAGGCGGTGGTGGCGATGGCCGAACCTGGTGCTTGGTCCGATGCCTGTTCCGTGGCGGGTGCCTGGGCTGTATCAGCTGCCTTGCCATCCGGCCCGGCCTGCAATTCGCCGCTGATGCGGGTGCGCGGTCCCTGGGGCCAGAAGGCGGCGATGTCGATCTGGCTGAGCTGGGCGCGCGCGGTCTGCAGCGGCTGGGGCTGCCAGGGCCGGATGCTGGCCTCGATGTCCGCATGCATGGGTTCGGACACGGGGGCGGCTTCCTTGCGCTCCCTGGCCTTGCCGTTCTTGCCATCGGCCTTGGCGGATTTCTGTACGGCGGGAGGGGTAGATGCTTCCTCGGACATCGTCCCGGGCTTGGCATCAACCTGGAGCTTGATGCCCAGTTGCGCAGCGGCGGTAGCCAGGGTGCCGTCGATCCGTGCCTTGGCCTGCACGGCCAGCGGTGCAGGTTTGGGGGCCTTGGCTGCGGAGGCCTCGTCGTCCGAAGCCAGGGCAGGCGCCTGCAGGTCGCCCTGCAGCTCGGCCTGGATGGCCATGGGCGCGCGGGCCTGCAGGCGCAGCCTGGCCTGGTAGCTGCCATCGGCCCATTGCAGGTCGCGCACGTCCAGCTGGTGCTCGCTGCCGTCGTAGGCGTAGTGGCCTTGCAGGCCCAGTACCTCGGCCTGGGGCGGGCCTTGCCAGACGATGCGCTCCACATGGAAGGGCACGTCGATCTTCACGGGCAGCACGAGCTGCTGCAGCGGCTCGACGGGTTTCTTGTCCTCGGGGTCGGGCGTGCTGGCAATGTTCAGCTCGGCGATGCGCACTTCGCCCAGGCGCACGGTGCGCGACAGCAGGGGACGCAATTGCCAGCCGATGGTGGCGTCGCGCAGCTCCACCTTCATGGTGGGGCTTTGCCATTGCAGCCAGCCGATGCGCCCGCCCTGGCGCACGGTGCCGGTGACTTCCTTGGCCTGCAGGCTCTGGCCTGCGGGCAGCCAACCGGCCACGCGCTGCAGGGTGTAGGCCAGCGAATCGGCACGGCCGCTCCACCACCAGGCGGAACCCAGCAGGGCGGCCAGCAGCAGGACCAGGACCAGGAAGAACCAGAGCAGGTAGCGCAGCCAGCGGCGGCGGGGCGCAGGCGACGGAGGGGACGCCTGGGGGCTTTGGTCTGGCGCGGCGGAGGAGGCAGGGGTATTCAAGCGGGAATCCACCATGGTCAGAAGTTGAAGCCCAGGCGCAGGTGCAGGCGCAGCTGCTTTTCCTGGGCGCCCCAGGCGATGTCGGCCTGCACGGGGCCCACGGGGCTGCGCCAGCGCAGGCCGGTGCCCACGCCCACGCGCATGTACATGGAGTCGGGCGCATCGCCCACGGTGCCGGCGTCCAGGAAGACGGCGTGCTCCCAGTCCTGTGTGTTGCCCTTGATGACGATGGGCCGCTGCCACTCGATGCTGCCCACGGCCATGTAGCGCCCGCCGATGACCTTGCCGCTGTCGGTGCGCGCACCGATGCTCTGGTACCCGTAGCCGCGCACGGTGTTGTCACCGCCGGTGATGAACAGCTGGGTGACGGGCAGGTCGGCATCCTTGCGGGCCAGCAAGGCACCGCCGGAGGCGCGCAGCGCCAGGCGGCTGCGGCGCTTGGTCTCGGGATCGACCTCGCCGATGGGAATCAGGCTGAGCCAGCGGCCCGAGACACGGCCGAACGGTGTGCGCTGGGGCGTGAGCGTGGTGCCCGCGCCGACTTCCCAGGCAAAGCCGAAGCCCGAGGAGGGCGCCAGCGTGCTGTCGAAGTAGCGGCCCGTCCAGCCGTAGTTGGCCGTGACCGACGAGCTGGACGGGGGCGCGCCCTCGCCCTGGGTCTTGGCGTAGTCGTACTGCAGGTAGTAGTTGCGGTCGATGTGGTCTTCGGACTTGGTGCGGCCGGCGCGCAGCTGCAGGCTGTTGACATCGAAGTCGCCCGAGGGCGCGCGCTCGGCCTTGGCCGTGGTGAACCAGCGCCACAGGGTTTCGTCGGGCAGGGCGGTCCACTGCGTGGAGATCAGCGGGTTCTTGCGGTCGAAGCGCATGCGCGTGACGGCACGCCAGCCCAGCCAGGGCAGGCGGTTGTGGATGTGGTCCACGCTCAGGCGCGGGCCGGTGTCGGTGCTCATGCCCACGCCGAAGACCCATTTTTGCATCTGGGCCTCGCGCACCTGGGCGATGACGGGCGTGGTGACCTGGGCGCCCTTGCGCTTGATGGCTTCCTCGTCCTCGGCGGCGCTGTCTCCCTGCTGGGGCACGTTGGCCAGCGTGAGGAAGACGGAGTCGTAGTAGCCGCTGCTGGCCAGGCGCAGCTGGGCGTCGACCAGGGCGGTCTGGTCGTATTCCTCGCCCTCGGGCAGGCGTGCGATGCGGGCCGTCCCCACGGGGTCGTAGCGCTGGGCGCCTTCGATGCGCAGCGGGCCGAAGGTGTAGGCCGGGCCGGGCGCATAGGCCACGCTGACGTCGGCCTCGTGCGTGTCGGCGTCGATGTCGGCCAGGCTGGAGTCGATGCGCGCCAGCGGGTAGCGGCGCGACTGCAGCGTGCGCAGGCCCTGGCTCTTGGCCTGGCTCCAGCTGGCCTGGCTGAAGCGCTGGCCGGGCTGCAGCGGCCATTGGCTTTCGATGGTGGCGCGCTGCGAGGCGCCTTCGGGATCGTCGGCATTGACGCCCGCAAAGCGCACCTGGCTGCGCGCAATGGTGGCGGGCTCGCCCGGGTCCACCTTGACGGTGACCTCCAGCGGGGCCTCGTCGGATTCGGGCGTTTCCTTGATCTCCACCGTGACCGTGGGGCTGAAGTAGCCCAGCGTGCCGATCAGGTCGCGCACGTTGGCATCGGTGGCGCCCAGCAGCCGCGTGAGCTCGCGCCGCTGCAGATCGCTCTGGTAGCGGTAGCGGCGCAGTTCGAGGTGCTTTTCCAGCAGCTCGCGCACTTCCTTGGGCGCATCGACGACAAGGGAGAAGGCCGGGTCGCCGGTCGCTGCAATCAGCGACGGGTCCGTGTCCTTGTCATCATTCTTGGACGGCAGGAGGCTGCAGCCGCCGAGCATCAGGGCTGCACTCAACAGAAACAAAAACGCCGGCCCTCGGGCCGGCGCTGTCGCGGGGGGGAGCTTGGGCATCGGCCTATTTTGACAGCAGGCGCATGGCGTCTTCCAGACCTTTGAGTGTCAAAGGGTACATGCGGTTGCCCGTGAGCTGCTGGATGATGCTGATGCTCTGGCGGTACTGCCAGACGCCGGGCGGCTCGGGGTTGATCCAGGCAAAGCGCGGGAAGGCATGCGTCAGGCGCTGCAGCCATTCGGCGCCGGGCTCCTCGTTCATGTACTCCACGCTGCCGCCGGGCTGCAGGATCTCGTAGGGGCTCATGGTGGCGTCGCCCACGAAGATCAGCTTGTAGTCCTTGTTGTACTTGCGGATGATGTCCCAGGTCGGAAACTTCTCGGCGAAGCGGCGGCGGTTGTTCTTCCACATGAAGTCGTAGACGCAGTTGTGGAAGTAGTAGAACTCCAGGTGCTTGAACTCGCTCTTGACGGCGGAGAACAGCTCCTCCACGCGCTGCACGTGCTCGTCCATGGTGCCGCCCACGTCCATGAGCAGCAGCACCTTCACGTTGTTGTGGCGCTCCGGGATCATCTTGATGTCCAGGTAGCCCGCGTTGGCGGCCGTGCTGCGGATGGTGTCGGGCAGGTCCAGCTCCAGGTCGCTGCCTTCGCGTGCGAACTTGCGCAGCCGGCGCAGCGCCACCTTGATGTTGCGCGTGCCCAGCTCCTGCGTGTCGTCGTAGTCGCGGTAGGCGCGCTGCTCCCAGACCTTGACGGCGCTCTTGTTGCGGCCCGGCCCGCCGATGCGCACGCCGGCCGGGTTGTAGCCGCCGTGGCCGAAGGGGCTGGTGCCGCCCGTGCCTATCCACTTGTTGCCGCCTTCGTGGCGCTCCTTTTGCTCCTCCAGGCGCTTCTTGAGCGTGTCCATCAGCTCGTCCCAGCCCATGGCTTCGATGGCGGCCTTCTGCTCGGGCGAGAGTTCGCGCTCCAGCAGCTTCTTCAGCCAGTCCTGGGGAATCTCGCGCGTGAGGTCGGCCACCATCTCCACGCCCTTGAAGTAGGCAGCGAAGGCGCGGTCGTACTTGTCGTAGTGCTTCTCGTCCTTGACCAGCACGGTGCGGCCCAGGTGGTAGAAGTCGTCCAGGCTCCAGGCGTCCTCGCTCCTGGGGCCGACCACGCCGGCCTGCAGCGCCTCCAGCAGGGTCAGGAACTCCTTGACCGAGACGGGCAGCTTGGCCGCGCGCATGGTGTAGAAGAAGTCGATCAGCATGGCATCTCCCGGGGGCCTTGCGTACGCGCCCTCATGTGCGCGCCACGGCGGTGCTGCCGTCCGAATGGCGCTGCAACTGGTCCAGCAACTGGGCGCGCGACTCGGGCCATTCGCCGCTGCGCAGGCTGTACATCACGGTGTCGCGGATGGTGCCGTCACGGCGCAGCGCGTGGCCGCGGATCACGCCGTCCTTCCTGGCACCCAGGCGCTCGATGGCGCGCTGGCTGGCGAAGTTGAAGCAGTCCGTGCGCCAGCCCACCACATGGCAGGCCAGCGTGTCGAAGGCATGGCCCATGAGCATGAGCTTGGCCGAGGTGTTGACATGGGTGCGCTGCACGCTGCGCGCGTACCAGGTGTAGCCGATCTCCACACGGCGCACCTCGGGCAGGATGTCGTGGTAGCTGCTGGTGCCCAGCACGCGGCCGCTGTCGTCGTCGAGCACGGCAAACGCGAAGCGCTTGCCCTGGCTGCGCTGCTCCAGCGCGGCCTCGATATAGGCGCGCACGTCGTCGGGCTCGGGCGCGGAGGTCACGCGGATGCGCCACAGCTGGCCGTCCTGCACGGCCTCGCGCAGCCCGGCTTCATGGGCGAGGGCCAGGGGCTCCAGCCGCACGCCGTTGAAGCGCATGACCACGGGCTGCACGAAGCCCTGGTGCGCCACGGCGCCAGCCACGGGGATGGTGGTGACCTGGCCGGTGATGGCCGGCACGCGCGATTCTGCGCCGGCGTGGTCGGGGCCTTCGGTGTCGGGCTTGGAATCCGGCATGGCTGGCCTCAGCGGTTGCGCTGGTTCATGAAGACCAGCTTCTCGAACAGGCTCACGTCCTGCTCGTTCTTGATCAGGGCGCCCACCAGCGGCGGCACGGAGACCTTGCCCTCGGCGGTCTGCAGCGATTCCACGGGAATGTCCTCGGCCACCAGCAGCTTGAGCCAGTCGATCAACTCGCTGGTGGAGGGCTTCTTCTTGAGGCCGGGCAGGTTGCGCACGTCGTAGAACACCTTCATCGCGGCGGCCAGCAGCTCGCCCTGCAGCTTGGGGAAGTGCACGGCCACGATCTGGCGCATGGTGTCGGCGTCGGGGAACTTGATGTAGTGGAAGAAGCAGCGGCGCAGGAAGGCGTCGGGCAGCTCCTTTTCGTTGTTGGAGGTGATGAACACCAGCGGCCGGTGCTTGGCGCGGATCATCTCGCGCGTCTCGTAGCAGTAGAACTCCATGCGGTCGATCTCGCGCAGCAGGTCGTTCGGGAATTCGATGTCTGCCTTGTCGATCTCGTCGATCAGCAGGGCCACGGGCCGGTCTGCCGTGAAGGCCTGCCACAGCACGCCCTTGACGATGTAGTTGTGGATGTCCTTGACGCGCTCGCCGCCGTCGATGTCGGACAGTTGCGAGTCGCGCAGGCGGCTGACGGCGTCGTATTCATACAGGCCCTGCTGGGCCTTGGTGGTGGACTTGATGTGCCACTGCAGCAGCGGCATGTCCAGCGCGGCGGCCACTTCCTCGGCCAGCATGGTCTTGCCCGTGCCGGGCTCTCCCTTGACCAGCAGCGGGCGCTGCAAGGTGGCTGCGGCATTCACCGCGAGCATCAAATCCTGGGTGGCGACGTAGTTCTCGGAACCTTGAAATTTCATGGGCGGTATCAGCGTAAGTATTGATGGGGACGCTTGACGGTGACTGCCATAATCGTTCGCGCTACCCGCTCAGCAGTAGGCATCCGTCAGAACTCTTGAAGGATTGTGCGCGCAAAATGATAAAAACTTTGACCACGGTATTGGCGCTGGCTGTCGCATCTGTGACCTCTGTGGCACAGGCCCAGCAAAGCAAAGGTGACGCAAAGGCAGGGGAGGGGAAGATCGCCATGTGCATTGGCTGCCATGGCATCCAGGGCTACCAGGCCAGCTTCCCCGAGGTGTACAAGGTCCCCAAGATTTCCGGCCAGGGCGCACCCTACATCGTGGCCGCGCTGCAGGCCTACCAGAAGGGCGAACGCAAGCATCCCACCATGCGCGGCATTGCCGATCCGCTGACCGAGCAGGACATGGCCGACGTGGCGGCCTACTACGCCGAGCATGGCGTGGCCAAGGCCGCCGACGCCAAGGTCCGCGAGCCCAGCACCCAGGTCGCCGCGCTGCTGCAAAAGGGCGCCTGCGTATCCTGCCACGGCCAGGGCTTTTCCAAACCCATCGATCCCAGCTACCCCAAGGTGGCCGGCCAGTACGCGGACTATCTGTACTCCGCCCTCAAGTCCTACAAGACCGAAGGCAACCCCCATATCGGCCGCAGCAACGGCGTGATGGCCGGCATTGCCAAGCAGTTCACCAACAGCGAACTCAAGGCGCTGGCCAACTACATCGGCAGCCTCGATGGCGAGCTGCAGACCCTGCCGCAGCCCCATTTCCGCCTGGGCCACAAATCGCAGTGAATCGCGCGCAGCCCCATACCCCATAGCAAAAGCCCGCAATCGCGGGCTTTGTCTTGAGGGTGATGCACAGAGGCGCTATGCGCCGCCCGTGGCCTTGGCACCGTCGCTGGTGGCGCGGCGCTGGACTGCGGCGATATAGGCTTCGCCATCGGGCGGGCGGCCCGAACGCTGGCTTTCCCAGAGCATCTGCCCCAGGCATTCCATGGTGGCGTGGTGGGCGTCGTGCAGCGAGTCCAGGCGGCGGCTGAGCAGCTCCACGGCCTGGCGTATGCCGCGCGGCTGGTCGATGCTGCACTGCTCGCTGATGGACAGATGCATGGACAGATGCAAAAACGGATTGGTCACGCCGGGCGTGGCGTCGTAGTCGCGCAGCAGGGCGGCGTCCACGTCGGCAAGGTCATCGAAATACTCGGGATGCTCGGCGATCCAGAGGCTGGCCAGCGTCTCTATGGCCTCCATCGGCGCGCCGCTCAGCATCTTGGTGCGCACGCCGCAGAAAAAGCGCCGCACATCGGCTTGGGTGGGGTTGAACATGGTGGCGCGCAGCGTAGCACGCGGCCCTTTTGGGCGGGCACGCAAGGACTTTGCCGAGGGCCCGCCGCAAGAAGAGGTCAGAGCACCTCGAAGACCCTGCCGGTCTGGGCGCCTTCCACGCTGCGCTGGTAGGCCAGGGCCACGCGGGCGGCGGGCACGGTCTCGAAGCCGGGGAAGACCGAGCCATAGGCATCGGCCGATTCGGTCAGCAGGGTGGGGCTCACGGCGTTGATGCGCAGGCCGCGCTGCAGTTCGACCGCGGCGCCGGTGACGAAGCCGTGGAGGGCGGCATTCACTGTCGATGCATTGGCGCCGTGGCGGATGGGCTCGGTGGCGGCGACGCCGCTGGTCAGCGTGATGGAGCCGCCGTCGCGCAGCCAGCGCTGGCCCAGCAGGGCGAGCCGCACCTGGCCCAGCAGCTTGTCCTGCAGGCCGGAGTTGAACTGCTCGGCCGTCATCTCGGACAGCGGGCCGAAGTGCAGCTTTCCGGCCGTGCTGACGATGGCGTCCACCTGACCGGCGGCTTCGAACATTTTCTGCAGCGTCTCGGGCTGCGTGAAGTCGGCGCGCAGATCGCCGCTGTTGCGGCCCACGGTGACGATGTCATGGCGCGGGGCCAGCAGGGCGTGTACGGCGCGGCCGATGGTGCCGGAGGCACCGATGAGAAGGATCTTCATGCGGTTTTCTTTCTGAGGGGGTGAACAGGCCTCCAGTGTTTTGCAAATCATGGATGGCATAAAGTAGCTGGATCTTTTTGTACTCCTAAGCATTGGTTGGTAATCCATGGACAAGCTGCGCAATATGGAGGTCTTCATGGCCGTGGTCGAGGACGGCAGCTTTGCCCAGGCCGCGCGGCGCCTGGACATCTCGGCCGTGATGGTGGGCAAGCATGTGCAGCAACTGGAAGCCCATCTGGGCGCGCGCCTGCTGCAGCGCACCACGCGGCGCCACAGCCTGACCGAGGTGGGGCGCAGCTTCTACGAGGACAGCCGCCAGGTCTTCGAGCAGTTGCGCTGGGCCGAGTCGGCCGTGGAGCGCAGCCGCAGTGCGCCCCAGGGCCTGCTGCGCATCAGCGCGCCCACCACGCTGGGCAACCATGTGATCGCACCGCTGGTGGCCGACTACCAGCTGGCCCATCCGCTGGTGCGCGTGGACCTGCAGTTGAGCGACAGCATGGTCGACCTGGTGGGCGAGAACATCGACGTGGCCGTGCGCATCGGCCCCGTGGGCGGCGAAGGCCTGGTGGCGCGGCCGCTGCAGCCCTATCGCATGGTGATCGCGGCGGCGCCTTCTTACCTGCGGCGGCGCGGTCATCCGCGTGGCGTGGGCGATCTGGCGCGCCATGACTGCCTGAGCTACGCGGTCTGGCAGCGCCGCTCGGAATGGATTCTGCGCGGCGACGGCTCGGCGCCGGTGCAGTGGCCCGACGATGCCCGCCTGCGCTGCAACAGCGGCGACGGGCTGCGCCATGCGGCGCTGCGCGGCCTGGGCCTGATCCTGCAGCCCGAGGTGCTGCTGGCCGCCGACATGGCCGCTGGCCGGCTGGTGCCCGTGCTGCAGGACTGCGTGCCACTGCCGCGCCCGGTGCACCTGGTCTATCTGCCGGACCGCCGCCAGCTGCCCAAGCTGGCGCAGTTCGTGGACCACATGGTGCAGGCGCTGGGCGCGTCCTGAGGCCCGGTTTTCAGGGGGCGGGCGGGGGCGGGGCTTCCTGCGGCGCCTGGTCCTTCTCCTGCTGCGCCTGGGCCTCCTGCCGCTCCTTGGCCATCTGCTCGACCAGTTGCTGGCGGCCCTGCTTGGCCACGGCAATGAGCTGGGCCTGGTCCTTGTGGTGGGGGTACATGCGCTCGATCAGCTGCAGGTTGTGCTCCCGAAAGCGCGCGGTGGTGCGCCGGGCCTCGGCAGGGCTGTGGCCAGCGAGCTCCAGCACGGTGCGTGCCGAGACCAGGCTGGACTCGAAGACTTCGCGCTCGACATGGTGCACGCCCAGGTCGCGCAACTGGTACCAGTGGGCCATGTCGCGCGCGCGGGCCACGATCTCCAGGTGCGGAAAGCGCTTGCGCACGCGGGCGGCGATCTTCAGCGATTGCTCGGAAGAGTCCACCGCGATGACCAGCACCCGCGCCTTGTCCGCGCCAGCAATGCGCAGCAGGTCCATGCGCGTGGCATCGCCGAAGAACACGCGGTAGCCGAAGGTGTGGGCCACTTCCAGCATCTCCACGCTGTGGTCGAGGATGGTGGCCGGCACGCCCTGGGTCAGCAGCACGCGCGCCACGATCTGGCCGTAGCGGCCAAAGCCCGCAATGATGATCTGCGCGTCCTGCGGCTCCGAGATTTCATGGGCCCTGGCAGCCTGGCCCGCGCCGTCGACCTGGCAATCCTTCATGTCGGCAAAGCGCTTGAGCAGCAGCTTGTCCATCAGCACCAGCACCAGCGGGCCGATCAGCATGGACAGGGCCACGGCGGCCACCAGCATGGACGAGATGCTGTGGTGGAACACCTTGTACTGCGCCGCCGTCTGGAACACCACGAAGGCGAACTCGCCGCCCTGGGCCAGCAGCAGGGTGAACACCGGGCGCTCGCGCCAGGGCAGCTTCAGCACGCGGGCCAGGGTGTAGAGCACGGCGCCCTTGAGCGCCAGAAAGCCCAGCACCATGGCCGCCATGGCCCAGGGCGCGCGCAGCAGCACGCCGAAGTCGATGCTCATGCCCACGGCCATGAAGAACAGGCCCAGCAGCAGGCCCTTGAAGGGCTCGATGTTGGTCTCCAGCTCGCTGCGGTACTCGCTGTCGGCCAGCAGCACGCCGGCCAGGAAGGCTCCCAGCGCCATGGACAGGCCCACCTGCACCATCAGCATGGCAATGCCCACCACCAGCAGCAGCGAGGTGGCCGTGAAGATCTCGGGCGTGCGGCTGCGGGCGATCCAGCGCAGCAGGGGGCGCAGCAGCAGGCGGCCGCCCACCACCACGGCGGCGATGGTGCCCACGGTCTTGAGCACCTGCAGCCACAGGTGGCTGTCTGTGTGCGTGGCATTGGCGGCCTTGACCGCGCCCAGGATGGGGATCAGTGCCAGGATGGGAATGGCGGCCACGTCCTGGAACAGCAGGATGGAAAAGCTGGCCTGGCCGCTGGGCGTGCGCATGAGGTTGCGCTCGGCCATGACCTGCAGGCAGATGGCCGTGGACGACAGGGCCAGGCCCATGCCCGCGATCAGGCTCACGCGCCAGGAAAAGCCGAAGGCCCAGGCCGCCAGGAACAGCACGCCCGTGCAGGCCAGCATCTGCGCGAGCCCCCATCCCAGGATGGGCCGGCGCAGCTCCCACAGGCGGCTGGGCTGCAGCTCCAGCCCGATCACGAAGAGCATCAGCACCACGCCGAACTCGGCAAAGTGAAGAATGTCATCCACATTGCTGACAAGCGACAGTCCCCAGGGGCCCATGGCAATGCCGGCACCCAGGTAGCCAATGATGGCGCCCAGGCCCAGGGCACGCGCAATGGGCACGGCCAGCACGGCGGCGGTGAGATAGAGAAAGCCGTAGGTCAGCCAGATGGGGGCGCTGTGTTCCATGGAAGCTAGGGATCTTGGAGTTGGTGTTGACCCTGGGGTGATTGATTGTGTCACTCTCACAGCTGGGTCAGCTTTTTGACAGGGTTGAAAATGCCCCCCACGCTCCCTTTGCTGCGCTAGGTCCGCTGCCCCTGGCCGGGCGCCCCCCGAGGGGGCCGTTTTCATCTTGGGGCGGCCCGGCGATGAAAAATGTCCGCTGTCAAGTCCTTCATTCAGACATGCAGTGGGGAAAAAGCTCTTACAGGGCAATAGGTTAGGCTAGATTTCAGCCGCTGAGTGCTCTTGCTGCTTTTCGAGCTAGGTGCTGCATAGGCGCTTCGCGGCGGTAAGCGTGGGGGCGCCGCGGCGGGCAAGATCGCACCATCATAGTCTCGCCCTGCCGCAAGCCCCGTCAAAAGCGAAAGCGCAGTCAGTGGACTGCGCTTTCATCGTGAAGGGGTAGCGGATGCGTCCACATCGTCAACCCTACTTCAGGGTATGGCCTTGCTCCCGCCACCCTTCCTGAATCCCCGGTCGCCGGCCATGAACGCCTCCAGCATAAGAGGAATCAACGTAGTGGCATCGACTGCCTCGCCATACGCCTGCGAGTGCGCCACGGCATAGCGGTCGAGATCAGCTTTTAGGCTGACCGGGCACAAAAACGTGAGCTTCGTGCTCTCGGTCTTGGGTAGCGGCCCAAGCCGCAATTTCTTGGAGGTGTTCATTTCGCCGCTCCTCTCTGGACGAAAAGCGGCTGGTACGGTCGCAGCATCAGGTCACGGTTGACGATGATCCGCACCGGCAGGCCCGGCCGCCCCGTCAAGGTCGGCTGAATGTTCATGTTGCGCCGGGTCATCTCCTGGCCGACCTGATTGATGCTGTCCTGCGCGCTGTCGCGCCCGGCAATCACGATGCGGTTGCCGTTCTGCCGGTTCTCCGGCGCGGCCAGCTCCGCGCCCACGCCCAGCAGTGTCGTCAGCGCCGCACCGGCAAAGACGCGATCCCAGTGCCAATCGACGCCATCCTCCAGGCCGGAGTAGCCGGCCGGGTCGGTGCCCGCGAGGTTGTCGAGCTTCAGCGAAGACGTGTCCGGCAAGATGATGCGGTTCCACACCAACTGCACGCGGCTCTGCCCATAGCTCACCTGGCTGTTGTACTTGCCCATGAGGCGCGAGCCCTGAGGGATCAACAGAAACTTGCCGGTGGCCGAGTCGTAGACCGACTCCGTCACCGTGCCAATCACGTCGCCCGGCAGGTCAGACTTGATGCCTGTCACCAGCGCCCCGGCGATCACCGTCCCGGCCATCACCTGGTACGGCGAGGTCGGCATTTGCAGATTGCCGGAATTGCGGGTTTCCGTAGAACCGCCTTTCAGGAAAGCCTCTTTCTGGTCTTGCCGGTTCTGCACGGCGGTCGGGTCGGCAGGCAGGGCAGCCGTCGAGGCCGGCCCAGCGGCCAGCGGGTCGAAGCCCGCCAAGGTCGATGCCGGGCCAGCCGCTTGCGCATTCGCTGGCGCTGCGGTCTTGCCGGGCGTACCAGAACGGAAGAACACCGAGGAAGCCGCTGCCGCTTCGGCTTCCTTGCGCCGAGCGTCCTCCGGGTCGTGGCCCGGTGGCGCATACGTGGGTGTCACCGGCTGCTGCGCCTTCACGATGGCAGGGCCGAGATCGCCCGGCAGCGGCGGCCCCAGCTCCGGCACCTTCGGCAGCTTGGAGTAATCCGAAGGCAGGCCATCCAGCCCCTCGGACTTCGAGACTCGATCCACGTTGTAAAGCTCGGTCTGCTCGCCTGCGCCGCGCCGATGTGGCTGCAATGACCAGATCGTGGCCCCTAGCACGGCGACCGACAGGCCGCCCGTGAGCATGGCCAAGGTGCGCCGATTCAGACGTGTGACCGGGCGCGGCTGGGCGCGCAGCGCCACCGCCTCGGGCGCGACCTTGCCCGCCTGTGGCGTGCCAAGATCGCGAGTGTCGTCCTGGCTCATGGTCAGTTCCTCCGCGTGCCACCGGAAACGCCATCGGTGCGCTCGATCCGCACCACATCGCCCTTGTCTCCGCCCAGGCGCAGTTCGGCCGCACCGAACAGGCGATCCACGATGTAGTACGGCGCACGGAATCGGTAGTTCACCAGTTGCCCATCGCCCTGCGCGCCGATCACGAACAGCGGCGGCAGCTCGCCCTGCGCGATGCCCGGCGGGAACTGGATGTAGACCTTCTCGCCATCGTCGAAAGCGCGCAGCGGCTTCCACGGCGGATTGCTGCCACTGACCGCATAGCGAAAGCGGATCTTCTCCAGCGACAGGCCAGCATCGACCGGCGCGGCGGCGCTGGCCGCCTGCGCCTGGCGCTGCAAGGCCAGCATCTTGTCCTTCGGATACTCCCAGGACACCGACGCCATCCACGTCTTCTCAGTCGAAGTCAGTTCAATCAGGTACGTGCGCCGGCTGGTCGTGATGACCAGATTGGTCTTGAGGCCCGAGCGGATCGGCTTGACCATCACATTGACGCGCAGCGCATCGCCGCTGCCGCTCGATGTATCGCCCACGATCCAGCGCACGGTATCGCCGGCGGCCACCGTTACCAGTTCCTCACCGGGCTGGAGCGCGATCACCGTCACGCGACCCACGGCCGCATAGACCTGATACAGCGCGCCATCGGTGAAAGGCCACACCTGAATCGCGTTGACGTACCCCTCGCGCGTGGGCGCGATACGCGCCTCGGCGTTGGCGCGGGACACACGCACGGTTTCATCGGCAGGTTCTGCTGCGGGCTTGGCATCCGGCACAGGCTTCATCTGAGCCGGCATCGGCAGCACTTGCGGCATGGCCACCACCTCCACCGGCGCAGGCGGCTCCGGTAGCGGCTGCGCCTGTACCGGCTCGTCGAGCGAAATGGACGGCGGCGGCTTGCCCTGCGTGGCGCAGCCCGCGAGGGCAAGCAGCATGATCGGCAAGACGGATTTACGGAAAAGATCATTCATGGTTTTGCTCCTTCGTTAGCTTCCAGTTCGCGGCTCCACGACAGCCCGTTGACGTAGATGCCCAGGGGGTTCTTGCGCACACGCTGCTCGGTGCGCGGCGTCTGCTGCACGATGGACACGACAGCGTTCCAGCGTTCGGTGCGGTCCAGCGCACCGTTGACGAAACGGGTCTCCGTCCAGCGCACGTTGAACGACGTATCGCTCGCGCGAGTCACGCTGCTGACCTGCACCGTCACCGACTCCTTGCCAATGCGCGCGAACGGATCGTTCACGCGGGCGTACTCGTTGAGCACCACGGCGCCCTTGTCGGTCGTGTAGTCATAGGCATCGAGCCAGTTCTGCCGCACCACGATGGGGTCGATGGACAGCGAGCGCACCAGACCGATGAAGCGGCCGAGGTGGTAAGCAATCTGCGCATCGCTGGGCCGGTACGGCGTGGCCGCTTCGCCGACAGCGCGCACCTGACCCGAGTTGTCCACCTCGATGACGTAGGGGGTGACGATGGACTGCGCGGAACGCCAGACCAGGCCACCGGCCATCAGTACGGCCAAAGTGAGGCAGCCGAAGGCCATGAGCCGCCAGTTCTTCGCCTGTGCGCGGGCCGAGCCGATGCGCTCGTCCCAGGCCTGGGCAGCGGATTGGTACGGGGTAGCAGGCTGCGGTGTGTTGGCATAGCGCACCTGCGGTCTTTTGAATCGCATGGAAGTTCTCCTTCAAGATCAGGAATCGGAATCACGCAGGCTTGGCCCCTGGCTGGAGCTGCCGCCGTCGCCGCCGCGCAGCGTGTGGGCGGCGGTCGTCGCGGCATGGGTGAGTTGCTGCCTGCGGTGCAGGCGCTTGGCCCAGGCGGGTTGCTCGGTGGATGGGGCTGTGGCGGGAGCCTCGCTTGCGGCCTGTGCGGCGCCGCCCCCCGACGCCGATCCGGCGTCATCGGGCCGAAAGGCCGCCGCCATGCGCTCCTTCATCGACCGCGCCCCATCGGCGACTTTCTGCCCGGCCGCCTGCGCGCCGGTCTTGGCAACATTGCCCACGCCGGCGGCGGCACCCTTCAGGCCGCCACCGGCCGAAGTGGAGCCCGCCTGGTACGCCGACTTGGCGCTGCTGGCGGTCGATGCCATCGAGCGGGCGGCGGCGGGTGCCATGCGTGCCCCGGCCGCCACTGCGCTTCCGACGCCGGTAGCCGCGGCACCGACCGCCACGGCGGTTCCGGCTGCGCCGATGGCAGCACCGGCCATCGCGCCCGCGCCGAGCTGTGGCCCACCGGACACCAAGCCTGTCGCAATGCCCGGCCCAAAGATGCCCAGGGCCAGCAGGGACAACGAGGCCAGCATGATGACCAGCGCCTGGTCGATGGACGGCTCGGAACCGGGCGGTATCCTGAATTCGGCGAATAGCCCCGAGCCGATACCCACGATGACGGCGAGCACCAGCACCTTGATGCCCGAGGACACCACGTTGCCCAGCACCTTCTCGGCCATAAACGCTGTCTTGTTCCAGAGGGCAAACGGCACCAGCACGAAGCCCGCCAGCGTGGTCAGTTTGAACTCGATCAGGGTGACGAAGAGCTGCACCGCCAGCACGAAGAAGCTAACGATAACCACCAGCCACGCGAGGAACAGCACGACGATGGGCGCGATGTGGATGAACACCTCGGGGAAGCCCGCCATCTCCCTGATCTGGTCGAGGATCGGCGCCGCTGTGTCGATGCCGGCCTTGGCCAATCGACCTGGTTGCAAGAAGTTGCCCATGCTCAAGGTCGAGCCGCTGGCTGTCAGGCCAAGACCCGCGAAGGAGCGGAACAGGACACCGGCCAGCATGTTGAAGTTGCCGATGATGTAGGCGAAGGCACCGACGTACAGCACCTTGCGGATCAGCTTGGCAATCACGTCCTCGCCCTGGCCGGTCGCGTGCCCCATCGCCCAGAACAGCCCGGCGAGCGTCATGTCGATGACGATCAGCGTGGCCGTGAGGAATGCGACCTCGCCGTGCAGCAGGCCGAAGCCCGAGTCGATGTAGCGCGAAAAGACATCGAGAAAATGGTCGATGACCGAAATGTCATTCATGGCGAGTCCTCCTGCACAGGCGAGGCCGTGGCCACCGCATTGCTGTCCTCTGCGGGTTCATCGAAGCTGGGCGGAATCGGCGGCAGATCGGCCAGCGTCTGGTACTCATCTGGCCCGGTCTTGCCGGAGAGAAAGCGGCGCAAATCGGCCTGGGCCACCTGCGCGCAAGACGCGTCGTCGAGCTGGCCCGCGCGGCATTGCTCCTTGAGCAAGTGCAGCCGCGACGGATCTGCCGAGAGCGCATCGACCGAAGGCCCCTCCTGCTGGCCGCAGCCGGCCAGCAGGAGCACGAAACCGCAGAGAGCAGGCACGCGGGTCATGACAGCACCCGTCACCGGCCGTAGAAATCGACGGACTGCGGTGTGTACGGCGTGCCTTCGCCCAGGAAGCGCCGATTCACCTCGCGGCCACGCTCCACAGCAGCGGCCTGCCGTGCCAGTTCCAGCGACGCAGCGCGATCCTGGGTGATGCTCAGGCGCTGCGTCTGGATGGACTGCTTGGCTTGCAGGGCCAAGAGCTGGTTCATGGCCTGCATCGCCTGCAAGGCACCCACTGCCGATTGGCTCTTGCCCACGAGGTCGGCCAGCACGCCTTCGTCGTCGCTCAGGTTCTGTGAGGCCTGGGCCTGCATCTGCATGGTGGTCTGCAAACCATTGAGCGTGTTCTTCCAGCGTTCCTGCGTATCGCGGTACATCTGGTCGCCGCTCACGGTGGCGGCGTATTGCTCGGGATACAGGCGCTGGAACTCCCGATCCAGATTCGTCACGTCATAGGCCAGGCCCTTGGCTTGCGCGATCAGCCGCTGGGTGGTCGCCAGATTGGCGCGCAACTGGCCCACCACGCTGGACGGCAGGCTGGCCAGGTTGCGCGCCTGGTTGATGAGCATCTGCGCCTCGTTCTGGAGCTGCTTGATCTGGTTGTTGATCTGCTCCAGCGTGCGGATCGCGGTCAGCGTGTTCTGCACGAGGTTCGTGGGGTCGATCACGACCCATTGCGCCTGCACGGCGGTAGCGGTGCAAAGCATGGCCGCGACGGCGGCGGCGAGAAGACGCTTTTTCATGATGGGTTCTCCTGGGGGTGGGTGGACAGGAACGAGGACAGCAGGTCGGCGGCCCAATGCAGGCCACGGTGGCGCAGCCACGCGGCTGCGAAGGGAGAGGAATCGGAATGCGCAGCGGCAAGCACCGCGTCGATGTCGCGCTGGTCTTGCGGCGTGGAAGCACCCGCGAAGGCCAGCGTCGCGGCGCCCAGGTCGAGGTCAAACAGGCGATTGCCGAGACGCGATTGGTAGTAGTAGTCGCGCTTGGGCTGCGCGGTGGCGACAATCTCGATCTGGCGGCTGTTGAGGCCGAAGCCTTCGTAGATCGTGCGAATCTGCGGCTCGGTCGCCTGCGGGTTCGGCAGGAAGATGCGGCTTGCGCAGCTCTCGATGATGGCCGGCGCGATGCTCGAATCCTTGATGTCGGCGAGGCTCTGCGTGGCGAAGATGACGCTGACGTTCTTCTTGCGCAGCGTCTTGAGCCACTGGCGGATGCGCGCCGCAAACACCGGATCGTCAAGGAACAGCCACGCCTCGTCGAGGATCAGCAGCGTGGGGGCGCCGTCAAAGCGTTCGTCGAAGCGCGCAAAGAGGTAATGCAGCACCGCCATGACGGCGGCCTTGCTGTGCATCAGCTCCTCCATCTCGAAGCACTGCACGTCGGCCATGCCCAGCCGGTCATGGTCGGCATCCAGCAGCTTGCCGTGCGCGCCGCCGAGCACATAGGGCGCGAGGGCCTGCCGCAGTGCGTTCGATTGCAGCAGGACGGAAAGCCCTGTCATCGTGCGCTGCTCCACGGGCGCACCGGCGAGACTGCCGAGCGCCGACCAGATCGCTGCCTTCTCGTCAGGGCCAACCGCGACGCCTTCATGCCGTAGCCGGCCTTCGATCCATTCGGCCGCCCAAGTGCGGTAGCCCTCGCGGTCGATACGGGCCAAGGGCTGGAAGGCGATCTCGCCATCCATCCCGAGGTCGTAGTGCTCACCGCCCAGGCCCAGGATGGTGGCGCGCATCGAGCGCCCCATGTCGAAGGCGAAGACGCGCGATCCGCGATAACGACGGAACTGCATCGCCAAGGTGGCGAGCAGCACCGATTTGCCCATGCCCGTGGGGCCGGCCACCAGCGTGTGGCCCACATCGCCGATGTGCGTGACCAGCCGGAACGGCGTCGCGCCCTCGGTGCGGGTCACGATCAGCGGCGGGCCGTCGAGATGCGCGTTCTTCTCTGGCCCGGCCCATACGGCGGACACCGGCACCAGATGCGCCAGGTTCAGCGTCGAGACGATGGGCTGGCGGACATTGGCGTAGGCATGACCCGGAATCGATGACAACCACGCATCCACCGCATTAAGCGTTTCGGGAATGGTGACGAAGCCGCGCCCCTGGATGACACGCTCCACCATGCGCAGCTTCTCGTCGGCCACGGCGGCATCCGCGTCCATGACGATGACGGTTGCCGTCAGGTAGCCAAAGGCCACCTGGTCGCTGCCCAGCTCCTGCAAGGCAGCATCGGCATCGGCCGATTTGTTGCTAGCGTCGGTATCGACCAGCGGGGATTCCTGCTGGAAGATGGTTTCGCGCAATAGCGCGATGACGTTCTTGCGCTTGGCGAACCATTGGCGGCGCAGGCGAGAAAGCTCTCTTTCCGCATCGGCTTTGTCCATGCAAAGGAACCGGGTTGACCAGCGATAGCCAAAGCTGAGGCGGTTGAGGTCGTCCAGAATCCCCGGCCAGGTCGAGGTGGGGAAGCCCCGCACCGTCGCCACGCGCAGGTGCTGGTCGCCCAGCATCGGCGCCAGACCACCGATCAGCGGCGCGTCGGCCAGCAGCGCGTCGAGGTGGAATGGCACTTCCGGCACGCCCACGCGGTATCGCCGTGGGGAAATGGTCGAGTGCAGGTAGGTCAGCGTCTGGCTGTCATCGAGCCACGCAATCTCCGGCATCACGCCATCGAGCAGGTCGAAAATCCGATCCGTCTCCGCGACGAAGGCGGTCAGGCGCTCACGCCAGTCCACTCCCTCGGTCGGACGGTTCTCGTACAGCATTCCGGCCGCACGAGCGCGGGCTTCCTCCGGCGGCAGGTACACCAATGTCAGGTGGTAGCCGCTCTCGAAGTGGTTGCCCGAGTCCTCAAATGCGGCGCGGCGTTCTTCATCGACCAGCCAGGACAAGGGCTCCGGGAAGTCCGAGTGTGGGTAGCCGGCAGCAGCTCGCCGTTCGGCCTCGATGAACAGCGCCCAGCCCGAACCGAGCCGGCGCAGCGCGTTGTTCAGCCTCGCCGACGTGGAAATCAGTTCGCCCTGTGTCGCGCTGTCGAGGTCTGGCCCCCGAAAGCGCGCAGTGCGCTGGAAGGAGCCATCCTTGTTCAGCACGACTCCGGGCGCGATCAGCCCGGCCCAGGGTAGCCAGTCGGCCAGCAGCGCGGGCCGCTGGCGGTATTCGGCAAGGTTCAGCATGGCATCACCTCACACGTCCAGCAGCGGCCGGTGCTTGATGTGGCGGGCGAAGACCTGCATGAACTGCGGATCGACACGAGCGCCCCAGACCGCCAGCGCATGGCCGACGATCCAGAGCACCACGCCCGGAATCCACATCTGCAAGCCCAGGCCCACGGCAGCGGCCAAGGTGCCGTTGGTGATGGCCACGGTGCGCGGGGCACCGCCCATCAGAATCGGCTCGGTCAAAGACCGATGCAGCGGCACCTCGAAGCCAGGCATCCCATCGTGCGGGCCGTTCATACGACGGCCCCACCGGAGAAGCTGAAGAACGACAGGAAGAAGCTCGAAGCCGCGAACGCGATCGATAGGCCAAAGACGATCTGGATCAGCTTGCGGAAGCCGCCCGAGGTATCGCCGAAGGCCAGCGCCAGGCCCGTGGCAATGATGATGATGACCGCGATGATCCGGGCCACAGGTCCCTGGATCGACTCCAGGATGGATTGCAGCGGGCCTTCCCACGGCATCGACGAACCGGCGGCCTGAGCCGCGCCCGCAAGCAGCAGCATCAGCGCCGCGAGCATCAAGCCCTGCATGGCCGGGCGAGCCAGGCTATCCAGCCGCGGTGGCCGAGGAAGCGGATACGCGGAAAAACGGAAAGCAGGAACGATCATCTGCGTCATGGCAGTTCTCCAGAGTGGTCAGGGGACAGGGGGGGAAAAGTCGGACTGCGGCAGCAACTCCGGGAATGGAGCCTCCAGCGCGTCCGCCAGGTGATACCCAACGCCATCGAAGCCGACGACGCGAGCGATGCTCTCGATGCGGCGCTTGCGTCCGCGCCCGGCGATGTGGATGACCACGTTGACCGCTTCCGCGATCAGCGCACGGGGCGGGTTCACCGCCACTTCGAGAATCAGTTGCTCCAGGCGCAGCAGTGCGCCCAGCGCGGAGCCGGCGTGGATCGTGGCGATGCCGCCCGGATGGCCGGTGCCCCACACCTTGATGAGATCCAGCGCCTCGGCGCCGCGCACTTCGCCGACGATCACGCGATCCGGCCGAAGGCGCATGGACGAGCGCACCAGCTCGGTCATGGACACCACGCCCGCGCGTGTGCGCAGCGGCACGTGGTCGCGGGCCGCGCATTGCAGCTCCACCGTGTCTTCGAGCACCAGCACGCGGTCGCCGGTGGCGGCGATCTCGGAAAGCAAGGCATTGGCGAGCGTGGTCTTGCCGGTGCTAGTGCCACCTGCGATCAGAATGTTCTTGCGCTCGCGCACTGCACGCACCAGCAAGCCCGCCTGCGCGGCGGTCATCATTCCATCCTCGATGTAGCGCGACAGCGGGATCACGCCAAAGGCGCGCTTGCGCAGTGCGAAGGCAGGCCCCGGCGCGGCCGGCGGCAAGATGCCCTCGAAGCGTTCGCCCGTCTCGGGCAGCTCCGCCGTCAACAGCGGCTGGCCCCGATGCACCTCGGCACCGACATGGGCCGCCACGAGCCGAATAATGCGTTCACCGTCCGCTTCGGACAGCTCCACGCCCATCGGCGCGCGGCCCGTGGAAAGCCGATCCACCCAGAGCGTCCGGTCGGGGTTGAGCATGATTTCCACCACGTCCGGGTCTTCGAGCGCAGCGGCGATCAGCGGCCCCATCGCTGTGCGCAACATCTGGATGCGGCGATCTAGCGAAACGGCGGTGAAGGAAGAAGGCGTGGTACTCATGACGTACGCTCCTGCACTTCACCCATGCGCGAAGGGTCGGGATGCAGTTCCTCCACCACGTCGCGCACCAGACTGCGCCCACGCAGCAGGTGGCGGCCCAACTGCTCCACGAACTGCTCGAAGCGGGCCTTGCCCTGGGCGCGAGCGGCGTCCTGATGTGCTTCGGGCACGGGTGTGCTGACCGTGAGGAAGTAGCGGATGAACAGCGCCAGCGTCTCGATCTGAATGTTCTGGTCGCGCTCCATGCGCTCGGCGTGGCGCGACAGCCGATCCAACCGTTTGGCAATGGCCGCCTCCCGCTGGTCGGCGGCATCGGGCGACAGCCACGATGCGAGTGCCGCCGCGACGATGCTGGACTTCGATACGCCTTTGGTGGCGGCCAGTTCGTCGAGCCGTTTGCTGTGCTCCGGCTGAATGAACACATTGAGGCGGTGCTGGGTCATAGGTCGATTCCGTCGTCAGGGTCGAGGGAAGCCAGCCGGGCCGTGCGTTGCAGGGCCGGATCGAACCGGCGCGGGAGGGGAAGCGGCATGTCGTCGTCATCGAGCAGGCCAAGGTCGGCCACGGGTGCGGCCTGCTCGGGGTCGTAGGCGACGGTTTCGGAAAGCTCGGGCTGACGGCGCGGACCACCGTCGTCGGTCGAACCCAAGTTCTCCAGGCCATCAGCGGACGCCGCGGCCGGTGCGGCGGGAATCGCCAGTCCGCTCCAGTCGTCGGGACGCGATGGCGGCGCGTCGGCGTATCGCTCGCTCGCCAGCGCGGGCGGCGGCAACACGCGCCGCTTGAAATTGCTGTCCGCGTAGTAGCGCAGCTTCTTGGCCTTGATCGGCGCCACGCTGGACACCATCACCACTGCTTCGTCGGGCGGAAGCTGCATGACTTCGCCCGGCGTCAACAGCGGGCGCGCGGTTTCCTGGCGCGACACCATCAAGTGCCCGAGCCACGGCGCGAGCCGGTGGCCCGCGTAGTTGCGCTGCGCGCGCAGCTCGGTCGCAGTGCCGAGCGTCTCGGAGATCCGTTTGGCGGTGCGCTCATCGTTGGTGGCGAACGTCACGCGCACATGGCAGTTGTCCAGGATCGAATGGTTCTGGCCGTAGGCTTTGTCGATCTGGTTGAGCGACTGCGCGATGAGGAAGCTGCGGATGCCATAGCCAGCCATGAAGGCCAACGCCGTCTCGAAGAAGTCGAGGCGTCCGAGTGCCGGAAACTCATCGAGCATCAGCAGCAGCTTGTGACGACGCTCGATGCCGTCGCTGCCATCGAGTGATTCGGTGAGGCGCCGGCCGATCTGGTTGAGGATCAGGCGGATCAGCGGCTTCGTCCGCGAAATGTCCGAAGGCGGCACCACCAGGTACAGCGACCCCGGATGCTCGGCCGCGATCAGGTCGGCAATGCGCCAGTCGCAGCGCGAGGTGACTTCGGCCACCGTCGGGTCGCGGTAGAGGCCGAGGAACGACATGGCCGTGGACAACACGCCCGAGCGTTCGTTGTCCGATTTGTTGAGCACTTCGCGCGCCGCCGAGGAAACGACCGGATGCGGGCCATCGCCGAGATGCGATGTGGTCATCATCCGATGCAGCGTCAGCTCAAAGGGACAAGCCGGGTCGCTGAGGAAGTTGGCGACACCGCGCAGCGTCTTGTCTTCGCCCGCGTAGAGCACATGCAGAATGGCCCCGACCAGCAATGCGTGCGAAGTCTTCTCCCAGTGGTTGCGCTTCTCCAGCGCGCCATCGGGATCGACCAGGATGTCCGCGATGTTCTGCACGTCGCGCACCTCATGCGCGCCGCGCCGGACTTCCAGCAGCGGGTTGTAGGCCGCCGACTTGCTGTCCGTCGGATTGAACAGCAGGCAATGCGAGAAGCGCGAACGCCAACCTGCGGTGATGCTCCAGTTCTCGCCCTTGATGTCGTGGATGACGGCAGACGCTGGCCAAGAAAGAAGCGTTGGCACCACCAGGCCCACGCCCTTGCCTGAGCGCGTGGGCGCGAAGGTCAGGACATGTTCCGGGCCCTCGTGCCGCAGGTACTGCTGCCGATGCAGGCCGAGGAACACGCCTGCAGGCTGGTCAAGGCCCGCCTTGTGAATGTCCTCCGCGTTGGCCCAGCGCGCCGTGCCGTAGGTCGTGACCAGCTTGGACTGGCGCGAGCGCCAGATCGACATGCCGATGGCAACCACCACCGCGATCAGGCCGCTGCCTGCGGCAATGGCACCGCCCACGTCGAATACATGCGGCGCGTAGGCGTCGAAGAAGAACCACCACTCGAACAGGCGCCAGGGGTGATAGACCGGCGTGCCGAGGAAATCGAACCAGGGCGAACCCAGGCGTAGCTGGTAGCCCAGCGCCGCTGCTGTCCATTGCGTGGCGCTCCATACGCCAGCGATCACGATGCCGAAGACAACGGCAATCTGACCGAACAGCACGTTCGTTCCTTGCATTGGCCAACCTCCCGCTACGGCACAGGGACATGCCGTAGTGCCGAGGATCAAGGCGAGCGTGCAGGTCGGTCAAAGACCGTTATAGCGGGGATTCAGGCCAAAATGGCCAGACTTCTTGCTGTGGCGAAGGCAATAAAAATGCCGCATGCGCGAGCGCGCTGCGGCGTGATGAGGTAACAGCAAGAACTCTGTCGCGGCCAGGCGACGGCGCGGGGCGCTATTTGGATTGCTGTTCCGGCCGATCGCCGAAGAAACGCCGGTTGGCGGCTTCGGCCGCACGGCGGCAGAGTTCTTCTCCTGCCTTCGCGCGGTCTTCCTTGCACAGGCGCTGGACTTCTTTGAGGCGCTCGGGATGGGCAACGAGGAAGTCCACGGTTTCCGTCGGTTGGGATGGTCCACAGCCCGTCAGTGCGGCAACCATCAGCAGCGGCAGGAATCGGGTCATGGCTTGGGTCCTTTCAGCAGGTGGATCAGGAGTCCTCGGCGGCGCTGGAGCCATCCGCCGAATCAATGGAGGCCACTCGTTCGATGAACCGGGCCAGCATTTCGGAGGGCTCCACGTCACGGTGCAGCAGATACGTGGCCAGCATCTGCGGCTTGCCCGCCAAGCGCCGGGCCACAACACCTGGCCCACGGCCGGATGCAATGTGCGCGGCGCCCGCCAAACCGAGCGCCAATCCGGCTGAGACCAAGGTCATCATCACCTCATAGGACGCCACGCGCTGGGCGATCAGTGGCTGTTGCTCGTAGCGCTGCAAAACGCGATCAACTTGGCGTGCATGGCCTTCGCATATCGCCGGATCGCATAGCGCCAGCGGATAGCGCAACACTTCTTCCAACGGCACGTGCTTGTGGGCCAGAACAGGATGGCGAGCTGGGACCGCCACCATCAGTTCGTCTTCCCATGCAGGCCTGACCACAATGCCGTCGCCCACCTCTTCGGCCATCGAAAAGCCGACGTCATACAGGTCATCGTGCAGACCCTTGATCTGTTGATCCAACGGCACCTCAAATAGCCGAACATCAATCTCTGGATCTTCCGCTCGGCACTGTGCCAGCAGCGTCGGCATTCGCGAGGGCGTGATGCCATCGGACAAAGCGATGCGCAACTGTCGCTGAAACCCACTGGCGGCGGACTTGACGCCGTCACACGCCTGTTTCAGAGCTTCGAAGATTCGCGGCACCCGCTCCAGGAATGCCATTCCGGCAAAGGTCAGGCGGGTGCTTCGCGTGGTTCGCGTGAACAGTTGCGCCCCGAGCTCTTCCTCTATCTCCTTGATGGTGCGCGACAAAGGGGACTGATCGATGTGCAGCTTTTCCGCTGCGCGGCCGAAGTGAAGTTCTTCGGCCACCGCTATAAAGCAACGTAAATGCCGAAGCTCCATGGTGTATCTCATCCAATTTAAAAGGCCTTGACGAATTCCGGCACAACTGCGAAAAGGTCCGCCTCCAGCCCGTAGTCGGCCACGCTGAAGATCGGGGCCTCGGGGTCCTTGTTGATCGCCACGATCACCTTGGAGTCCTTCATGCCGGCCAGGTGCTGGATGGCGCCCGAGATGCCGGCGGCAATGTACAACTGCGGCGCGACGATCTTGCCCGTCTGGCCCACTTGCAGGTCGTTGGGGGCGTAGCCCGCATCCACGGCAGCACGGCTGGCGCCGATGGCAGCGCCCAGCTTGTCGGCCAGGGGGGTGATGACTTCGTCGAACTTTTCCTTGCTGCCCAGCGCACGGCCACCAGACACGATGATCTTGGCGGCGGTGAGTTCGGGGCGGTCGCTCTTGGCGATCTCGCTGCCCACGTAGCTGCTCTTGCCAGCGTCGGCGGCCGCAGCAGCGGTTTCGACAGCGGCGCTGCCACCCGTGGCGGCGGCGGCGTCAAAGCCGGTGGTGCGCACGGTGATGACCTTCACGGCATCAGCAGACTGCACGGTGGCGATGGCGTTGCCGGCGTAGATGGGGCGCTCGAAGGTATCGGCGGAGATGACCTTGGTGATGTCGCTGATCTGGGCGACGTCGAGCTTGGCAGCCACGCGCGGGGCCACGTTCTTGCCGCTGGCGGTGGCGGGGAACAGGATGTGGCTGTAGTTGCCGGCACCACTGCCATGGAGTGCCAGCACCTGGGCGGCCACGTTCTCGGCGAGGCCGTGGGCCAGGCTGGCGCCGTCGGCGTGGATGACCTTGGCAACGCCGGCGATCTGGCTGGCTTGCTGTGCGGCAGCGCCGGCGTTGTGGCCGGCCACCAGCACGTGCACGTCGCCGCCGCAGGCTGCGGCGGCCGTCACGGTGTTGAGCGTCGCGCCCTTGATGGTCGCGTTGTCGTGTTCAGCGATTACGAGTACGGTCATGTCAGATCACCTTCGCTTCGTTCTTGAGTTTCTCGACCAGGGCGGCCACGTCGGCCACCTTCACGCCGGCGCCGCGCTTGGCGGGTTCGCTGACCTTCAAGGTCTTCAGGCGCGGGGCCACGTCCACGCCGAGGTCTTCGGGCTTGACGGTGTCCAGCGGCTTTTTCTTGGCCTTCATGATGTTGGGCAGCGTGACGTAGCGCGGCTCGTTCAGGCGCAGGTCGGCGGTGATGACGGCGGGCAGCGTAAGGCTGAGGGTTTCCAGGCCGCCGTCCACTTCGCGGGTCACGGCTGCCTTGTCGCCGGCGATCTCGACCTTGGAGGCGAAGGTGGCTTGCGGCAGGTCGGCCAGCGCCGCCAGCATCTGGCCGGTCTGGTTGCAGTCGTCGTCGATGGCCTGCTTGCCCAGGATCACGAGGCCGGGCTGTTCATTGTCGATCAGGGCCTTGAGCAGCTTAGCCACGGCCAGCGGCTGCAGTTCTTCATTGGTCTCGACCAGGATGCCGCGGTCGGCACCGATGGCCATGGCGGTGCGCAGCGTCTCCTGGCATTGGGACACGCCGCACGAGACGGCGACGATCTCCGTTGCCGCGCCTTTCTCCTTGAGCCGCACAGCCTCTTCGACGGCAATCTCGTCGAAGGGGTTCATGCTCATTTTGACATTGGCGATGTCCACGCCGCTGCCATCGCTCTGGACGCGGACCTTGACGTTGTAGTCAACCACCCGCTTGACGGGAACCAGGATTTTCATGGGAGGGTTTCCTTTCAGGATCATTCAGAGTTGATCATCCGCCAGGGCCAGCGTGCTGGCGGCGCCGCCCGTGACGATGTCGCGCAACATCGGCGCCTGCACTAGGACATGCGCTGCGTAGTGGCTGGCCGTGGCACGCTTGGCGCCGAGAAAGCCCGCATCGCCAGATCTCGCCGCGAGTTGCGCAGTGGCGGCTTCGGCCATGCGCGCCGACAGCCAGCCGCCGATCACCGTGCCCGCCAGCCGCAAGAAGGGCACGGCGCCCGCCGCGCACTGCGCGGGTTGGTCGTCGTGGGCCAGCAGCCAGTCGGCCGCGTCCCCCAGCGCACGCGCCGAAGCCGCTAACACGCCGCCGATCTGCGCCAGCGCGGCATCGGGCATCTCGGCCAACCGGCGCGCATCGCCGTCGATGCGGCCCAGCAGTGCCTTCAGCGTGCGCCCGCCCTCGCGCGCCAGCTTGCGGCCAATCAGGTCGTTGGCCTGGATGCCCGTCGTGCCTTCGTAGATGGTCGTGATGCGCGCGTCGCGCAAGTGCTGTGAGGCGCCGGTTTCCTCGACGTAACCCATGCCGCCATGCACCTGCACACCATCGGACGTGATGCCCTGTGCGCTGTCGGTGCACCAGCCCTTGACCACCGGGATCAGCAGGCCGACCAGGGCCAGCGCCTGCTCGCGCTCTTGCGCGTCGGCGTGGCCTGCGGCGCGGTCCATCTGGCCGGCGCAGAAATAGGCCAATGCGCGCATGGCCTCGGTGCGGGCCTTCATGTCCATCAGCATGCGCCGCACGTCCGGGTGGCCGGCGATGGTGGTGCTGCCGCTGAGCAGTGGCTTGCCCTGCACCCGCTCCAGCGCGTAGGCGCGTGCGCGCTGGTAGGCGCGCTCGGCGATGCCCACGCCTTCAAGGCCGACGTTCAGCCGCGCATGGTTCATCATCGTGAACATGCAGGCCAGCCCCTGGTTCGGCTCGCCGACCAGGTAGCCGATCGCGCCCCCGCAGTCGCCAAAGCTCATCGACGCCGTGGGGCTGCCGTGGATGCCCATCTTGTGCTCGATGGAGGTGCAGGCCAGGTCGTTGCGTTCGCCCAGGGAGCCGTCGTCGTTGACCAGGTACTTCGGGCACAGGAACAGCGAGATGCCTTTCACGCCGGGCGGTGCATCGGGCAGGCGCGCCAGCACGAGGTGGACGATGTTCTCGGCCATGTCGTGCTCGCCCCAGGTGATGAAGATCTTGTTTCCGCTGACGCGGTAATGGTCGCCTTCGGGCACGGCGCGACTGCGCAGCGCGGCCAAGTCGGAGCCTGCTTGGGGCTCGGTGAGGTTCATGGTGCCGGTCCAGCGGCCCGCGACCATGGGCTCCAGGAAGCGGCGCTTGAGTGCGTCGCTGCCATGGTGCGCAATGGCTTCCACCGCGCCCAGCGTGAGCATCTGGCACAGGCTGAACGCGAGGTTGGACGACTTCCACATCTCCAGCACGGCTGTGGACACCAGCGTGGGCAGGCCCTGGCCGCCCCATTCGGTGGCAGCGGGCATGCCGTTCCAGCCGTTCTCGCAGAAGCTGGCCCAGGCTTCGCGAAAGCCATCGGCTGGCGTGACCTGGCCGTCGTGCCAGCGCGCGCCCTGCACGTCGCCGGTGCGGTTCAGCGGATCAAGCACGCCGGTGGCGTAGTGGGCAGCCTCCTGCAGGATGGCCTCGACCAGGTCGGGCGTGGTTTCTTCATGGCCCGGCTGGGCACAGATCGCATCCAGGCCTCCGACTTCCTTCATCGTGAACAGCATGTCGCGCAAGGGCGCGGCGTAGGTAGACATTGCTTACTCCTCTTTGTGGGTTCAACCCGTCTGCCCCATAGGGCATACATCCATGCATGACCCTACCCACCAGGACAAGGCCCGGTCGATCAACCGCTTCAGGGCGGCTGAATTTCTCAGGCGGCTTACGACGCGATTAGTTGGTATGACAAGATTTCTAGAAGCCGCTGAAGCGTGTGAAGTTCTCGACCGGCTCACGCTCGGTGCGCACGCGGTTCACCACGGCCGCCGGGTCGGCATAGCCCAGTGCCATGCCGCACAGGACCATCTGCCCGTCCGGGATTTGCAGGGCTTCAGCCAGAAGGCGCGGGTAAAGGGTCCACGCCATCTGCGAACAGGTATCCAGGCCTCGTGCGCGGGCCGCCAGCATGATGTTCTGTAAGAACATCCCGTAGTCCACCCAACTGCTCTGCACCATGCGCCGGTCCAAGGTGAAGATCAAACCGACCGGCGCATCGAAGAAGGCAAAGTTGCGTGCATGTTGAGCGCGCATGGCATCCGTATCTCCCTTGGAGATTCCGACTGCGGCATAAAGAGCGAAACCGCACCGACGCCGCCTGGTCAGGTAGGGCTCGAAGAACTCGGCCGGGTAGATGTCGTATTCGGACTGGTGCTCTCCCTCTTCATGGTGAAAGGCGTGCAATACACGGTCGCATAGGCGCTTCCTCGCCTCGCCCGCCACGGCAATGACATGCCACGGCTGGGTGTTGGTGCCACTGGGCGCGCTGGCTGCCACCGACAGAATCTGGGCCACCGCTTCTTGCGACACCGGGGTCGGCAGAAAGGCGCGCACGGAACGACGTTCGCGCATCACCGCATCAATCAGCATGTTGCGCAAAGGCACGGCGCAGACAGACATTCACTCTCTCCTGGTTGCTGGGCTATTCGGGTGAGCACACCGACATGCCGTTGCCGAAGAAGCATTCATGCGAATGCATCGATGCCGAACGTCCACGGGTCGTCCCTGGGTGTGCTACCAAGCGGTATTCTGGGCACTCGGCACATACGCGTCTTGCCCGCCAGTGCATGGCGAGTTGACTTTGTATGCACAAGGCAAAATCCGGTTGACCGCAGCCGGACGCTACATCGTTAGCGGGCCGTTTTCTTGGTGTAATTTCGGATTCAGCGCCAGCTATCGTTGCTCCCTTTGACCATGTTGAAACCCGTCGTCACTGTTCCTGTTTTTGCCGTGCATGGCCTGCTCGACGGCGCGCGCAGCAAAGGACTGGCCACCGAGTCCTGGCTGGATGGCGTTCTGGCGCAGGCCCGCATCGCCGAGTCGCTGCTGCATCTGGAGCAGTCGCGTGTGACCATAGAGCAATACATCGCACTCTTCAGTGCCGTGAAGAACAGCTTGGACGACGAATGCCTAGGCCATCTACACGGTCGGCCGTTGCGCTGCGGCAGCTTTGCGCTGATGGCTCGCTCTACGCTCGGGGCCAAGACGCTGGCAGCCGCCTTGCAGCGCGTGAGTGCATCCTTCGCCCTGCTGCAGGACGACGTGGCGCTTGTGCCCGTCTCTGATGGCTTGCTCAAGGGTGCTGCTCTGGACGTGCGCCACGCCCTGGGCAAACATTCAGACTTCCTGCACGGGCTGCTGTTGCGCGTTTTCTGGCGTCTGCTGGTATGGCTGCACGGCGGCCGACTGGTGCCCAGAGGGCTCGATTTTGCCTTCGAGCCACCGCCGCGTGCCGCAGACTATGCCCAAATCTTCTCGGGCACGTTGCGGTTCGGGCAGGCGCGGTCGGCGGTCTGGTTCGAGGCATCCGCATTCACGCAGCCGATGCGCCGTGACACCGCCGCGCTCCAGACCTTTTTGCGTGCCACACCGGGCAACCTGATCGGCCCGCGTCTAATCGAGCGGACAGCCAGCGCGCGGGTGCGCGCGCTATTGCAGCAAGCGTGCCCGGAGTGGCCCGATCTGACTGTCGCCGCGCAGCGCTTGCACATGTCGGTCAGCGCACTGCAGCGGCATCTGGCCGTGGAGGGCAAGTCCTTTCAGGTGCTGAAGGACGAGTTACGGCGCGACATGGCGATCGTTCGGTTGACCAGCACCGATGCCGCGCTGAGCGCCATCGCCGCCGAGTTGGGGTTCGCCGACGGCACCGCCTTCCAGCGGGCCTTCAAGTCATGGACCGGCAGCACGCCAGGCGTCTATCGTTCGCGCACCCAAAAAACGTAGCGCTGCTTCGACGCGGTCGCACTCAAAGCGACGAGCACAGATGCCCGCCATCCACTGGCACGCAGGCGCCGGTCATCCACGACCCGGCCTCGGTCGCGAACAGCAGGAACAGACCGTTGAGCTCCTCCGGCTTACCCAGGCGGCGCATCGGGATGCGCTTGATAAGCGCCTTGCCATGGTCGGTATCCCACATGGCATCGGTCATCTCGGTGTCGATGTAGCCCGGCTCGATGGCATTGACGCGAATGCCGTGGCGCGCCCATTCGAGCGCCAGGCTCTTGGTCATGTGCACGACTGCAGCCTTGGACGTGGCATACAGCATGGCGCCCGGCATCACGCGTTCGCCCAGGATCGATGCGATGTTGATGACTGAGCCTCCCCGCCCCGCATCCACCCAGCGCTGCGCGGCACGCGCGGCCACCAGCCACACGCCGCGCACGTTGGTCTCCATCAGCGAGTCGAAGTCGGACGCAGGCAGCGTGAGCGACAAGGCGTCGTTGGAAGCCCCGGCGTTGTTAACCACCACGTCGAGGATGGTGCCCGAGGCGTCTATCTCGGCGAAGGCGTCGTCGATGGACTGCTCGGAAGCCACATCCATTTCCAGCACCGTGACCTGAGGCGAACCGAGCTTTTCGAGTTCCTGGGCGAGTTTGTCGAGCCGCGCCTTGCGCCGCGCCCCAATCACTACCTTGGCCTTGCAACCAGCAGCCAGCCGAGCGAAGTTCTCGCCCAGGCCCGACGAGGCCCCCGTGACCAGCACCCGCTTGCCTGCCAGCATTGCACCCAGATCCATCATCGTCTCCTTGCATCTTCAGTTCGCCGTCGATGCCGGGAGGTTAGCGCAGGGCCGCTCGGCTGCGGGGTTGCCTCGCTCCCCCATCCGTCGAAAGAGGTGCCTTGTCAGTTGATCGAGACCATCCGTCATTGCCGCGCCAAGCACCGCTGCCTACGATTGCCTGTATGCCTTGGGTACCCTGAGCGCCGCACGAAAGCACGCCACGGTGTCGACGCTCCGGTCCCGATGGGCTGCGGCGTCTGGGGGCAGATTCAGGAGACGACAAGTGCTGCAACAGTCACCCATGGAATGGTCCATCGACCATGCGCCCATCGAGGGCAGGATAGATGCGACGGAAGCGATCCTCAAGGACTCCTTCCAGCGCTGGAGTCTTTCCTCCCCGGCGAAGCCTGCTGCATTCCAGGCGAAGTTGCGGCGACACGAACTCGCCGGAGCCTCCTTGGTATGCACCGTGACCGGTGCTTGCGTCGAGCAGTCTCCTCCTGGACATTCGTCATTCGACGATGAGTTCTGCCTGGGGCTGCAGCTGAACCTGAGCGGCCGAGTACAGTTGCAGCAGTGGGACACGCCAATCTGCGAGGGCGACATGTTCCTCTGGCGTACCGATCAGCGGCAAGACTATGAGGTGCTGGAACGAACCCACAGCGTGTCGTTGATGATTCCCTGGCAGCTCATGCGCGAGCATCTACCGGGCCGCAAGCAGCCGCCCGCAGCCTGCCGCATTGACAGTCACACAGGCGTGGGCTCACTGCTCAGCCAACACCTGATGGGGTTGGCAAAGGAGATCGGCGCCGTGCCGCCCTCCGCCCACGTCGCCCTTTGCCGCACGGTGATCGGGCTTCTGGACATTGCGCTGCCAGAGCCGGAGAGCGCCACTCGATTCACGGCCATGGCCGCGTTGCGCGAACGAGTACTTGCCTACATCGCCCAGCATTTTCAAGAGGATGACCTGAGTCCGGCACGCATCGCCGCGGCGCACGGTATTTCACTGCGTTACCTTCATGCGCTGTTTGCGCAGGGCGATACCACGGTGGTCGGCCACATCCTGGAAAGCCGATTGCAAGCGTGCTGGCGGACACTCGTTGACCCGGTCTGCCGGCATCTGCAGGTCTCGGCGATCGCCTTTCACTGGGGCTTCAACTCCACCAGCCATTTCTGCCGCGCATTCAAACAACGCTTTGGAGTGTCGCCCAGCGATGCACGCGGCATGACTGCTCACGGCTCCGCCATCGGCCCGGTCGAGTCAGCCGGGCTTTCCCTTGCACACGCAAAGTCAACTTGCCATGCACTGGCGGGCAAGACGCGCACGGGCTGAATGCCGACCATATGCCCTGGACAGACTGAGAACGCAGAGATTCGACGCTTCGCCCGCCCCGTTGTGGGTATGCGGGCATGACCCGGGGCCGCATCGCTGGCCAAGTTTTCAAACCTTCATCGTACAAACCTTCTGAGGAGCGCTCCCATGCTGCCGCAATTGCACCGTCAACCCTGGATGGACAGCGACATCGAGACCTTTCGCGACCAGGTGCGCCGCTACATCGCCGCCGAGATGGCTCCGCACCTGCCCGCTTGGCGCGAACAGGGCTACGTCCCGCGCGAGACCTGGCGGCCCTTCGGCGAGATGGGGTTCATGCTGCCCGAAATGCCCGAAGCCTACGGCGGCACCGGGGCCAGCATTGCCTACCAGCTGGTGGTACAGGATGAGTTGACCAGAGCGGAAATGCCCAACAACGTCCAGGTGAACAGCATCGCTGCGCACTACATCATGGACTACGGCACCGAGGAGCAGAAGCAGCGCTGGCTGCCCAAGCTGAGCAGCGGCGAGATGCTGCTCGGCATTGCGATGACCGAACCCGGCTGCGGGACGGACCTCAAGGCCATCGCCACCCGCGCGCGCCGTGATGGCGACCACTACGTGATCGACGGTGCCAAGACCTTCATCACCAACGGCTACACCTGCAATCTGCTGATTGTGGTCGCACGCACCGGCGAGGCGGGCAGCCGAGGCCTTTCGCTGATCGTGGTGGAGACCGAGAACCTGCCAGGGTTCCGCGTGGGCCGCCTGCTCGACAAGATCGGCCTGCATGCGTCGGACACCGCCGAACTCTTCTTCGACGGGGTGCGCGTGCCGGTCGATCAAGTCCTGGGGGGCGTCGAAGGGCTTGGTTTCAAGCAGTTGATGGGCCAGTTGCCCTACGAACGCATGACCATCGCCGTGCCTGCGGCGGCCATCATCGACCGGGCCCTGGAACTCACCGTCGAATACACGAAGGAGCGCAAGATTTTCGGCGCACCGCTGTTCGAGATGCAGACCACGCGCCACAAGCTGGCCGAGATCGCCACCACCGCTCACGTGGTGCGCACCTTCGTCAACGACTGCATCCAGCGGCTGCTGGACGGAAAGCTCGACGCCGAAGCCGCGTACATGGCCAAGTGGTGGTGCAGCGAGCAGCAGTGCCGCGTGGTGGACGAGTGCCTGCAGATGTTCGGCGGCTACGGCTACATGTACGAATACCCGATCGCGCGCATGTACACCACCTCGCGCGTGCAGAAGATCTACGGCGGCGCGAACGAGGTCATGAAAGAACTGATTGCGAGGAAGCTGTGAACGCCTCGCACATGCTGCAAAAGCCACTGCACGGCGTCCGTGTGGTGGAGTTCGAAGGGATCGGGCCGGGCCCGCTGGCCGCCATGATGCTGGCCGACATGGGTGCCGAGGTGATTGCGCTGACACGGGCCGAGCAGGCCGCCGGGGCGCAGCCGCTGGGCGGGGCGGCGGCCAACCCGCTGCACCGGGGCAAGACGGTCGAGATCACCGACCTGAAGTCGCCCGGCGGCAAGGCGCGCGCCCTGGATCTGATCGGCCAGTCCGACGTTCTGATCGAAGGCTTTCGCCCCGGCGTGATGGAACGGCTGGGGTTCGGCCCCGCCGAATGCGCGGCGCGCAACCCCAAGCTGGTCTATGGCCGGATGACGGGCTGGGGCCAGGACGGCCCGCTCTCCCGGGCCGCTGGCCACGACCTGAACTACGTGGCGCTGACGGGCCTGCTGTCGCTGTCGGCCCGCAAGGGGCAGATGCCCATCGTGCCGCCCTCGGTGCTCGGGGACGCGGCCGGGGCGCTGGGCATGGCCTTCGGTGTCGCCTGCGCGCTGGTCGATGCGCGCGGTAACGGTAGGGGCAGTGGCCGCGGCCGGGTCGTGGATGCCGCCATCATCGACATCGTGGCCATGATGGGCACGCTGGTGCATTGGATTCGCGCCAATGGGCAGATCGACGGCACGAAGCCGAGCCCGTTTCACGATTCGCCGTTCTATGACGTGTACGCCTGTGCCGACGGCGGCTTCATCAGCCTCGCGGTGGTGGAGCCCGCGTTCCACGCACTGCTGCTGTCGAAGCTGGGCCTGACGGACGTGAACCCTGCCGACCAGTACGACACGACGACGTGGCCAGCGCTGAAGGAGCGCATTGCGGCCCTCATCCGCAGCCAACCCAGGGCGCACTGGTGCGCGTTGCTCGAAGGCAGCGACGCCTGCTTCGCGCCCGTGCTCAGCCTGGCCGAGGCGGCGCGGCATCCGCACAACGCGGCACGGGGTATCTACCAGACCACCCCCTCCGGCGCCATCGAGGCGGCCCCGGCCCCACGGTTCCAGGCACTCAACGCAATTACTTAGGAGACCAGAAAATGACCAGCACCACCCAGCCCATCCGCGGCTGCCCGTCCACCACGGGCAACGAACGCCAGCTCAACACCACGACGCTGATCCGGCACGCCGCGCGCACCCACGGGGACCAGGAGATCGTCTACCGCACACCCGATGGCGGCTGGGATCGCTACACCTATGCCGACTGCTACGCGCGCGTCTGCCGCAGCGCCAATGCGCTGCGCGCGCTCGGTGTCGAGCCGGGCGACCGCGTCGGTGTGCTGGACTGGAACAGCCGGCGCCACTTCGAGCTGTACTGGTCCATCCCCGGCCTGGGCGCGGTCATGCTGCAGATGAATCTGCGCCTGGGCGCCGAGGACCTGGGCTACGTGGTCGGCCACAGCAAGGTGTCTTACGTTTGCGTGGACGAGTCCTTGCTGCCGATCGCCGAATCCGTCGCAGCGAACTCGCCCCAGATCAAGGGCTGGATCGTGATGACCGACAAGCCGCTGGACCAGATCAAGACCACGCTGAAACCGCTGCTGCACTACGAAGACCTGCTGGCCGCTGCTGATGCCAAGATCGACTGGCCCGAGATCGACGAAACCTCGGCTTACAGCGCCTGCTACACCACCGGCACCACGGGCAAACCCAAGGGCGTGTACTACTCGCACCGCGGCATCTACCTGCACTCCACGGGCATGGCCACCAACATGGGCATGACGCTGGACGACTGCGTCATGCTCATCACGCCCATGTTCCACGGGCAGTGCTGGGGCTTACCACAGGCCGCCACGCTGCTGGCCGACAAGATCGTGCTGCCGGGACGCTACGCTGCCGAGGACACCAAGCCGCTGGTCGACACCATGATTGCCGAGGGCGTGACCATCACCAACGGCGCACCGGCCATCTTCCAACCGATGCTGCAGTACATCGAGACGCTGCCGGTCAAGCCGGACTTCAGCCGCATGCGCATGCTGTCCGGCGCGAGCGAGCCGCCGCTGTCGATGATGATCGGCTTCCACGAACTCACGGGTGCCGAGGTGGTGCACGGCTACGGCGCCACCGAAGCCACGACGCTGGTGACCGTCAACCGCCTCAAGCCCACGTTGAGGAAGCGCTTGACTCAGGACGAGCGGTGGAATCTCAAGCGCAAGCAGGGCCTGGTCCTGACCGGCGTGGACATCCGCATCCTCGATGCCAACGACCAGGATCTGCCGCACGACGGCCAGTCGGCCGGCGAGATTTGCCTGCGCGGCCCCTGGATCACGACCAGTTACCACGACATGCCCGATTCGGGCGATCGCTTCCTGGAGGGCGGCTGGTGGCGCTCGGGCGATGTCGGCACGGTGGACGAGAACGGCTACCTCAAGGTTACCGACCGCATCAAGGACGTGATCAAGAGCGGTGGCGAATGGATCTCTTCCATCGACATGGAAAACCTGCTCATGGGCCACCCGGCCGTGCGCGACGCCGCGGTGGTCGGGGTTCCGCATCCGAAGTGGCAGGAGCGGCCGCTGGCCCTGGTGGTGCTGAGGCCCGGCCAGCAGGCGACCCAGGAGCAATTGCAGGAACACCTGACCAGCGCCTTCGCAAAGTGGCAGTTGCCGGATCAGATCCTGTTCGTCGAGACCATCCCCAAGACCAGCGTCGGCAAGATCGACAAGAAGCGCATCCGCGTCGAGCAGGCAGAGCGCTACGCCGCCTGAACGCCACTTTGCGTGACACCCAGTTTCTTACACAGGAGAACCAGATGAATGACCATGAACCCGTTATCGTCGGTGCGCTGCGCACCCCCGTGGGCAAGCGCGGCGGGCGCCTGCACAAGTGGCATCCCGTCGATCTGATGGCCGAGACGCTGCGCCAGTTGGTCGAGCGGTCCGGCGTCAACCCCGCCGATCTGGACGACGTGATCATCGGCTGCGTGCTGCAGTGGGACCAGCAGCACGGCAACCTGGGCCGACATGCCGTATTGGCGGCGGGGCTGCCCGAATCCGTGCCGGCGGTGACGGTCGATCGGCAATGCGGCTCGGGCCAGCAGGCGGTGAGTTTTGCCGTGCATGGCATCCAGGCGGGTGCCTACCAGTTGGCCATCGGCGGGGGGGTGGAGTCGATGTCGCAGGCGCCACTGCCGCCGTCGTTCAAGCCCGGCGCGCCGCTCGGTTCGCAATACAGCCCGCGCGAACTGGCGCGCTACCAGGACAACCCGCTGATACCGCAAGGCGTTTCGTCGGAGTTGCTGAACACGCGCTTCGGCCTCACGCGTGAAACCCTGGATGCCTCCGCAGTGCGGAGCCATAAGCGCGCCACCGAGGCGATTCAGGCCGGTCGCATCAAGGACCAACTGGTGCATCTGACCGAGGACCCGGCCGACCCGAACAGTCCGGTCGTCGCCGCCGACGAGGGCGTGCGCGCCAACCCCGACCCCGAAAAGATGGCCACGCTGAAAGCCGTGTTTGCCGCCAACGGCACCACCACCGCCGGCAACTCGTCGCAGGTCAGCGATGGTGCCGCCGCGCTGCTGATCGCCAGCCGCGCCTATGCCAAGAAGCATGGCCTGAAGCCGCGTGCGCGCTTCGTCAGCACGGCAGTGGCCGCCGCCGACCCGGTGATCCAGTTCACCGCCGTGCTCGACTCCACCCGCAAGGCACTGAAGGAATCGGGCCTGACCATCAACGACATCGACCTGTTCGAGGTCAACGAGGCTTTCGGCGGCGTACCGCTGATGTTCCAGCAGGAGTTCGGCATCCCGGACGACCGCCTCAACGTCAATGGCGGCTCGATGGCCATCGGCCATCCGCTGGGCTCCACCGGCGCGCGCATGCTCACCGACCTGCTGTATGAACTGGAGCGCCGGGGCGGCCGCTATGGCCTGCAGACCATCTGCGAGGCTTCGGGCACGGCCAACACCACCATCATCGAGCGGCTTGCATGAGCGGGGCCACCATGAGCGAAGCCAGTGAAGTGCTCGTGAGCCGTGACGGCGCCGTCGTCACCCTGACCATCAACCGCCCGCGTGCGAAGAACAGCCTGAACCGCGCGGTATTCGATGGCCTGCGCGCGCAGCTTGCGCAACTGCGCGACGACGATGCCGTGCGAGCCGTCATCATCACCGGCGCCGAGGACGTGTTTTGCGCGGGCGCCGACATCACGGCCTTTGAAGTGCTGCGTGCCGCGCCGCTGCTGGGCGACCGCTCGGCAACGGGCTGGGACTTTTTTGCGGCGCTGGGGCGCTTCCCCAAGCCCGTCATCGCGGCGGTGGAAAAGGTCGCGCTGGGCGGCGGCATGGAACTGGCGCTGGCCTGCGACATCGTGATTGCTGGCGAGTCCGCCAAGTTCGGCGTGCCGGAAGTCAAGCTGGGCGCCATTCCCGGTGCCGGCGGCACCCAGCGCCTGGTTCACGCCATCGGCAAGTCCAAGGCCATGGCGCTGCTGCTGACCGGCGATTTCATGGACGCCCGCAAGGCATGCGACGTTGGCATCGTCGCCGAAGTGACGGCTGATGGCCAGGCCCTGCCGACGGCGCTGGCGATGGCCTGCCGGATTGCGGCCAATTCGCCGCTGGCCGTGGCGCTGGCGAAAGATGCGGCCCTGGCCAGCTTTGAAACCCCGCTCGCGCAGGGCCTGGAGCATGAGAAGCGCAATTTCGTTGTCGCTTTGCGTTCGGCCGACAACCTCGAAGGGCAAGCGGCATTCCTGGGCAAGCGCACCCCCAAATTCACCGGCCAATAACGCCTGTCTGTCATCTTCAAGGAAAAACCATGCAACTCAATTCCGACATTTCTGCCGTCATCACCGGGGGGGCTTCCGGCCTGGGGGCCGCCACGGCCCGGCGTTTGGCCAGCCATGGCGTCAAGGTCGCCATCTTCGACATGAACGAAGCCGTCGGCCAGGCGTTGGCCAGCGAGCTTGGCGGTGTTTACTGCAACGTGGACGTGACGTCCGAGGAGCAGGTGGACGCGGCCTTCGCCAAAGCCCGTGCCGCGATCGGGCAGGAACGCATTCTGGTCAACTGCGCCGGCACGGCCGACGCCGTCAAGACCGTCAGTCGCGACCGGAAAACGGGCGAGATCCGCCCGAGTGCGGTGGATCGCTTCAACCGCATCGTGCAGATCAACCTGGTGGGCACGTTCCGCTGCATTGCCAAATCGACGGCGGGCATGCTGGCGCTGGAACCGCTGGCCGACGGCGACCGCGGCGTCGTGGTCAACACCGCTTCGGCCGCTGCGGTGGACGGCCAGGTCGGCCAGGCCAGCTATGCCGCCAGCAAGGCCGCCGTCATGGGCATGACCTTGCCGATCGCACGCGACCTGATGGACGAAGGCGTTCGCGTCAACACCATCCTGCCGGGGATCTTCGGCACCCCCTTGCTGCTGGCCCTGCCGGACAACGTCAAGCAGGCGCTGGCGGCCAGCGTGCCCTTTCCCAAGCGTTTGGGCGACCCCGATGAATTCGCGCAGGCCGTCGAGTTTCTGGTCACTTGCGGCTACATGAACGCTGAGTCCATCCGCGTGGATGGGGCCCTCCGCATGGCGCCGCGCTGACGCCTTGAACCCTCGAAGAGCTGCGCATGATGTCGTCAACCCGAGAAAGCCACGCAACGGGAGCCTGGAATGTCAGGGGGTCGGCCACGGGTGCCTGCAAGTCATGGCGTGATGTCGATCCGCAGCTCGGCAGGAGCGTCATTCGCCATGATTGACCTGCATTACGCACCGACACCCAACGGCTGGAAGATCTCCATCCTGCTGGAGGAACTCGGACTTCCCTATACGGTGACTCCGGTCAACATCCGCGCTGGCGAGCAATTCAGGCCGGAATTTCTGGCGATCAGCCCGAACAACCGCATTCCGGCCATAGTGGACCATGCGCCGCTCGACGGCGGCGGCCCGCTTTCGGTGTTCGAGACCGGCGCCATCCTGGTCTATCTGGCCCAGAAAACCAACCGCTTCCTGCCCACGGATCTGCGCGGCTTCACCCAAACCATGCAATGGGTGATGTGGCAGGTGAGCGGACTGGGGCCCATGCTCGGCCAGCATGGTCACTTTGCGCTGTATGCGCAGGAAAAGATCGCCTACGCGATTGAGCGTTACCGCGACGAAGCGGCACGGCTGTATCGCGTGCTCGATACCCAGCTCGGCAAGACCGGCGCCTATGTCGCTGGCACCGAGTACGGCATCGCCGACATCGCTTGCTTTCCCTGGACCATGACCCACAAGGCCCAAGGCTTCACGCTCGACGACTTTCCCCACCTCAAGCGCTGGTACGCCAGCGTGCGCGGCCGGCCCCAGGTGCAAGCGGGGCTGGCGGTCGGCAAATTCGAGCAAGAGCCGCTGGACGACGAAGCGAGAAAGAACATGTTCGGCCACAAGGCCAGGGAGCTGGCGGAACGGAGCGCCATTCCGGGGCGCGAGTAGCGCGATTCCGGAATCCAGTGACGCCCCAAAAACACAGGAAACACCATGATCGAATTCTTCTTCGACTGCTCCAGCCCCTGGACTTATCTCGCCTTTCATAACATCCAGCCGCTCGCCAAGGAGCTTGACGTTGAGATCACATGGCGGCCGATCCTGGTCGGCGGCATCTTCAACACCATCAATCCCACCGTCTATGCCTCGCGCGAGACGCCGGTGCCGCAGAAGGCCCGCTACCTGAAAAAGGACCTAGCGGATTGGGCCCGCTCGACGGGGCTTGCGATCAAGATGCCGCCGACGGTGTTTCCCGTCAACAGCGTGAAGGCGATGCGCGGCTGCATCTGGCTCGGCAACGACATGGCGCCGTTTGCCCGCGCCATATTTGAAGCCTATTGGGGCGACGACCAGGACATCTCGCAGGACGCGGTGCTGGCGCAGGTGTGCCAGCGCGTTGGCATCGAGCCCGCCCAATTCTTTGCAGGCATCGGCGAGCAGGCGATCAAAGACCAGCTCAGGGCCAACACCGATGAGGTGGTCGCGCGCGGCGGCTTTGGCTCACCGACCATCTTCGTGGACAAGACGGACATGTATTTCGGCAACGACCGCATGCCGCTGATCCGCGAAGCCGTGCTGCGCTTGCAAGGGAAGGCGGCCTGATGCCGCAGGCCAGGGTTCACCCATCCATCCATTCATCTCACCACCACCACAGGAGACACCATGCAAAAAAGACAATTCATCACCATGCTTTCCGGCGCCATGCTGACCGGCGTTTCTGGCCTGGTCCGCGCGCAGGGCGCGGGCACCCCGGGCGTGACGGATCGCGAGATCAAGATCGGCTCGACCGGACCGCTCAGCGGCCCGGCCGCAGGCTATGGCATCGTCGGCAAGACCATGTCTGCATGGTTTGACCTGGTCAACGCCGAGGGCGGCGTGAATGGGCGCCAGCTCAAGCTGGTGCTGGCCGACGATGGCTACAGCCCGCCGAAAACCCTGGAGCAATCGCGCCGCCTGGTGGAGCGCGATCAGGTGGCTTTTCTCGCGGCGCAGATAGGCTCGTCCACTGGGCTGGCGTCGCGCAGCTATCTCAACAACGCCAAAGTACCGCAACTCTTCGTTTCGTCCGGCTCCGCCACGTGGCTGGATGATGCGGCTAAGTTCCCCTGGAGCATGGGCTGGCTGCCCCTGTACACCGACGAAGGGCGCATCCTGGCCAGGCACATCCTGCAGACGCGGCCCAACGCGAAGATCGCCATGTTCTACCAGAACGACGACGCCGGCAAGGATGTGCTGCGTGGCGTGAAGGAGGTTCTGGCTGCCGCCGGGAAGAAGCTCATCAGCGAAGAGTCGCATGAGGTGTCGGATCCGACGGTGGACTCGCAGATCGTCTCCATGCATGCCTCGGGCGCGGACGTGCTGGTGGCGTGGGGTTCGCCCAAAGCCACCCTCCAGTCGCTGCGCAAGACCCACGACATCGGCTGGCGCCCGGCCATCTACATCAACCCGAGCGCATCTTCGGTGCCCGCGGTGCTGACTCCGGTGGGGCTGGACAAGGTCAAGGGCATCATGAGCGCCGCGTTCCTCAAGGATCCGAGCGATCCGACCTGGAAGAACGACCCTGGTGTCCTGGCCTGGCATGCCTTCATGGACAAATACAACAAAGGCGCGGCCAAGGAATACCTCACCGTGCTCGGTGCCTGCCTTGGGCAAGTGACAGTGCAGTTGCTCAAGCAGTGCGGCAACGACCTCTCGCGCGAGAACATCATGCGGCAGTCGCGCCGCCTGGACATGGATTTGCCCATGATGCTGCCGGGCCTGCGTGTCAAGACCAGCGACGCCCGCCCTCACCCGATACCGGACATGCGCATCCAGCAGTTCGACGGCACGAGCTGGAAGGTGATGCCGTCCTGACGGGGCGAGCGCAGCGATGGAACCCATTCTTTCCGTACGCGACCTGACGATCCGCTTCGGCGGTGTCGTCGCGCTGGACGCCTTCTCGATGGACGTGCCCGAGGGCTGCATCTTCGGCCTGATCGGGCCGAACGGCGCTGGCAAGACGACCTGCTTCAACTGCATCAGCGGCCTGTACCGGCCCACCCACGGCAGCGTGCGCTTCGGCCAGGCCGAGTTGACGCGCCTGCCGCGCCACGGCGTGGCACGGCTGGGTCTGAGCCGCACCTTCCAGAACGTGGCGCTCTACCCCTCGCTCACGGTGCGCGAAAACGTGATGGTGGGTGCGCACGCGCGGCTGCCGGTGTCGATGCTGGGTGCCGCGCTGCGCTCGCGCGCCGTCCGTGCCGCCGAGGAAGAAATCGCGCACTCGGCTGACGCGGCCCTGGCCACGCTGCGGCTGTCTGACTATGCCGACCGGGGCGTGGCGGAACTGCCAGTGGGCATCCAGCACCGCGTGGAAATCGCGCGGGCGCTGGTGACGCGGCCCAAGCTGCTGCTGCTCGACGAGCCCGCCGCTGGCCTCACCGCTGGCGAGGTCGATGAACTGCGCGACGTGCTGCTGCGCCTGCACGAGGAATTGAAGCTGACCATGGTGGTCGTGGAGCACAACATGCGCTTCGTGATGAAGACCTGCTCCGACCTCGCGGTACTGAGCTTTGGCCGCAAGCTCGCCCAGGGCTCGCCCGAGGAAGTGGCCAACAACGACGCCGTGCTCGATGCCTATCTGGGAGGTGTGCTGTGACCCAACGGCTTGAAATCCGCAACCTCGCGGTGGCCTACGGCCGAACGGCGGTGGTGCATGGCATCGACCTGCACGTGCAGGCCGGCGAGATGGTGGCGCTGCTCGGCGCCAACGGCGCGGGCAAGACCTCCATCCTGCGCGCCATCAGCCACCAGCAGGTGACTGCCAAGGGCACGCTGCGCTTCGAGGGCCAGGACATCATCGACATGGCCGCGCCCGCCATCGCCTCGCTGGGCATCGCCCACGTGCCCGAAGGGCGCGGCACCTTTGGCGACCTGACGGTGCTGGAGAACCTGCGCGTGGGCGCCATCCACCGCCGCGACAAGGACGGCATCGAGCAGGACATCGCCCGGATGCAGACGCTGTTTCCCAAGCTGTCCAGCCGCGCGAAGCAAGCGGCGGGCACGCTCAGCGGCGGCGAGCAGCAGATGCTGGCCATCGCGCGCGCGCTGATGATGCGCCCCAAGATGCTGCTGCTGGACGAGCCTTCGTTCGGCATCGCGCCGCGCGTGACGCAGGAGATCTACGAACTCCTGCACCAGTTGCGCGAAACCGAGCACCTCACGGCGCTCATCGTGGAGCAGAACGCCCAGGTCGCGCTGAACCTAGTCAACCGGGCCTATGTGCTCGAAAGCGGGCGCGTCACTGCCCAGGGCACCGCAGCCGAGCTGCGCGAAGACGACGCCGTGCGCCGCAGCTACCTCGGCCACTGATCAAAAAGAGGTTCATCACCATGCAAGCATTCCTTCACCAGATAGCTTCGGGCCTGGCGGCGGGCGGCATCTATGCCAGCCTCGCCATCGCGCTCGTGCTCATCTATCGCTGCACTTCGTCCGTCAACTTCGCGCAGGGCGAACTGGCGATGTTCTCCACCTATATGAGCTGGGCGTTGGTTCAGGCGGGCGCATCATGGTGGGTGGCCTTCGCCGTTGTGGTCGTGGGTTCCTTCCTGCTCGGGCTGGCGCTGGAGCGGGTCATCTTCCAGCCCCTGCGGCACAAGCCGGTGCTCTCGGTCGTGGCGGCCAGCATCGCGCTGCTCATCATCTTGAACAGCCTGGTCGGCTGGCTGTTCGGGCATGAGATGCTGGAGTTCGCCACGCCGTTCGGTGGAGTCCTCAGCCGTGCCGAACCCTATCTGTCGGCCCACGAGGTCGGCGTTCTGCTCGTCACCCTGGCCGAACTGGCGGCGGTATTCGCGTTCTTCCGCTTCACCCGGTTCGGCCTGGCGATGCGTGCGGTGGCGGTGAACGCGCCGTCGGCGGAACTGTCGGGCATCAGCACCAACAAGGTGCTGGCCGTGGGCTGGGGTCTTGCAGCGGTGGCCGGTGCCGTGGCGGGGCTGATGGCCGCGCCCATCGTGTTCCTGGAGCCGTCGATGATGATGGGGCCGCTGATCTACGCACTGGCGGGCGCGCTGCTGGGCGGCATCGCCAGCCCTGTGGGCGCCGTGGCCGGGGGCTTCGCCGTCGGGGTACTGGAGAACCTGCTGGGCGCCTACGTGGTCGGCAACGACCTGAAACTGACCTGCATCATGCTGTTGATCATCGCGATGCTGGTCTTGCGGCCCGCCGGTATCTTCGGCAAGACGGCCCAGGTGAGGGTGTGAGCATGAGTACCATGAGCGCCCCACTCAACATCCGCCCGGTGGCATCGCCCACCTGGTTGCGCTGGACGGCCTCGGTGGTCGGGCTCGCGCTGCTGGCCTGGTCCTTTAGTTGGCAAAGTTATCCGTTGTACGTGATGACGCAGGTGCTGATCTATGGCATCGCCATCATGGGCCTGAACCTGCTCACCGGCTACACGGGCCAGATCTCGCTCGGCCACAGCGCCTTCTTCGCCATCGGTGCCTATACCGCGGCGGTGCTCTCGCATCACCTGGGCTGGCCGTTCTACGTGGGCGTGCCGGTGGCGGCGCTGTTGTGCTTCGTGGCGGGTTTCCTCTTCGGCTTCCCGGCGCTGCGGCTGCCCATGCTTTATCTGGCGCTGTCCACCTTCGCGGTGGCGGTGGTGACACCGCAGGCGCTCAAGTGGAAAAAGATCGAGTGGCTGACCGGTGGCGTGGCGGGGATCGTCCTGGAAAAACCTGTGTTCCCAGGGGTGCTGGCCGACCGGGCGGACTGGGCCATCATGGCCTGCGTTGCGGCCTGCGCGCTCTGCGCCTTCCTGCTGGCGCGGCGGATTCTCGGCTCGCAGTTCGGCCGCCTGGTGGACGCCTCGCGCGACCAGCCGCTCGCGGCGGCGGCGGGCGGACTCGACATCACCGCCCTGCGCACGCAGATGTTCGGCCTCAGCGCGGCGTTCACCGGCCTGGCCGGTGCCCTGAGCGTGGTGGCGGGCCAGTTCGTCGCGCCCGAGAACTTTCCCTTCCTGCTCTCGGTGTCCCTGCTGGTGGGCAGCTTCGTGGGCGGGGTGCGCAGCCTGTGGGGCGCCTTCCTGGGGGCTGCCTTCATCGTGCTCACGCCCAACCTGGCCGAGAGCGTGTCGCAATCCGCGCCGTGGATGATCTTCGGCTTCGCACTGCTCGCGGTGGTCTTCCTGGCCCCTAATGGCTTGAGCGGCTGGATCACCAGCCTCTGGCGCAGGCGTGCAAATTCCTCATCCGCCCAGTCTTAGACGCTTTCCATGCAGCCCGTCTTCGTCGCTGGCACGGGCATGACCCGTTTCGGCAAGCACATTGACTGCGGTCTCAAATCGCTCGCCGCCGAGGCGATTGGCGAAGCCATTGCCGATGCAGGCATCACCCCGTCCCAGCTGCAGGCCGCCGACATGGGCAACGCCGCTGCTGGTGTCATGGCCGACCAGGTGCTGATCCCCGGACAGGTGGCGCTGCGCGGCATGGGCATCGGGCGCATTCCGGTCGTCAACATCGAGAACGCTTGTAGACGCATCCTTGCAGTGGGTGCTCGATATGCTGCTGGCTTCAGATAACAGATAAGCCCTGTTGCCGTCGGATTTGCCAGGATACGCGGCCGTCATGTACCTGCGCAGAAATCGGCATACCGAGTCGTTGTTCGATGACAGGCCTCCATGGCACCAGGCTGAACCCCATGCCATCATCGAGCATGGCGTAGCGCCCGCTGGCCAGCATGACGCTGCGGCGGTAGATACCCGCCACGCGCTGGCCATCGGCCACGGGCCGGTGCTCCAGGCCAGTTTCGGCGGCCAAGTCCTTCGCGGCATGCGCTACATCCCGGCTGCGCAGCATTGCCAGCAGATTGCGCGCCAGGATGACGCGTTGGCCGCGCCGCTCGGCCAGCCCCTGTTCGGCCAGGAAGTCGGTGCGCTGTTGCATTGCCTGCTTGGCCTCGCCGCCAAAGCCCAGGTCGCCCAGGCCAGAGCCACCGCCGATCAACTGCTGGTCAAGCCAGGTGGCCCCGATCACGCGGGCCTGCCGCTCGATGGGCAGGTGCGATTTCAGCTCCACGGCCACGCCGCCCAGGCGCTGCGCGTCGTAGCGACGGCCCTGATCGGGCAGGTCGCCCGGCACCTTCCATAGCCCTTCGGCCACGCGCTCCACGATGCCTGCCCGGCGCAGGGCTTCCAAGCGCCGGACGTGGGCCGCGACGACTTCCTGCGGATCGCGGCCCGGTACGGCCTGGCCCTGCGCGATAGCAAGGTGGTGGTCGGTGCGGTACAGGCCATCGCTCGCCAGCACGGCGATGTTCTTGTCAGCCGCGCGCACGTCGGCCGATCCCTTCACCTCCACCACGGCGCCGGTGGGATAGTTCGCCAGCTCGTCGCGGGTGTTGAGCGCGACGTAGTGGGCCTTGCCGTCCACCCCGTCGATGACCAGATAGCCGCGGTCGCGCAGCTCGTCGGCCAGCCCCTTCGCGGCCACGCGGCCGAGAATGGTTCGGCTATCGTCGCCCGGCTCGAACACCGCCAGTTCGCGCGGCTCGCCGCGCATGGCACGCTGCATGGTGCGGATGATGTCGCCACGCTCGCCCAGGGCGCGCAAGGTCTTCTCGGCATCGGCATGGACGGCCCAGGTGCCCGGCTGCGCCTCGTCGGCCAGTCCCAGGCGCTGCAAGCGTTGCAGGCGGCCGATCAGCAGCAGGCGTTGGCGTTGCAGCTTCGGTTCGTTGAAGCGTTCGATCTGCACCCGGCCGTCTTCGCCGGCCTCGCGTTGCAGCGTGCGATCCAGGCTCGTCCACCGCTCCTGCTCCACCTCGCGTTGCAAGGTCTGCTGGATCTCCAGTTCGGTGCGCGGCCCCAGCCATTCGGTCGCCAGTTCAGCGGCACGATGGCGGAATCCATCAGCGATGTAGTCGCCGGCGATGATGAGGTCTTTGCCGGTGTCGTCGCGCCCGCGCACGATCAAATGCGTGTGGGGGTTGTCGGTGTTCCAGTGATCCACCGCCACCCAATCCAGCCGCGTGCCCAAGTCAGCTTCCATGCGGTTCATCAGATGCCGCGTGTAGGTGCGCAGGTCGTCCAGTTCGGCCCCGTCCTCGGGCGAGACGATGAAGCGGAAATGGTGCCGGTCGTCGGCGCAGCGTTCCTTGAAAGCATCCAGATCGGCTTCGTCGGTCTGCGGCCCATAGGCCCGGCCTGGCTCGCCATCACGGCCCACACCATCGCGCTCGATGTAGCGCAGGTGCTTGGCGAGCGATTGCGGGCTGGCCCGCTGCTGGTTGACCAGCAAGGTTTTGATAGTCACACGCCGCGACATGGGCGTGAGCTTCGCGCCCGCAAACCGCGCCGCCGTATGGCCGCGCCCCAGGCGTGAGCCGGGCCGATGGCCGGTGGCCTTGCCGCCGATGGCCGATGCCGGACGGCGCACCGAGGACTTGCCGCCACTGGCCTTGCCGGCCTGCTGGAGCACCTTGGAAACGAAGCCCTGGCCGCGGTTTTTTGGAGCGCTGGGGCGGATGCGGAAATCGTCGTCGCGGCGGTTGATCATGACTTCTCTCCCTGAAAGCTGGGGCGTAGTCCGTCGTGCGAAGCACGCGGACAAGCCCATATCGACGCGGGCCACGCGCCACAAGCAGCACGGCGGCGAAGCCGCTGCGTGCCGCGCCGCCCCCACGTGCAGACAGGCTTTCGACGCGGCCCGGTGCCGCGTCCTTTTGTCTTGCCTTCCGCATTTGCCGCCCCTTGCACCCCAGGCTCTCGCTTCCGGCACGTGCGGCCCGGCGGCGCTGCTGCACCCGCAGCCAGCGCCCCGGCGAACACGGCGGTGGCCGCAGGCCAGCCGTGTTTGAGGCAAGACGCCTGCACGTGGGACGGCTGCGCCGGAAGCAGCGCGAAGTGCGGTGCCGGATACGCAAAATCGGCACCTGCACTGCACTGCACGCGCGACGACACGGCGACAAACAGCAGAACGACACGCCCGATGGCACGATGAGATGCACGGCGACGTGCAGCGAATCGGCGGCCATCATGGGCGCGACTCCAGCCAGACCGGGCGCGCAACGCCGATCACGGCGGATGCGCTGACCGGCCCGAAATACCGGCTGTCGAACGACGCCGGATTGGTGACGCTGAGCAGGAACAGCTCGCCGGACTCAAGGCGGCGGCACTGCGGCCAGGATAGCAGCGGCCGGCCCCAGCGATCAGCTGGCAGCACGGCGGCCGAAGGCACGCCGTCGATGCGGACAAAGCCCCTAGTGATGCACACCTCTTGTGGCGCCATCGCGCCCACACGCTTGAGCAGCGGGATGCGCGTCGGCAGGTAGCCGCGCTGCGCAGCGAGCGCGGCAGCTTCGGCGGGCAGCGGCACCAGCACGATGCTGCCCACGTGCAATGGAGGTTGCAGCGGACGTAGCGGCGAGCTGGTGCGACGGTCGAGTGGATCGACGCGATACCAGCCGACCGCTACGCTGTCCGACGGGTTGTAAGTCAGGCGCGGCAGCGGGTGCTTGAAGGACGCCCAGGCGAGCGCAGCGAGGCCGAAGGCGGACAGGCCCGCCAGCACGAGGCGAGCGCGCAAACGTGAGTGCGCTGGCGAGCGAGAAAGGGATGCTGTTGTGACCGTCATGACAGCGCCCTCCCGGCCAGCCAGGCGGCGTGCCGCTCGGCGGTGTACTCGGGCAGCGGCAAGCGCGCCGCGAGCCGGTTGCCCAGCGTGCGCCAGTACGCGGGCGAGGCGCCTGCAGGCGCGATGCCCAGCGTCTCGATGCCGTCGATGCGCTCCAGCACGGCGCGCACCGACTGTTCACCTTCGATGTGCAGCAACAAGCGCGCGCCCGGCTGCACACCGGGGATGCGCTGCGCGCCATCCATCGGCATGCACGCTTGCATCACCATGAGCTGCCAGCGGATCGTGCCGTAGTCATTGGCCTGCCAGCGAATGCGGCAGAGAACCGCGTTCGGCGTGAACACCGCGCAGCGACGCCAGCGGTCGAACCGGATGATGCGCGCAGGATCGCCGAAGCGCAGATAGAGGTCGAAGCGTTGGTCGATGTAGGCGAGTGCAACGCGCGTCAGCGGCACGCCGTCGGCTTGGCCGATCGGCGGGGCAGATGAAGGCGGCAATGCTGTCGAAACTGGTGTGGTCATGGAGACTTCTCCGGAAATTCCCGCTCCAGCAGCGCGCGCAACAGATCGGCCACCGTCACGCCTTGCGTGAAGGCCGATACCTTGATGCGCGCCCGCATGGCGGGCGCAATGTCGAGGGTCAGGCGGGCCGTGTAGAGGTCGCCTTTCTGGAGGTCATCGGCGCTGCCCTGGCGAATCCACGCCTCGGCGTGCGGATTCGCGGGCGGACGCGCACCGATGCCGATGCGCTTGCCCGAGCGTTTGCTGGCGGTACTGCTCATGACGGCCACCGCAGCAGTTCATCGACCAACGCGGTGATTTCGCGGGCGGCGACGCTGCCAGGCGCCGTTTCGCGTGCGAGCCGGCCAGCGGCCACGCTGTCGGCGAACACGATGCGCTGATGCACTTCCGCGCGCAGCGCAGGAAGCGGCTGCTCGGCCAGCGCGCCGCGTGCCTCCCGTCCGATCACGGTGGTGCTGACGCGCCGGTTGATGACAAAGGCCGCGCCGAGCAGCGGCCGGAACACCTGCGCCTCGCGGATCAGCGCCACCATCTCGGCACTGGCCCACAGGTCGTAGGGACTGGGCTGCACGGGAATCAGCACGCGCTCGGCCGCCAGCAGCGCGGAGCGCGCCAGCGCCGCGATGCGTGGTGGCCCGTCGATGACGACGTGATCGGCCCGCCTGGCGAGTTCTGGCGCTTCCTGGTGCAGGGTTTCGCGTGCAAGGCCCACAGCGCTGAACAGCCTTGGCAAGCCTTGCTGGCTGCGGCGCTGTGTCCAGTCCAGCGCGGAGCCCTGCGGATCGGCATCCAGCAGGATTACCGACTGCCCGCGCATCGCCAGCTCGCCGGCGATGTGGGTGGCGAGCGTGGTCTTGCCCACACCGCCTTTTTGGTTGAGCAGCGCGACGATCATGGCCTGGACCTCCCTGCTGGAGAACCTGGCTGTCGCTGCTGGTTTTCGTGGCTCTCGTTCGCCGGTTGGGTGGTTGTCCACCGAAACGCGGCGCTGCTACTACCAGTTAGAGAATTTAAGTTAGGGAAGTTAAGGGAAGCCGAAACCCGCGCCAGCATTGGCTTTGCGGCCGATGGACACGCCTGATAGCACGATAGTCCCACGCCTGATAGCACGATACCGGGCACGCCTGATAGCACGAGCCCGTCCACAGGACGCGCACCGTTTATCCCCGTGCCGTGGGCGGCACGGGACGCATGGGACGGAAGGTCAGCAGCTCGGCGCCATCCAGCCGCTCGATCCCCAAGACGTAGCCCGGCAGCGACTGCCGCGCTACCAGCGCGCGCAGGTCGCAGGCAAAGTCGTAGGGCTTGGCCGTGCTGCCCGACTTGCGGTGCAGGTGCCGGAAGTCGAACTGCCAGCCGCCAGGCTGGTGGCCGCCGTGCTTGCGCACCAGGCGGTACAGCCAGCGCTCGATCCCGCCCGTGAGGCGGAAGTACGCCGGGTCGATGGTCAGCACCAGAGCGGCATCGAGCACGCCCGCATAGAACCAGTCCGGCAGGATCAGCTCCAGCCCCAAGGGCGTGCCTTTGGCATCGGCCAGCTCCTTCCACTCGTTGATCCACGAGAAGCGGTGCAGGCGCCGCCCAGTCGTCTCGCGGATCGACGTGGCCACCGTGGTGGATTGCAAGCGATCTAGGGCTGCCTTGAGGCGCTGGTAGTCGCGCAGCGACGTGCCGCGCCCGATGAAGCGCAGGATCTCGTAGGGCGTGGCCTGCATTAGCCGCGACGGGCGCAAGCCCGCGTCGCGCGCTTCCACGATCTGGCTGGCCGCCCAGATCAGCACGTCGGCATCCCAGATCGTGGCGATGCCGTGCTCCTGCGTGCCCTCTACGCGGATCGTGATGCCGCTGGCGCGAAAGTCGATCGGCGCGACGCGCCGCGACTTCGTCAGCGAGAAGAACGGAAAGGCCATCAAGTCCTGGCTGTCGCGCGGCGCCATGTCGCCCGGCAAGGCGCGGAACAGGTCGAGCTGTTCGCGCTCCTGCATCGGTCGCTGCCGCATGGGCAGCGCAGGGCTGGACATGGCGAAGGCCACCCGCGCGCCAGTGATCAGCGCGCACGGCTGTCCGCCGAGTGCTGCTCGGCGTATTCGGGATCGGACGTGCTCTCGAAGCTGCGCTCGGCGGCCCAGGCATCGAGGTCGGCCACTGCGTACATGACGCGGCGGCCGAACTTGCGGAACTTGGGGCCGCCACCCAGCACGCGCTGCTTTTCCAGCGTGCGCGGCGACAGCCGCAGGTACTCGGCAGCCTCGTCGTTGGTGAGATAACGTTGCGGCTGTGCAGCAGTGGCCGGGGTAGCTGCGGGTGCGGCGGTAGGCCGCAAGGGAGCAGGACGCATGGTGAGAACCTCCATCGGTTGCAGGGCTCCGGCCACACAGCGCAACCGGATGGAGGCAGTCTCAGAAAACGAAGCGATCCTGCTCAGGGTCGTTTTGCGTCCTCTTCAAAACGACCCTTCTCAAGCGGCGGGAGCTGTGCTAGGCGGCGATAGCCGCCGCGCATCAGCGCATCGCCGCGCCGCACCAGGCGGCGCACCTTGGAGCGCAGGCCGCCGTCGCTGTACCAGCCGGCCGCGGCGTCCGCACCGAACAAGCCCTCGGCCACGTCGCGCAAGGACGCGCCCGCCAGGGTGGCGTCGAGCGCCTGCAGGGTGTGCAGCTCCAGCAGCGCCGCAGGCGGTGGCCGGGGCCGCGCCATGGGCGTAGGTGTGTCGGGTGCGTGCGTGGTGCTGCGATCGCGGTGGGCGTAAGCCACCGCCATGCCGTCCTCGAGGCCAGGCGCCAGCGCATAGCGCTGGCAAAGGCCGGGGCTGCGCGCGATCAGCGCCAGACCCTTGCCGTCGTGCAGCAGCTGCTTGTGGCCGGGGATGCGCCAGAACGCGAAGGCGGTGGCCTCCGGAGGCGGGTCGGCATCCGGGTGAAGCTGCACCACGGCCTCATGGCCGGGGAGCCAGGCAGGATGCGCGTCACGCGCATCCAGGGTCGGGTCTTCCAACAAACGCAAGCCCCAATGATGCGCAGCGTCGGGGCGGCGCGCACGGCGCAGCCAGTCGATCCGGTAGTCGGGATGGCGGCGCAGGTACTCCCAGGCCAGTGCGAGCGTGTCCAGGCACAGGACGTAGAGGTAGGCGGCAGTCGGATACCAGGGCGCGAAGTGGCGCAGCTCGGCCATGACGCAAGCTCCCATATAACCGCAGGACTGCCGTCACAGATTTCACATGCAAACTTCACCGCGTCGAACCAGCATCCAATCGTGAATAAGCTGGTAGATTAGTAACTTGCGTGTCAAGACGAAATGCATCGGATGGGTTGCATGGATCGTCTGAATGCGACGGTGGCACGCGAGGACATACGCGCCTCCTGCGATATCCACCGTGCCCGATGCCACGGCCGGCATCATGACCGTTTGCGTCACGATGGCACCGATTTGTTGCAATAGTGCGGACTAAGGCCGGACGGGTCCGGGGCAAGACCGAAAGAGTCTCAATGCGCCCGGCTTGGCCTGGGCGCGAACGGCTCAATCGAGGATGGAGCCGTTCTCCTGGGCCAGCCGTAGGTACTCCGACAACGGGCGCACCGCCCGGAAATACCGGTCCCGCATCACGGGCTGTTTGCTCGGCCCGACGATGGATGCGAGATCGGACAGCTTGATTTTGCCCAGCTCGGGCATGCCGATCCCCAAGTCGATCAGGCCATGGGCCGTATCGCCGTCGGCGGGGTCGAGCGACACCAGCAGCCAGGTGGCGTGTGCATCCGGCGTGAACAGCCGCACCACGGGCAGCGGGTCGATGACCCGGCCAGCGGCGCGGGCCTGGCCGTGTTCCAGCAACAGCCTGCGCTCGTCCTCGGTGATGAGCTGGTTCATGAGCGTCCCCTCATTCGCACAAAACCGCCGAAGCGTGAAAGCGCAAAACCGCATTGGCGGGTTTGTGGAAAGGCACGGACGCGGCTTTGCGCTTCTGTGAGAAGCCGCAGATACGGATTTCCGTAAAAGCACGAAAGCGGCAGGCGGGCATGGTTGAACACTATAGATTGTAGTCCTATAGGGCGCAATCGGCTGTCATCTTGGATTTTGGGGAGATCCAGGGTTGGCAGCGAAACATACATTGTCGGAGGCACTAAAGACCATCAGGAAAGCGCGTGGATTGAGCCAGGAGGCGTTCTCCGACGTGTCCAGCCGCACCTACATGAGCACGCTGGAGCGCGACCTCAAAAGCCCCACCTTGAACAAGCTGGCCGAGCTGTGCGAGGTCATGGAGGTGCACCCGCTCACGCTGCTGACGCTGGCCTATGCCGGCGACGATCTGCAGCAGGTCGATCAGCTTCTGGTGCAGGTGCGCCAGGAGTTGGAGACTGTGGCGAAGAAGAGTGACACGCCATAGCGTGCGACGTCGCTGGCGTGGCCGATCCGGCGCTGCCGGTTCGGGGGATTGCAGGGGCGCCAAGCATCGCGCGGCGGGGATAGGCCGCAGGGCTTTCCCCCGGAGGCAAGCGCAGCGCGCAGCGCCGCAGGCGCGAAGGCGTGAGGGATTGGAGCCGGATGGCCGTGACGGCGAAGTCGGCACGGGGCGCAGCCCGTAAAGCCCGGCGGTGCACGGCACCGACACGCCCGGCCGTTCTTGCAAACCGAAGGCTGCAACGTTCAGGAAGCAACTCGACACGGCGCAGCCCAGGCGGTGGTGTCGCCTCCTTGAAGTGCCGCGAAAGCAGCACAGCGCCCCGCCGCAATGGGCGGGGCGCTGGCAGCCGTCACGCCGCTTGGGGCTTGCTGCGCGACCAGATCAGGTCGTGTGTCCCGTCCTCGCCTTCGCCTTCGATCAGGCGGGCATAGACCGTGGCCGGGAATGAAGGATCGTCGAGGGTCACGGAGATGTATTCCCGCCCGGCCTCGCTGGTCTTCTTCCATGCCGCGCCGATGTCGTGGCTGGCGGCCTGCAGGCGAAAGTCCGGGGCCTTCTCGTTGTCGCCCTTGTCGTTGGGCACCAGCTTGACCTTGACGTTGAGCGTCAGGGTGCGAAGCGTGCCGGTGTAGCCGTCTTTGTCTGCGGTGAAGCTGCCGATGTTGGCCATGATGGATCTCCTTTTGGTGGAACAAGGTTCGCGCCCATCGCGTCCTTGTTGTGATCCGGCCGGCGGGGGACGGGCGGGCTGCACCGCTTGCGGTCGCAACGCAGTGGAGAGCCGGGAGGCGAAAAGAATTTGGCCCGCGAGGAATCTGCGCAGCAGAGGGGAAATTGTTTTCGCCGGACGGTTGCAGCCATGAAGCCCGAGGCGCAGCCGCGCCACCGCCAGGATTCACAACAACACAAGGACGCCTTGGGCCGAACCGCATCGAAAGGAGACAGGCCGGCTCGGCATCCCCGAACGAAGGCTGCACCGGCTCGCCCACTGACGTAGGCCAGGTCAACCACCCGACGACAAGCGAGAACGCCCCTGCCGCACCTTGCGGCGCCGGTCTTCGGGCGTGGCGCAGAAGCTCCATAGCGATGCCGGGCGGGATGTCCGTGAACCGTCCTTCGTGACGTGATGGGCGAGAACCGCCAGCGTTGAGGACGGCACGTATTCGCACAACTTGCCGCAGCAAGCCACGGCGCACCCACCGAGCACTGCACATGCGGCGGGACGCTGGCCGGGCCGATCCGGCGCAGCCGGTTCGACGGTATCGAGGGGCGCCAAGCCCGCGCGGCGGGGATAGCCCGTAGGGCTTTCCCCTGGAGGCAAGCACAGCGCGCAGCGCCGCAGGCGCGAAGGCGTGAGGGATCAAAGCCGAATGGCCGTGACAGCGAAGTCGGCACGGGGCGCAGCCCGAGAGCCCGGCGGCGCTATGCGCCGACACGCCCAGGCCGTTCTATATTCTGAGAAGGGAACGCAGAACACCATGACCATCCAGCTCCGACACGAAACCCCGGACGACATCGCGGCCATCGAGGCCGTGACCATTGCCGCCTTCGCCAATGCACCACACACCAGCCACACGGAGCAATTCATCGTGCGTGCATTGCGCGACGCTAACGAATTGGCGCTTTCCATCGTGGCCGAAGAACATGGCCAGGTCATCGGCCACGTCGCACTGTCGCCCGTGGCCATCACCGACGGCCACCGCCACAAGGCCAAAGGCTGGTACGGCCTGGGGCCGATCTCCGTGCTACCGCAAAAGCAAGGACAAGGCATCGGCGCGGGCCTGATGGAACAGGCGCTGGCCGAACTGCGGGACATGCAGGCCGCAGGCTGCGTGCTCTTGGGAGAACCCACGTACTACGCGCGCTTTGGCTTTCAGGCCCATGCGGGCCTGCAACTGCCGGGCGTGCCGCCCGGTTATTTCATGGCACTGGCCTTCCACGGGCCAATGCCCGAAGGCATCGCGCAGTACAGCGATGCCTTCAACGCCGCCGCCTGAGTGCCAACGAAGGCGGCGGCGTGGTGTTCTTGATGGGCTGTTCGGATTCAACACCGGGCGCGGCCACTGCCGTGCCCGGATTTTTGAATCCACCGGCCCCAGCGCGAAACGCTGGGGCCGGTGCTGGCGTCATTCCTTGGTTTCGATGATCCACCACACGGCGCGCTGCAAGGCGCGGCCCGTGATGGGGTGAATGTCGGTGAGGTCGGCATGGGCCGTCCAACCCGAGGGCGGGCGGTAGCCGCGCACGTCGCCATCGCCGTGCCAGCGGCGGGCGCGCACCGTGCCGGGAGCGTAGATCGCCGCCATGCGCGGGTGGCTGGTGGTGGTGCGGGTCATGGGAATTTCTCCTTGCAGCGAAGCGCCCCGGTTTAGGCCGGGGCGCTTGCCTTCGGCACGGGTCAAGCGGCCAACGCTTCGGCGGGTTCACCCGCCACGGTGGTGACTGCCTCCGCACCGTCCTGCGAGCCTTGCTCGGGCACGCCATCCATCTTGAAAATGACGGGCATCCAACCCTTGCCGTTCACCAGCCGCTCGGCCTCGCGGGCAATGTCGGCCTTCTTGAGCTTCGCCAGCCGGTTGACGCTCTCGGGCGCGAATTCGCCCACGGCTTGCAGAACGGCCGCCTTCGGGACATGCTTGAAATAGCCTTCCGCAGTCGGTTGCCACCACGCGGCCATGTCGAGGCCCACGGCCTGCGCCAGTTCTTCGCCCGGCTGCTGCGCCGTGGCGCGCAGCGTCACCACATCCACCGTGGATGCCACGCACACGGCCAGTAGCTTGACCAACTCGCCTTGCCCCATCGCCAGCAGCGCGGCGAACAGTGCGGCGCTGTCCTCGGGCAACTTGCCGCCCCACGTCTGCTGCGATTCGCGGAGCGCTACGGCGGCGGGAGACTCGGGCCAGTCCGGTGCCATGCCTTCCAGCCGGTCTTGAATTTTCAGGCTCACGCCCAGCGGCATATCGTGGCCGTAGTAGCGGCCCTGAAAGACGGTCTGCACCATGCCATGCACCAGCACGGCCAGCGCCACCTGTGGATGCTGGGCTACCTCGATTTGCAGCGCCGCCGTGCGGTGCGCGCTCAGGCGTTGGGCCAGCCGGTCGGAAATCGCTGCGGCCTTGGGCTGCACGTCTTCCTCGCCTTCGTCATCGTTCGCGGCGTCCGGGTCGCTAAAGCCTTGGCGCAACTTCTCCAGCGTGCGAAGGGCTTTCGCCTCGGCCTCGCGCAGCAGCCCTCGATGAATCACGGCCTCGCCGTTGCGGTCGATGGTGACGATGGCACCGGCTGCGGCCTTCACATTCGCGCCGTATCCCTGCAAGCCTTCTTCCAGTGCCTGCAACTGCTCGCTCAGGGCTTCGCCTTCCTCCTGCAAGGCATCGGCCTTGTCCTCGTCGTCGGCGTCCATCGCGGCATCCACCGCTTCGGCCACCTCCTGCATCTTGGCTTGCAGCTTCTCGATGCGCTGCGCTTCGCGCTTGTTGGGTTCGCGCCGCTCCCTCGGGGCGCGCTGGAAGGCGTGCAGGTCGGCATGGGTCATGCCCGGCGTGGCATCGGCCCAAGCCCAGCCCTCGGCCTTCACCTCGGCGGCGATGCCGGTCAGCTTGTCTTGCGCCAGCCGTTCCAGCAGTGCGGCGTCGGTCAGATACACGCCCGCATCTCCTTCCGCGAACAGGTCACGCCGGATACCACCGCCCGCCTGCTCGTAGGCGTCCAACCCAACGAAGCGCACCAGCGGATGCCGGTAGGCGTCAATCTCGCGCTCGGTCAGACGCTCGCGCAAGTGCGAGGGGTGACGCTGCCACTGTGGGGCGTCGTAGTAGGCGGCTTCCTGTGCCGCGTGGTCATCCGTCCCGGCCAGGGCCATCAGTTGGTCAAGGCTCACGGCATCGGCGCGATAGTCCTCCATCAGGCGCGGCGAGACATTCGCCAGCTTCAAGCGGCGCTGCACCACCAGCGGCGTGACGGAGAAATCCGCTGCAATGTCCTCGATGGGACGGCCTTCGGCCACCAGCGCGGCGAACGCCTCGAACTGGTCAGCCGGGTGCATGGCTTCACGCTGCACGTTCTCGGTGAGACTGGCAGTGCGGGCCGTGCCATCGGCCACTTGCAGGCAAGGCACCTGCCAATCCTTGGCGATGCGGTGTTTCTTCGCCAGCAGCTTCAAAGCTGCGAGGCGACGGCCACCGGCCACCACCTCGTATTGCAGGCCATCGGCGGCGGGAATCACGATCAGGTTTTGCAGCAGGCCCACGCGCTGGATGGATGCGGCCAGTTCAGGGATGGACATGCGCGGGGTCTTGCGCACGTTGCGGCCCGTGGGGCGCAGCACCAGACGCGACAGCGGCACCAGGATCATGTGCTTGCTCGGGTCGGCGGCTTGCAGCACGTTCGCGGCGCTGTTGGCTGCGGTCTGGACGGCGCGGGCTTCGGTGGTGGTGGTAACGGCGTTCATGGTGAATCTCCAAACAAGTGAAACAAGGGAATGGAGGGGAAACCGCCCCTCCGGCGGGAAAAGCGCCAGAGGGGGTCAGGCTTTGAGAGCACGCATGCCATCGGCCAGCAGCCACAGGGCGCGGTTCAGGCGAATGTCCGAATCAATGCCCTGCACGGGGCGGGTCTGCTGGCGGCGTCCGTTGGTGCTGCGCCCGGACAGGCCGCCCTTGGTCAAGTTCTCCTGCGTGCGGTTGAACACGCTCCACAGGTCGGGGCGGCGGTCGTCGAAGCGGCGCGGCATCAGGATTTGTGATTCCGAGATCGGTGCGGGCTTGGTCGGGTCGTCGTACTTGAGGGCCAGCGCGGCGCGGGCGAACACTTCCGATTCACCGGCGTCCAGCGTGATGGCCTGCATGGATTCGCGCGATTCCTGCGCATGCTCGAAGCCACCCAGCACCTGATAGGCTCCCTCGATGACATGCCCGGCTACGTCGCCTTTGTGGGGCACGCGCACATCGCCCACGGTGTCGCCGCATACAAGGCCATTGCTGCACACGAAGCGGAACTATGTCCCGTACCGAACTATGTCCCGTGGCATCCAGGCTCAGGTGAGTACTGAAAACAGGCAGTGAACATAGTCAGCGGGGTCAGCGCCTGGTCGACGCGTGGCATCATTTCCGGGATTC